>LKMJ01007429.1_pt1 | contig 10323 bp, 16 predicted proteins | sample 643391 | NCBI WGS metagenome assembly LKMJ01 (sample SAMN04112250, study PRJNA286221) | soda lake metagenome | biome: soda lake; feature: Kulunda Steppe; material: water; isolation source: sample PL-Br10 brine of Picturesque Lake | place: Russia: Kulunda steppe | collected 2010-07
GAGGCACTCCCCCCACCTCTCCCCCCACTGAGGCACTCCCCTTGTGAGGCCAGGGTGACAGCCTTGCCCCAGGCGCGCCCACCCTGCCTAGACAACAACACACAAGCACCCCACCTGGCTGATTGCAGCCTCCAAGGCAGCCCTGTCTCGGACATGCCGTTCTTCCACCTCCATCCTCTCAAGCACCAAGGCCGGGTCTGGAGCCAGGGCTGGCCAGCCGGGGCTGAACACTCGCGGCATCTGGGACACACAATGATCAGGCGGCATGCACGGCGTCTGGGGCACAAATGGACCACAGGTGACAGGGCAGCACAGGGGACAGGGCTGCAACGAAGAAACACATATGTGACAGGGCTGCACAGAACCACAGGTGGCAGGGCTGCAACAAAGAACCTCACATGTGACAGGGCTGCACATGTGACAGTGCTGCAGCAAGCTCTGGGCAACATGCGGAGCCTTTGCCAGAGCCCATTCTTTCTTGCTCACATGCACATGCCTGTACATATGCATTGGAGCCATTGTTGTGCTGTGCCTACAAGCTCGCTGCCAAGGCTGCTGCAGCTCGTCAAGTGCAGAGGCTAGCAGCAGCTGGCTGGTTGCAACCAGGGCATTGAGCGCAGTGCTCTCAGGGAGAAGAGAGGAGACTCTCAGTAAGAAGAGGAAGCTCAGTAAGAAGAGGAAGCTCAGTAAGAAGAGAAAGCTCAGTAAGAAGAGGAAGCTCAGTAAGAAGAGGAAGCTCAGTAAGAAGAGGAGACTCTCAGTAGGAAGAGGAAGCTCAGTAAGAAGAGGACTCAGCAGGGTGCGCGCTCAAGGTGCTGGTCAATGCTCAGGCGGTGCGCGCGTCAACATTGAGGCGGTGCACGGTGTACGCCATATCCATCTCTGCACTTGGGACGGAGCTTCATTGGGGCAACTGAGGCCGTGCTAAAGACAGGAGACGGCCCTTGTGTCATTCGGAAAAGCCCCTGCTGTCAACCACACCTAGGCTCACATGCTCACACGCGCACGTCCCTCAAAAAGGTGCTCCGCAAGCGCTCATGCTTTGCCATCTGGCCCATCCACCACCAGGTGCTCAGCACTGTGCGCCTCCGCATCCTGCTTGAGGCACCTTGTGAGTGCCCTGGGCTCACCTGGTCTTTGTAAGCCCTCACGAAAACGTCATCCTCAGCACCACCAGTCGCACCCAACTGCATCTTCATCAGCCAAAACATCCAGCGGTCGGGCAGCAGCAAGCTCGACATTGCACGGCGGCTGCGCACAAACAGGGCACATGAGCGGGAATGGGTTGCCTGGAGGGCCCTGCCATGCCGAGCGCTGCCTTTTTGGTGTCCGCACGCGCACGCTCTTGTGCACTTCCATTTGCAGTCACAAAAGCACAGCAAAGGCTTTTGAGCACAACAGTGCCGCAGGCAAAAGCACTGATGGGCCAATGCTGCGTGCACAGTTGTACAGATGTCACGTATGTGTGTATGTGTGTGTGTGTGCGTGCGCCTTGAGAATCACAGAGCTGTGTGCAAGAAGCCAAGAGCCATCCTACATGCTGCTTTGCTTCATCAGTGGTGTTGAGCTAAGGCCCATCTAGCGAAGTTGATAAGCGCAGGCCATGCCATGCAAGGTGCGCCCAGGCTGTGGTGCATGAGAGAAGCGTTGCGCAGGAGGTGTGTCTTGGCCATGCCACACACAGAGGTGTGCCCTGGCTCCGCTGCGTGAGAGGTGTGCCCTGGCTCCGCTGCGTGAGAGGTGTGCCCTGGCTCCGCTGCGTGAGAGGTGTGTCCTGGCCATGTCACACATCCTGGCCATGCCACACAGGGGTGCTGCACAGAGGTGCCACACAGAGGTGCCACACAGAGGTGCCACACAAAGGTGCCACACAGAAGTGCTACCCAGAGGTGCTACACAGAGAGTTGTGCCATGGCCAAAACCATGTCCTGCACCGCTCACAGGGGTCACAGTGGTAGGTTAGGTTAGGTTACATAGCCGTATCCGCCGAACGAGGGCAGCTTAGCTGAAGCCAAGAAGGCCTGCAACATGAACCAGAACTTGAAAAGGCGCTCACAGTGGTATTAAGGAGGAGCAATCCAGACCAGGCACGCCAAGTCTGGGCCCATGCCAACCAATGGACCAATGAACCAAAGAACCGCTGGATCAATGAAGCAATGGGCTGACGGACCAATGGACCAATGGGCCATTAAATAAATGGACCAAAGAATTGGTCATGTAGCTAAAGCAGGAGTGAGTAAGGGAGACAGGCCAAGCACGGTGTAACCACCCCTCCCAAAGGAGAGCACCTCCACACCAACATCAGACTCTGGGTGCCATGTGGTGAGCAAGCAGAGGGAGAGGGAGGGGGAGAGGATTGAAGTGCAGACATGTCTAATCCTGTGCTACAATTGCGTGCGTGCTTGCAGAAGGCGCCTCGCCGTCTTGCTGACACAACAGGCACCGACGGGGGTTGCACAATAGGCACAATTGATCCACCGCCCCACACACAAGCATAATAGGCACAATTGATTGGGGGTTGCATAATAGGGGGTTGCACAATAGGCACAATAGATCGGGGGTTGCATTATAGGGGGTGGCATAATAGGCACAATTGATCCACCCCCCCACACACATGCATAATAGGGGGTTGCATAATAGGCACAATTGATCCACCGCCCCACACACATGGCTTGCTACGCTGCGCATGTAGCTACTTGCAATCCTAGCAAGTGGCACACCATACAGTGCTTATAGCTACATGCCATGCAGCGCTTGTGGCTACGTGGAATGCAGGGCTTGTAGCTGCTTGTAACCCCAGCGCAACACGTACTTAAGTAGGCACTGGTGCAGGCTGTGCTCGTGGGGCGGCCCATCGCTGAGGGGTGAGCAGGGGGTGGTGTGCGTGGCCGTGCCTAGGCCTGCTTCCACCGCCAAGCCATGCTCTGGGGCCTGCAGTCTACTTCCCTGCGGTTGTGCAATGCAAAGGTGTGCAGTGCAAAGGGTGGGCAACACAAGGGCGTGCGATGCAAAGGTCAAAGGTGTGCAATGCAAACATGAGCAATGCAGAGGTGGGCGTGGCTGTACGCCGCCAACATGTCCTGGGACTTAAGCGCAGGATTGCCCTGAAAAGCGTGTGCTCTGATGAGTATCATGCCGACAGGCAAGTGCTGCTGTAACGCGGGCATCAAGCACAAGCAGAAGGAAAAGTCAGGATTGCCAGCACGCACAGCCATCCTGCCCCTCTAACCACTATAGGATGCTATCGTGCATGCCAAGGCGCACATGTATGACCAACAGGGATTGATTCACATGCACATGTATGACCCAGAGGAATTGGTTCACATGCACATGTATGACCGAGAGGTATTGATTCACATGCACGTGTATGACCCAGAGGGATTGGTTCACATGCACATATATGACCGAGAGGGATCAATTCACATGCACAAGTATGACCCTGAGGGATTGGTTCACAGGCACACATAGAGGAGTCTGGGGTGTTGCAGGAGGGGAGCGGGCTCGGGGGGGGCACATGAGCATGCCTCACAAGCCAGCAGGCGGGATCAGCTTGGAAGGAGTATCTAGAATGCCTAAGCAAGCTTTGTTGCCCTCCCTGCCTGCGCCTGGCCCTGCAGACTGGCGCCTGGGCCTGCTGCTGAAACACGTGTGCGTGCCCCAATGGCTCTCAGGCGTATGTCAGACGCTGCTCACCACATGGGCCAAGCCCACCTCTCTGCTCGCGGTGGTGTAGGCAAAGCAGCAGTGCGGGCAAAGCTCCGCCATGCCTGCCCGCAAGCCTGGTTCGTTGCCCTCTCCAACCATCTGGCCAGACTGGCACGTGCCACAGCTGAGATATGACCTGATGAATGCAAGAGAGGGAGAAGGGATGGATGCAAGAGAAGGCGAAGGGATGGATGCAAGAGAGTGAGAAGGGATGGATGCAAAAGAGGGAGAAGGGATGGATGCAAGATAGGGAGAATGAACACGAGAGAGGGAGAATGGACTTAAGAGAGGGAGAGGGAGAGGGAGAGGGAGAAGGAGAGGGAGAGGGAGAGAGAGGGAGAGGGAAAGAGGGCTGATGACACGGAAGGCCTCCAAGCACTGGTGCCCTTCGCATCACTAAGAGCCGCTGAATGGACACAAAGTGAGAGGGAGGTGTGGCACAGCACGGCATGAAGAGGGGGCAAGAGTGTCTTTATTGACTCTCGGGCATGGACAGCACAAGGTTTGTACATGTTCTTAATTTTGGGGTTAGGCAAAGGTACTGCCTGACAACAGCTCACTCTGCCAACAACTGCCTGACATATCTGCCAACGCTGCCAACTTGGCCAACTGACAAATCTGCCAATAATACTGCCTGACAACGGCTCACTCTGCCTGACAACAGCTCACTCTGCCTAACAATGGCTCACACTGCCCGGTATCAGCTCCCTCTACTTGACAATGACTAACTCTGACTACGGCTCGTTCTGTCAAAGAGGGCAGCTTAGCAGAAGCTTTCAGGACACCAAAAATTGGGCCAAAGCAAGTGCGCAAATTGCCCGGGAGGCAAGTCTGCGTCTCTGAAACACACAGGTTGGCATGGACTTGCTTAGGGCTTGACAGTGCAACATGCAAGGTACGGGGTGCTTGGAGGAGCTCTGCTCCCATAGATAGAACCGACACATGATTTACAAAAGTGCAGGATCAGAGGCAGTTGATCCAAGCCATAGGTTTTTGTTTTGCAAAGCCTCTAAAAGAGGGTAAGCATGTGCTTGTGCAGGGCAGCGGAGCAGAGGCCACGCACTCACTGGTGGGCTGGCTTCTGCCTGGGGCCATACACAACGTCAACGTCAAAGCCTTTCCCCTGCAGCCGTAAGAGGAGCAAAGTCCGAGGAAACCAGATCAGAGGCTGCACAGCGGAGCAGGTTTGCTCATGTCGGCATACAGAGCACGCAAAAGGCACAACAGACAGAGGCTGTTGCTCTGGAAAACTTTTGCGTTGTTGTATGAATGTGTCCTTGGGTTTGTGACAAGTGGGTACTGATACTTCCCACAGCCTACAAATACGCACGTGAGTTGCCTGCATAACCACTTCATCATGATCTTCACATAAGAGGACGCGCGGATGAAGATCAAAACAAAAAATGGCACGACACCAAATGAGGGACTGATCTACATCATTGCACCAATATGAGCATGATTTTCATTGAATGACAATGGCAGATTTGCTGCTCTGCTTCGTTGCACCAAGGCATACATGACACACACGCATTATGCTTCGTTGCACCAAGGCATACATTGCACACACGGCTGCTTTGTTGCACCAAGGCATACATTGCATACACGCTTCGTTGCACCAAGGCATACATTGCACACACGCATTATGGATCAACCACTCCTCCTCACTCACATACTGCCCTCTCACGCATGCGCATGCAATGTGCCTAAAGCAGCATGACAAAACGCGCCCCACCAGCTCCTTAGTCAAATGCCCATGCCCCCCACACCCTGCTCACGCCCCTGCAAATGCTCAGTGGCCCACTGAAGCTGCAGATCTCCCCTCATAACCCGGCAGCATGGCAAGGCACTCCAGCTGCGTGCCCATCCCTGTTCCACCTGCTTGTTCTCGGCCGTCCAAAGAAGCTGGCGCGCAGCGCCCAGCGCTTGGAGCGCCTCTTGGCCGCGCGTTGAGCCTGACATGGTGAGGAGCCAGCGCTGCTTGGCTTGACGCCTTTCCTGTGACCACACAGGTTTTTGCATGTGTAGCAGGAAGTGCAGTGGGTGTGTTGCATCACGCAACATGCATATGTCCTGCGCTTGTGGGTTTTCCGAGCGCAGGCAGGCAGCCCTTGTAGCTCCCTTGCTTTGGGAGCTCTTTGGCATATCTGAAGCTGTTCAGCATCTTGTGCTCCCAAGCCAGCACGTGGTGGGGCATATTGAGGGCATGCAGCTCACGTGCTGGACCTGCACAGTGTACATCAGCAGTTGCAACACTGCTTGCACATCGCACAACACAGTTTGCGCATGGCACAACACATGGCACAACACTGTTTGCACATGGCACGGATTGGAAGTCGAGGGCAAAGGCCTTCAAGCAGTCGCTCCCTGCTTGCCTACCCATATGCGTACATGAACATTTGTATGCATACAGACGCCGGCACACATGTAAAGCACAAAGCTGCACACAGGAGCATACAGACTGAACCCCCTGCATACTTATGGATAATGATCTTGGCACAACACGTGCGCACACACCCATGGGCAGCTGCGCAGACAAGCAAACACAAGGCGCACTCACATCATGCACCAGGGACGGCCTGGACTCAGCACGGGGGTACATGTCCACCCTGTCCCAGCCAGGACACACATACCATCCTGCAGGCACACACACAATGAATGCACACACAATGAATGTCCACCCTGTCCCAGCCAGGACACACATACCATCCTGCAGGCACACACACAATGAATGCAAACACAATGAATGTCCACCCTGTCCCAGCCAGGACACACATACCATCCTGCAGACACACACACAATGAATGCACCAATGAGGATGCATGGCTGGCATGCACGTGCCACCCTGCACACACACAATGAATGCACCGACAAGGATGCATGGCCAGAATGCGCGTGCAATCCTGCACACACACACACACTGAATGCTTCCTTCATCAGTTGAGGGGAAAGGGCCGCCTAGGGCATTGGCACCGTATGATCCCTCCACCAGAGTGATCCAGACACAAGCTTCAGGTCAAAGTCAGCCTCTCGTAGAGTGTGAAGGCAAGCTCAGGTTATATAAGCTTGATTGAATGCCAGTAGAGGAGGCCAGTGGTAGGCAGATGAAGACATAGGTCGGCAGCGTCCATCGTGGCAATGCCTTTCAAGGATGGCCACCGAGGTAGGGTGTCAGCTCTGTTCCAAAGCGCCCGTCCCTCAGCAGACCCTTTTGCTGAGAGCTGAGACCTCCACTTGCGTGTTGGTGCCACGGACCACAATCCTTCAAGGACCCACTTCCAGTGAGTCCACAAGCTCCAGGCCAGTTTGCAAGTAAATCACCCAACATGATAAGTGGACGCTCTGGAGGAGAAGGCATGCGCACACACGCAGCTCACCCTCAACATAAGATACATTGTACGGGGACGGGCCAGCCCAAGACAGGGACGGGATCACATCCCTGCGCATCACATCTTGTGCCTCCAGGAAGGTCTTGATCATCATAAATTCGTCATCACTGGTGCTGGAACTGGAGCTGCTGTCCTGCTCAGGGAGTCCAGGCACATGGGCGATGTCCTGCTGATCTACCACCTTCGCAATGTCAGCAGTGCCCCGTTGCAGGGACCCCTTGCTGGCTACAGCACGGTGAGTGTTGCTGGGCACGCTCATTCCCCTCAGCTGCACCCTGCAAGGGGCAAGGGCACACACAAGGAGGGCCTTTCGTGCACCGCATAGCAGCGACACGCCACTGGCCGCGGCTGGGAGTGCGCACCTGGAGAACAGCAAAATGATGCCGCCGGGTTCTGCCGGCACCTCCAAGGCGCAGGAGGATCCGAGGAATGAAACAAGCAGGCTGACATGTGTTTGCTTGATCTAACTTGTTTGCCGCAGCACGTTTTAACACTCCAAAAGGCCCTCGCGCAACTGTTGTTACACCCAGAGATCACTGCTGGAGCGGCCATACCTAACACCTAGAGCACTTCCTGGAGCTGCACCACCGCACCCTGGTTTGCGGAGAAGCGCGCGCCTGTCTGTGGCAAGGCAGAAGTTGACACAAAGGCGTGCAGCAGAGAAGCACGTGCCTGTCCGTGGCTGTGGCGAGGCAGCAATTGATGCAAAGGCATGCAGCGGAGAAGCACGCACCTGTCTGTGGCAAGGCAGCAGCTAATGAAGGGGGGGGGGAAGATGTCGTACGACCACGGGAAGCTGGTGTCCACCACAACAGAGGCAACCTGCAGGGGGCCAAGCGCGCCCCACAACCTTCTTGAGTGCACCACAACCTTTTTGAGTGCAACAAACACAGCTCGGAAATTGGCACTTTCTAGGAATGGCGGCCTTGGCAGTCGTCCAGGGGCGCGCCGCAGCGCATGAGGTGCGGCAGCCTGGCAGCTTCTGGGCACTTGGGTCTCCACTTTGGCTGTCTGAGCTGAGGTGCTCAGCTGAGAGGCACGCCCCCACGCCATGAGAGCGCGCTGCATTAGGGGCAGCACGGTGCCGCCTGCACAAGAGGCTGCCCCCCATGCCTCTGCATGCTGCAGGCCCCTACGGTGCACTCATGGGGCTGAGGAGCTGATGCGCGTGGGGGGCCCAAAGCACGTAGAGGCTTGGGGGCATTTCTGCATGTGGATGGCAAGGCGTCGCCTGGCGCGGCGCGCCCGTTCCATTGCCCCGTTGGTCAAGGATTGTGGTGCTGGCGCTGGGCCCACTGGCCTAGGATCACGAGTGTTGCCCTTTTGGTCTAGAATTCTGGCGATGGCACTGGGCCCTTTGGCCTAGGATCATGGCACACTGGAGCTGAGGCCTCTTGGGGGCCAAAAGGTGCAGAGGGCACTGAGCCCGGTGGACAGAGGGGGCTGGAGCAGAGGGCACTGAGCCCGGTGGACACAGGGGGCTGGATCAGGGGGATCAGGGGCAAGAGAGGCACTGCAGGGGCTGGTTGGGCATGCAACCCCAGGCGCACCAAGGCAGTGAGCTGCTACACTGGCGGCCGTGAGGCTACTTAGGTGGACCACACCTTGCGCACACGCACACACACACGCACACACGCACACAAAACCGCACCCTGAAGACACTGAACACACCCTGCACACACGCAGACCGCACCCTACACACGCACAGACCACCCCTGCACACACGCACAGACACACCCTGCGCGCACGCACAGACCAGACCCTTCACACAACGCATAGACCTCACCCTGCACACACGCGCAGACTAAACCCTGCACACACGGATGGATGAGACGACAAGGCACCCTCTCCACATGAGCTTTCACACGGAGGCACCCTCTCCACATGAGGCTACACACGGAGGGACCGCACCTTGTACACAAGGACGGGGCTGCATGCAAACCTCTTGAAAGTGCACAAGACGATCCAGTGCTGAGGCGCCTCCGCTGCCCGCTGTTGCAGGTGGGGCACATGCGCCAGGAAAATGGCATGCCTGTAGTGGGTTGTAGAAAAGTGGAAACATGCAAGGATTCACGCCTGCGGTAGGTTGCAGCGAGATGGGAACATGCAAGGATGCACGCCTGCAGTGGGTTGCAGCAAGGCGAAATGTGCAAGGGTTCATGCAATTGATGACCATGAAGATGAGCTGGCATCAATCCAAAGAGGCAGCATCCTTTGATCCTTTGGGCCATCATTGGCACAGGCATCACCAGTCATCAAGGATGGCTTGCCATCTAGTGCGCATCCCCAAAGCCCGAGCTCCATTCACTGCATGCAGTGGCCTTCGGTGGCTGCTTACAAGCCTCCAGCGCGCACAGGCCCCTGCTCAGCTCAGTACTGCTGAGCAGCTTTCATATGCAGCTGCACGCCTTACATGCAGCAAGCACTACGTGGACCACGCCTTACATGCAGCAAGCACTACGTGGACCACGCCTTACATGCAGCAAGCACTACAAGGACCACGCCTTACATGCAGCAAGCACTACGTGGACCACGCCTAACATGCAGCAAGCACTACATGGACCACGCCTTACATGCAGCAAGCACTACGTGGACCACGCCTTACATGCAGCAAGCACTACAAGGACCACGCCTTACATGCAGCAAGCACTGCGTGGACCACGCCTTACATGCAGCAAGCACTACAAGGACCACGCCTTACATGCAACTGTCGAAAACAGACTTTGCGACCAGGACAGACTCCACTCTATCAAGCAGGAGCGTTGTCCTCTCTGGATCGCCAATCTGCAGCTGCTGGTATGCCTGATTCTTGACAGACAAGCTCGGCTCCTGCACACAAAGCACACACTCATCAAGGGCTCAGCCATTCCACATACCATCCATTGCGCGCGTGAAAAAGAACCTCTGGCGGCTATGGCGTACACGGCAACTTAACCGCCAGCGGCAGGGCCAATGTACTGGCGCAAAGGCGCAAAGCCTGCTCTCGCAATTCCCGGCCCTGCCCAGCGATCCCCCAACTTCCATGCAGGCCTGGCGTCTGCGTCCGAGCACTGGCTGCTTTGGATTGTGAGGGCTTGGCCTGGTGTGCCGGCAGCAAGGAGCACACAGGTAAGGTCCAGCAAAGGACACCAGGAGCACACAGGTAAGGTCCAGCAAAGGACACCAGGAGCACACAGGTAAGGTCCAGCAAAGGACACCAGGTAAGGTCCAGCAAAGGACACCAGGAGCACAC
>LKMJ01007430.1_pt1 | contig 10323 bp, 12 predicted proteins | sample 643391 | NCBI WGS metagenome assembly LKMJ01 (sample SAMN04112250, study PRJNA286221) | soda lake metagenome | biome: soda lake; feature: Kulunda Steppe; material: water; isolation source: sample PL-Br10 brine of Picturesque Lake | place: Russia: Kulunda steppe | collected 2010-07
CCCCGGCATCGATCCTCTCACCATCGACTACCACAGCCCCTTCCCATCCCACCAGGACCGCTTCTAGGGCCAAAGCTGCAGCTGAGAGCTGCTCTAGGCCTCATGTGCCTGTCAAGCCCCAGCGCACCACAGTGTGTGCAATTAGGCTTGATTGAGGCAAAACCTGTGGCCATGCAATGTTCGAACTTGGGTTTCAATGAGCAATCGGCAACATCTGCCCGTTGGTCGGGCATACATGGGCATACATGGGCATAACTTGCCCACAGGTATGGAAATCGGGCCTGTGATGCGCCAGGGCCCTCCTCAGGCATGATGCTGTCTCTGTACAAACATGCGTGAGCATGTGATGTGTGCCCTGGGGACTGGGCAGGTCTCTGTGTGCGCTATCCACCCACCTGAAGGAATGGATAGTAGCTGATGACCTGTGCGAGCCTCGTACCCTGAGTTAATGAAAACAGATAGTCAGTCCATGCTTGGATGACAGGTAAGATCCACACGCAAATTTCCTGTGGTGTGGTGCGAGCCCTCTGCTTTGAACTGGTCTAGGTCCTTGAAGTCTGGGCCGGGTGCACAGAGAAGGTGGACGAGTTGGACAGCAGCAGTATACCTGCCTGATGCGTTGCAGCCGCACCATGCCATATTTCTTCCTGCTGGGCACACGACCTTCCGCTGTCTTACAGCAAGATGCGCAGTGGCGATTGTTTGGACAATATGGACATGCCTGCTTCGCTGGGGCTGGTGCTTTAGGTCAGAGGTGGAGGAACTGCGCTCAACCATGTAATGAGGGCCATGCCTTTGCACGCATGAAGAAAGGGCTTGTGAGCAGAGAATACCAAGGGCAAGGCATGCCCTTCTCCATCACTCCGATTCATCCGCTTGGTCCAGGCTCCCAATCCGGGTCCTGTTCAACACTATACTTGCTTGAAGAAATGGGCAAAATACGAGTTGGGATGCTCATAAATGTGGCCTGGCCTTGTTTGCTGCTTCCCTGCTGCTGTCCGAACCATGCACATAAAGGTGTGGATGTGTGTCATTGCGGAGTTTGTCGGCTCACAGCTTGTGTTGCTTGTAAACTGGTGTTGGCCTGTGTCCTGAGTTCAGGTTTTTAGATTTCCAGGCGGATCTGAGTTAAGACAGCCTGAGCGCTCAAGGGTACTTGCCCCCCATTATATTGGTCACCTCAACCAACAAGAGACAAGTTGTCAAGAGACAAGCTGTCTCATTCTTGAGCTTGATGCTTTCTGAAATGGTAAAGTGTCTCCACCACATTCTGGATGCACAGTCTCATGCCCCCTGCAAAATCCCTGCCCTGAGCTTCTCAACCCTTCAGTACAAAATTCCGGCTGGCTGGCCCACCAGGCTTTTTAGGTTAGGATTAAATAGCTGTACCTGCCGAACGAGGGCAGCTTAGCTGAGAGGTTTTTAGCAATGCCAGGCCCCCATTCTGCATAACTGCCCACGCTTACAAGTTATGGGTTAACCGCCAGCCAGGTCGTTAGGCTGATTGGTTTGCCCAAGCTTACCGGCAGGGTTTCTGGCCGCTTTCTGGGACAATCTAGCTCGCTGGCCCACCAGGCTTTCTAGGAACGCCAGGCCCCCTTTCTGCATAACTCTGCTTTCACGCTTTATAGGGGGGTTTTACAAGAAAAGGCCTTCAGTCAAGAAGTGCGACTGCCAGCCTGCTCATAAAAAGCTAGAAGTGCATAAAGGATGAGACAAAGCTTGCTGTCGTTCTGGCTGGGAAAAGCTTACATATTGTTGAAACCTGTGGGAAGATTGGTAATCCTGGTATTATCGGTTGGCTACTAGCCTAGTAGCCAACCGATCTCTACAGTTTAACTGGTTCCGGGCGGCAGTGCAGCTTTACAATGCTTTAACCCAAAGCAATAGCTCCACAACGAGAAAGATCATCGAGCAATAGCTCCACAACGAGATGATCTTACAAGCTGACATTCAACTGAGCTAACGATGCGATGATTGTTGGTCATCCCACGTCCTGTCCGCTATGGATGGTCTCACATAATCCTACTTATTCAAGGAAAGGCTGCTGAAGTGTGAACCCATTGATCTTGGTCGTTTTGTTGTGGACCTCAGGGAGAGCACTTAAATTATTGGACACCTTATTCTGATTTAAGTCCACGAGAGTGCAACAGCAAACGCTCCACTCACCACTGGTATGGCATCAATGGTATGGCATCAATGGTGTGCCCTCCCTACCAGGAGGGTGTGGCAACATTCGCCATACACCCTTCCCAAATACATGCTTCTTGATCTTCCTCGCAACGTTATTCGCAGCGTGGCTCGCGTCAGACTTCGTGCCCACACTCTACGAATTGAAACTGTGACCTGGACTCACTATACCTCCCCTACTCAGTGGCTTGTGGCTAGTGTAATGCTCATGATGTACAGGATGAGCAACACGTCCTTTTCCACTGCACCCATCCACACGCGGTCTCTCTCCAAAGACTTATGCTTCCCTTTTTCTTCAGCAGGCTTAAACAATGTGTCTGCTTTTCTGGGCCAGGAAAGCAATAAGCTATATTTCTTCCTTTATGCACTGATAGGTTTTTATGAGCAGGCTAGCAGTCGCACTTCTTGACTGAAGGCCTTTTTCTTGTAACCTCTTGTAACCTCTAAGCTGCCCTCGTTCAGCAGATACAGCCTAGAAACCTTATCTGTTCTGGCAAAGTTTCTCCTTTTTCTTTTACATGCCATCGCTAAGAGGGTTATGCGATCAGCCAAGCCAACAGATTTGACAGCTTGGCCGAGCCAGTTGCTCTCTTTATCCATTGAATAGAGTGAAATGGCATCGAGTGCTGGCAGCCCAAGTTGCTTTGTGCAAGTCCAAACACCTTTGGTAGCAGCAAAGCAAGGCAAAGAGCATGTTCATACAGAAGCTCCAAGCTAGAGTCCAGGCAGCCTGCTGCAGTCAAGCCTACTAGACTAGTAGTGCTCATCCTCCCATGGATGGGAACATTTTATTCCTAACGGCCTCCCGGTTCAAGTTGGCTAGAGTACAGGTCTACCATGTGCAATCTACAAAATTTTACCTCAGGCAAGCACTCAGGCGCTGCAGAAGCCAGGACTGACGAGCAGCATTGTTTGCGTGTTCAACGCTGCTTTAGTTGACCTTGCTCTTCGCGCCTGCCTCATTCAGCTGCTTCACAGCGTTCTCGGCATCCTCCTGTGGATAGCATGGATAGAGGCACACAAATAAAGTACGCGCAGGAAGTCAAGCAAGAACGAGCTTGCCAAGGCATCTGCACTGTAACAGACCTGGCCAAAAGGGTCCGACCAATTCCGGTGGTGGACGCCACTTTGGCACCTTCCTACTCCTTTGAAGGAGCGGGGGGACTTGCACCCCAACCCTTTTGGCATCTCGCGGCTGGCACCGGTTAGCAATTGCAACCTCCTGTTGCAATGATCACACCCTTACATGCACTATGTAGCTGTCTCCATGCGAGCAAGCTGATGTTGTAACTGGGGCACTGCAAGTACCCAACCCTCCACGAGGCTACCCGGTGCAAGGTTAACGAGCACACTACACGAGGCAGACTCTCAGCTACCCGGGTGCAGCACGAGGACAGGGCTGGGGTCAACTGCAAGGCAGGCCTTTTGAAGCGGAGAGCGCCTTAAACCTGCCATTGATCTTAGAGCCAGCAGACTTCTATTGAGCTGCATATGCGCGATGTGTGAGCACACCTTGCTGCAGCCTTCCAACAGAGTCTTGGGCAGTGACTGTGTCCACTCCTTCACCAGGTTTACAGGGATGTCAGCAATGGCACGCACAGCCTTGTACACGGCAACCTGCGCGAATGGAACACAGGTGATATTACATGAGGCAAGAAAGAAAGTGTGCATTCTTAGTTGCGTCCTTCAATTGGGGTCAGGGTCTGTGAGCTGAACTCGCGCCCCAGAAAGCACAGAACAGGCTACTCATCTCTTATGAAAGCTTGCTATGGGCAAAGCATCCCCAAACCCAATACAGCAAATTAAGTGTATCATGAGCGTGAATTGAGAAAAGGATTGTTACTCATCAAGGCCATGTCAAGCCGTCACATGTAAGCTCAGGCAGGCTGCTTGCATCACCCTGGGAGTGACTCCCTCAAACACTCCTTATAACAAGCTCACCCATGAGACCAATATGAACAACATATGGATCTTGCCTAATCTATGCAGGACACTGACTCCCCGCATCATCATCCTCGCCATAGGGGCCCACCTTCTTGTCAGCTGGGATCTCCTCCAAAACCACGTCAAAGGTCGTCTTCTCCTCCTCAGCAGCCGGAGCGGCTGCACCCCCACCTGGAGCAGCAGCGACAGCCACTGGGGCAGCTGCAGCTGCAGAGGCATCCACTCCAAAAGTGCTCTCAATCTCTGACACCTGGAAAGAGCAACAGGAGGGCGAAGGGGGAAGAACTTGGTCGCTTAGCTCTCAGCCACCATGAGATCACGAGGGCGCCTGTGGCACATCTTAGGCAGCAGACCTTAAGGTTATGCTCAGGAATTTGCTCGGGGACACCCTGATCACAGTGTGGCAAACCCTTGTCCATCACTGGCAGTCGTCGTGTCCCGGAGAGCCTGGAAACAGACGGCTCCCAGGGCGTGCAGGCTTGCTATCTTACTGCCCTGCAACTATCAATGCAAGTAGTTTTCATGCTTGCACACTCGTCATGGGTTTGGGGATGGGATGGTCTCAACTCAGGCCTTCCATGGATGCTGCTCAACCCTGCACTTGTGTTTGCACCTGCTCACCCCTCTAACTGTCCAGCAAGCCTGGCACCTTGGATGACGTACAAGTATGCAGTGAAACTCACCAGCTCACTGGCCTCTAGCAGAGTCAGGGTCTTCAGCTTCTCCACCTGCAGGTCCAAGTTATGATATGCCATCAGTCTGGTGCGCGTTTGAGCAAGGCAGCAGCAGCAGCACCCCTACCACTTGCAAAAGCTTATCTTGCAGACACAACAGTAAAGAAGGCCGACGCGCCGCACAGCAACTAGTGGTGTGGAGTGGACGCAGTCGATCCCGAGGACACAAGATGATGCAACTTGCCTGCTCGTACAATACATATTCGTGTGCAAATGGAATGAGGTGCTGCTAGATATCCTCCACAAAACGCAGCCTACAAGGGCCATGGGCCTCTGTGCAACTCAGTGTGCATACGCGACAACGCAGACTGCAGAGGTCAGCACCGATCAGATGCTTGATGGTCTGCGCGCATGTGTCGCCGGTTCTGGCTGCTGTGCCTCGGTCCATAAAGCTTGGCCCAGTGCTACACATATGTGTGCTGCCCGAACTCAACGCGCCGAGAAAGAAGTATGCTGCAGCCGACTTACGATTTCAGACACAGCAGATGCACGGACAGGCGCCACAAGCATGCGAGATGGACGTGACACGGTAGCCACGGCTGAACGGCTCCGTAGAGGGCGGGAGGAGGCCACCCTCTGTGACATTGCGTGCTTCAGGGCCATTTTAACCAGCTTCTGACTTAAGATTAGAGATTATAATTAGTTTTTTAATTACAATGCATAACGCGTCTCCAGCCTCAGCAATCTGCTTTTCGATAGTTGTACGCAGGTTATAACGAACGCTTTATCCCAAACAGTCAAGTAGTACTTTTTCTGTCAACACACTTTTAGGGGGGCTTGTCCGCCGACGTTACGATGCTTTGTCTCCCACCCACTGCAAAACACAAACAAACAAGCCGGGGTCAGCAAAAAAAAATGTTGCGCACGCATGCAACTCCATCTTGCACAGCAGGAGCTGAAACCTGGTGCATTACAGCATAAGGCACTCTCCCACGGTAGAAAAACAAATGGCCATTGGCAACACAACCGCTCACCATTGCCATCTTGAAAGGAGCCTTGACGACCCACTCCATGACTGCAATGACACACAGCATCAGGATGCAATTAGAGCGGAAATTGGGACAGCAGCCGATAGCTGTCTAATTTGAACATTCAGATCGAAACTCGTAGACCATTTGGCCCGCACACAAAAACTTTAGTTCTTTAGAGCCAAGAGCATAAACTGTCTTCGCAGTGTGGAACATTTTAGGCTTGGATGGGTGCAACCTCTGGCATTTTGGCCCCATGCTGTTCACAACAACGGAGCGAAATATCAGAGCCCCTTGCGACCCCTTGTGAACGCATGATGCAGTTTTGATTTAGTTCTCCCAACGCATGACCCCTCCCTATAGAGGCAAAACAGGGTCACTTGAGTTTCAATTCATCCTGGCCGCCCTATCGCCTAGCCCTACTGTGCAATTCTTGTTGACATGCCCCAAGTAGTTGAGCAGCACGAAAGATTGCTTAAGGGAGGCGCTGTGTGTATAACTTCAGCCGCTTTGGTAACTATTTAAACCCTTCTGGCAGGGATTCTGATTGCCTTGCTCACGTACCCATATGGTTTCTTTGCATGATGGTCTAAAGCTGGCCCTGCTTAACACGAATTTGGGCAGGCTCCCTGCTCTTTGAGAGCTACGCAATGACCCCCCTGGCAGTCTGATTGGGGAGGTTGGAATTTTTAGTACATACGGTTTCTACGGTATACAGGGTACGTACGGGTACATATACGGTACATAAGTTATATAAAAAATTCCAAGTACAGTTTCCAGCAACCCTAGTTTTACTACAAAATCCCCTTCTGCATAATGTAAGCCTGCAGTCTCCCATAAAGAATTCCTACTTGCGTTACAGGAGGGTGTGGCCTCCCTCCTTTCATGCTGCTGGTCATCCCCTTGCCCTGGCCTTCCCATGCTGCTGCCTGCTCACATGCTCTGCAACTTCACGCCACAGTGACTATGCTACATCAAGCAGTGATTCTCCAGCCCCAGAGCCCCTCCCACATCTCATATATATGAACTGTTTGTCAAATGTGCGCTGCATTGAAGCCTGCACGTGAAGCTTCCATGGTCACTGTTTGGCCTTTTAACCCGCCAGCCACCTGTAAGACCTAAAACGCAGACATCAATGCAGTGGGAGGGTAAAAGTACTGCTGCAAGCCCATAGTGACACGCGTGCTTGCGCGGTGGCTAACTATTTTCTGATTTCGTACCCTGTTATTTGACCAACAGCATGAACAAGCTCATGCTGCAGATATCAAGTGCTAAGACTGGAATCATTCAAAGGTCACTTTTTTGGCTTACCGTTTGCAGCTCCCTGTACCAGGCAAGTGCAAGGTCCACAACAGCAGCAGATGCAGCTGAAAAGCTTAAGGACTGCAGAAAAGCACAGAAGAGCCACAGTTAGCACACAAAAAGCACAAGCAAAAGTGCGGAAAAATATTGCACTTCAACTTTCTGTCATTTCTGGTCTGTGGCTGTGTCCCATCTGCTTTTTGGATACTGGCAAGCGTGCATGTCTAGATGCATGCGCGGATGCATTGCCCTGGGGGCTGCAGGTTTTTGGGCACAATGGGCCCAATGCTCATTGCAGGTTTGGAAAAACCGATAAAATACATGCGAGTAGTGCAACTTTGAAACAGTCAAGCCCACATGGCAATGCACTCAGATTGAGGGCTCCATTCAATTTCATCAAAGTCCGTCTCCATGGGCCTGGTCCCTGCTAAATTGTTAAGAGGTGGCTTACAAGCTGGAAGTAAACGTGACTCACTCAGCCAGATGACGATGCCGAAAAGACTGATGATGAGGAGGAATGGCTGCAAAGGAACAAAACAAAGTCTGACGAAGGAGGATCAGGATTCAATGCAAGCTCGTGCAAGCAGAGCAGCACAGCCAGCTCACCAGGCAAAAAATGTATATGATGGCCTTGAAGAACTTTCCACAGCAACTGAAGGAGACAGGAGTCAGGAGACACGGCTTAGCAAATTTGAAACCGACAAAATGAGCCCGGTGGGAAAGCCCAGATGTAAATACTGCACAAATGCACCAAGCAGCGCCTTACCCCATCTTAAAGCACGCGTGACCGACCTCCCTTACAAAGGCACCTGAGGAGGTAGAGCAAAGCCTTTAGTCTTACGTTATCTCTGGTTGAACTTTCAAATTTATCTTTAACGCTGAAGGTTGGCACACAGTATACTTCGCCCTTCGACTTACACCCAGTGACAGCTTGTTTATCGTTGGTCCACAGTGAACAGCTGTTTTTTTGTTGATCCACAGAGAACAACAGTAGCATCTTATCCACATCTGTGAACTACTTGACGTGTGGCAACATCTTGCCCTGTTGACCAATGATGGTCCCTAGTGTTGTTTGTTGATGTGATGAAAATGAGAAGGCAGACTAACACATCTGTTGTGCTCCTCAGATGCATAAGGTCCCGATGAAATTGACAACTGTCCAGACCAGGCCAAGATCAGCATGGATCTTGCATTTTGCTGCATCCTTATCGTTGCTGGAGCCTGCAATTCTCCTCATATGAGAGATGTATGCGCACGTGCTGTCCACTGCCTAACCATCCCCAATGAACCGTCTCAGCAGTTATCCTCGCGGCATCAGGACCATTTCCGAACTTGCTGTTGAAAGTTGTTTCCCTTAACACACAACTAAACGAGTGAATGGATGATACAGCTTATGCTTGCCACCTTCTGTCACGTTAAGGACTATTTTTGGGCTGGGGAAGACCAGCCACAAACCAATCAGCTTACCGACCAGGCTGGCGGTCAACCCTAACTTGTAAATAAACTTTGTAGCGTCTGGCGTGTAGTGGCAGATGATCAGAGTATCACCAAGAAGTCTTGTACTCAAAATGCGAAAATATCAAGCCGTGGTCCCTGAGCCTCAAAGCCACCTTCAAAGCTAAGGTCTGCATTGGCAGTGCTCTGCAAGTATTGTCTCCCTACATTGCAGTAAGGAGCAGCCTGAAGGCAAACATACACACACACATAAACACACAAGTACATACAGATTACCACAGCCCACCCAAGCTAGCAGGCCTTCAAGATGACACCTCTCACCCAGGAGCCCATGTTGGCATGAGTGCATGCCATGCAGTGCATGGTGAACCTCAGCCCACCTTTGTCCAATCAAAGGACCAAGGACACTGCTCTCAACAGGCAGGCCTTGTTGCATGACGGCAATCTTCTGCCAATTACTCTCTCTTGTCGAACAAGCACACACCTGCAAGGTGCATGTAGGCCTTGCAGGTGCGCATTGTACCAGCCGTAAAATTGGTCAGGGTGTTTCTTGTTCCATGCGTGGCCGTACGGCCGCACTCCCATTGTCAATCAAAGAGCCCTTTCAGTACAAGACCACCTCAATGGCAGCCACACATGGAGCCGCTGCTACGACATGCCATGCCATTGTGCCACGCGCCTACCACAGCGGCTGCCCTGCTGCGCCCTGCTGCTGCTGCTGCTGCTGCTGCTGCTGCTGCCGCTGCATGGCCGCGCCACTGCGCATGGGTGATTGGAATAGCTGCTGCCCTCCCATATGCCCGCCAGCCATGCCCATGCCCCCCTGCAAGGCGGCGGCAAGCATTGGTTGCTTGCTGGTCAAGGTGTGGACTTTAAGAAGTGCCCGACCTGGCAAAGTGCTGGGATACAGAGGGCAACAATACCCTCTCCGTCACAAGACGCGCTCTGCAAGGCGCGCAGCCCAGGGCGCCACCCTGGCTTACTATCTCCATTAATGCAGACTGGCTTGAGGCACATCAGATGTAAGTGCGACGGGAACGCAATGGGTCAGCAAGACAGGCCACAGCAGGACTCTGTATGCTTTGGGGGATCATGTGCACAACGGCCAGCGCGGGCAACAGGGTGCGCCTTGCACAAGGCGATGAGTGCGCACTATTTGAGAGTCCTCGACTCGGACCCTGATGTCAGGGCATGCAGTGCGGCGAATAGGCAGTTCCAGCGGGCACGCAGGGAGCCATACAGGCATGCCATACAACACGCAGGGAGCCATGCAGGCGTGCAGCAGCTTGCGGTAAATGGAGACTAAGGGAGCACACAAACAGCTGCAGCAAGGTGCATTGACACCAGCCCTCTCCTCCTCCTTATGCATGCAGGCAGGCAGCACGCACGCATGATCCACCCTGGTCATGAGTGCAGTGCACAGTGCCCTGCACGCTGCACCACTGATCACCACCAGCCATGTGCCAGGCTTTGCTTTGCTGGCAGCCTGGAGCCCAACTTGTGCGGCTGAAGGACCACATATAATGTGCAGGCCAAGACGAGGTTGCCGACCAGCTTAAAGACATAACATGATTCGTATTACTCCTCCTTCTGCGCAGCCCCACAAGACTGCCGCAGTGCCAGAAACCACACACTCACCTGTGCGCCCATGCCTTGCACAACGCCTGGATGCATGCCTGCCATGCCTCCGGGGCTCATCATACCCCCCTGCATGCCCATGCCCACCCCCC
>LKMJ01007431.1_pt1 | contig 10319 bp, 14 predicted proteins | sample 643391 | NCBI WGS metagenome assembly LKMJ01 (sample SAMN04112250, study PRJNA286221) | soda lake metagenome | biome: soda lake; feature: Kulunda Steppe; material: water; isolation source: sample PL-Br10 brine of Picturesque Lake | place: Russia: Kulunda steppe | collected 2010-07
CATGCTCGCATTCCCCTCAGCGTCATCGCAACCACTATGTATGAGCATGTTTTCTTGCAATAATAACATAATTAAATTTACATGATTTATCTGAATTTTTTTGAGCGCGTCTAGGCGCTGTTTTAGTGAAAGAGGGTCACCGAGGCTTTGGAGTTTTTTGCAAAGAGGCTCTCCGAGGCTCTCCGAGGCTCGCCCTCGGCGAGCCTCGGCGAGTTGGGTGCCCATCCTTAGTGCCAACCAATGCCTTGCAGAGGGTGTGCTCGTGTGCCAACCAATGCCTTGCAGAGGGCGTGCTTGTGTGCCAACCAATGCCTTGCAGAGGGTGTGCTTGTGTGCCAACCAATGCCTTGCAGAGGGTGTGCTTGTGTGCCAACCAATGCCTTTCAGAGGTTATGCTTGTGTGCCAACCAATGCCTTCCAGAGGTTATGCTTGTGTGTCAGCCAATCCCTTGCAGAGGGCGTGCTCGTTCGCCGACCAATCCCTCGCGCCTCACCTCATCCCCCAGCTCCACGTCCATCTCCTCGCTCACGCGCTTGGCCACGCTCATGGCCGCCACGCGCCGCGGCTGTGTGCACCCTATGATGCCATTCTTGGCGTACCCATCCTCGTACAGGTACTGCGTCATCTGTGTGGTCTTGCCGGAGCCGGTCTCTCCAACCACCACCACCACTTGGTTCTCACGAATGACCTGGGCCACGCAGGTATATGTATAGGTAGCCAAGGGACAGCTCGGACGTCACTCATTTGACAACTTGCGCTGTCACCACAGTCATTAGGTTGAACACCACGCTGCCACGTTTCACTTTTAAGGGCAGGTGGATGGATGAGCCGCTTGGAGGGCAGGCAGGCAGCCCCTCGGCCCCTCTACGGCTGAGCAGGATTTCTACAGATGCTACTTTACTTTTGGTGAAGCCTCTGTCTGCTGCGAGTGATCGGCACGCGGCATTCCAAAGTGCACACTCCTGCTAGCTGCAGACAATCTCTTCTTGCTGCAAGTGACGCAGGCAATGGGACCAAGGAGCAAGCCACCACTTGATGTATGCGCACAACGCCTACACAGCTGCACCCCAGCACACCTGCATCAACTCATCCCGAATGGTGTACACCGGCAGCGAGCGCCGCTGCTGCCCGATTGTCTTCTCGCGCGAAAAAGCGCTGGCGCCCTCCTGCTTCTTGCCAGCTGCCTCGGCCTTCATCTTCTGCAGATGTGCCTTGAACTGGTTCTGGGAACGATGGCCGCCTCCCTGCATGGCGCAGTTGCAAGAGCAGATGTGTGAATTGTTGACACTTGAAAGATGTACTTTGACAGGAAGAGATTACAGGCTGTTTGTACCCATCAGCAGCAAATGATGATAAGGACGGACTTGCTCTGTTTGCACAGGAGGTGCCAACTCTCTGGGGGCAGCCCATTACCAAATACGCATAGCATGAGAACGCCCTGACACATGTGGAAGAGAGTTGAGCACAACAGGGATTAGTGGCTCAAAGCGCGTTGCACGCACCTCCTCTTCCTCCTCTTCCGCCTTGGCCTCCTCCTTGGCTCTCTCAGCCTCCTTCTGCTCTCCACTTGTCAGGCCAGTGATGTCCGCCATCTTGGAGCCTGCCATCTCCCAAAACCTGCGCATTGTGGTGTGTGCGCACATGCAGGCTACCATTGTTTGACACATGCATGTGTGCGCCATGGCCCAAACATGAGCATGCACATACATGCGCCCACGTGCGTTTGCAGGTGTATGGATGTTCTCACATCATGCATGGTGTTCTCACATCATGCATGGTGTATGGGTGTTCTCACATCATGCATGGTGTTCTCACATCATGCATGGTGTATGGATGTTCTCACATCATGCATGCCGAACGTGCGTGCGTGCGTGCATCGTATTGAGTGTGTGTATGCTTGTGTCAAGTGCGTGTGTGTGCATGCATGCGTCGTATTGAGTGTGTGTGTATGTGTGTCAAGTGCATGTGCGTGCATGCGTGTGTCGTATTGGGTGTGTGTCAATTGTGTGTGCATGTGTGGATGTGTGGGCACATGTACACTTTCCTGCTGCAGCTCTGTCTGTCCTCCTGCTCCTCACTGGCTCCACTCACCAGACAATCGACAAGCCTGTACCCCGATGCACACAGGCTGCCCCAAAAGCGCATAAGCTCCTACCTGGCCCGGCTTGTTTGCTGGGCCGCTTTCCCTAAATCTGCCCGACCAGATGACTGATGAGCGTGCAAATGAGCACAAGCTCCTACCTGGCGCGGCTCTTGCTGGCCTCCTTCTTCTCCCTGATCTGCTTGACCAGCTCAGAACCCTTGCGCGCGATGACAGCCATGTCGGAAGTGGGGTCCTTGAGGGGCAGCACGATGTCGCCGCCCCGCATGCCCACCACCTGCAAGCAAGAGAGGGACAGCAGCGCTGCGCATCAGCATCCGTGCAAGAGGGGGACGGACGTTTCAGCTCCGCGCGCCGTCATGCACACCCACCAGCTGTAAGCGGGATGAGACAGCAGCATCAAGCTCATTCCAAATAATTGGGATGAGGGCTGGATACACGCGGGCGCACCAGCATGCACGCTGCAGAGGGAGGGTTGTGCATGATGTGTGGAAGGGGCAGTGCTCCATGAGGAGACAGTGGCCAGGTCAGCTAACGCTGCATGCAACAGAGGAGGCATTGTACATGCACTCCCTGCCGCTCGTCAGCCTAAAGAGGTCATGTAGGCTTTCAGCGCTCTGAGCAAATCTGTCTCAGGCTGAGGACCCAATGCCATGCGCCAGAGCCACACGATATCTGTGCTGCGGCATGCTTCATTAAAAGACCGGCAGAGGGCACATGTGAGCCAACAGCCTCAGAACCACACTCAGTGCCATGCGTAGACAATGTGAAGACTGCGCAGACGGATTGAAAGCAACACAGTGCCATGCGTTAACCATGTGCAGACCGTGCACATGGATCCAATGCACATACAGCCAGAAAGGTGCTGCCAATCATTATTTCATGCTACCAAACACACAGCCAGCAGCCAAGGGGGCAGGCAAGTCGACCCCACCTTGCCCTCCAGAAACGGCGGCTTTGTGTCATGCACCAGCAGCAACACGCGGCTGTCCTCATCTCCATCAAAGTCCAAATTGATCTGCAGTAGCAAACATCAGTGCTTTTTTTTTGGTGTTACAAGCAATGCTGGACGGATGTGGGCCCTGGGGCAGGTTATATCAGTATGCAGTTCACGGCTATCCTTGTTGAAGTCCAGGGGGAAGCAAACACACCATAAGCAGGGGTTGCATGCGTTGTGAGGCGACACTGCTGAGAGCGTTTACTGGGTTACAATGGCATGGAACACTTCCGCAACGCAGGAGTCGATGTCCTCTGTGGCCTGCCTTCAACACGTGTGCTTGCTAGGTCTGTGCAAAGCGCACAAGCCCAGTCGGCTAGCAGGGAGCAATCGGTTGCGACAACAATACCAGTGGGCACGCAAAAACGCGTATGCGCACGCGCTGACGCTCAAATGCACGCACAGCACACACATGCACACGCACACACGCACACACACACACTCATCCACATGCACATGCACACACACATGCATGCTCACATGCACACATGGCTCACACTACACACACACACACGCATGCACGCACACCTCCTTGAGCCTGGCCACTCCAGATGTGAGCAGCCTGTTTTCCTCCCAGGCATTCATGTCCTTCTCCAGCTCGTTTGTGCGCTTGGTCTGGGCGAGAGACATCATCTTGCCGTCCTTGCGCGTGCGCCGCTGCAGGTCTGCCGCGCGTTTCTGCGGGGTGACAGGCATACGACCGTGGCGGGCGCGCCTCCGCTTGCACTCATCCGTACGTGTGGATTGTGGACACAAGACTTATGCAGCTGCAAAGGCATGACCAGGACTCGCAATCTACCAAAAAATCTGGACGATTTGCTCGCTCAACCTCTTGCAATCTACTGGACGCTTTGCTTGCTCAACCTCCTTGCGCCTTCAAGGAAGTAAGGTGGAGGTCCTTGTGGCTGGAGGCTTGTCATTGACAAGACATATGGTGTTCCACGCCTTGTACATGACGGCATGGTGCAATTGTATCTGTGTTTTGGGAGCAGCCTGGAGCAGCCGCGGCGGCGGCTGCGGCGGCAGCATCTGCACTGTCATAGGGACGGCGCCTCACCTGGAAGAAGTTCTCATCTCCCACGAATGGCTCAGCGCCCTCCCGGTCTGCAGCGCCACCAAACTCCTCATGGTCATACCTGAGAGGTCAAATGTGCACGTGGGCGGGGCTTGGGGCCACCGTGCAAGGCATGGGAGCGACGCCCATGCGAGATGTCGGAGAGGCCTCTGTGTGAAATGGCTGGGAGACCTTTGTGTGGAACACAAAAGACATCCGTGCAAGATGTGGGAGTGACCACACAAAATGCCTTGGAGGCCTTCATGTGAAACGCCTGGGGGACCATATAGGCCAGCACAAATCATGGCAGTGTGCGCTGCAAGCCGGTGCAAGCTGCTAGGGGTGAGCACAGCTCTTCATTTAAGACCAGCTGCGGCATTGCACAGCGCGACTGACACGCATCATCTGAAGCCATGCAGCTGCAGCGTTCAGGTGAGCGATAGCCATCTTTGTGATGCCCATGGCACCAACACCACGCAACCACAAGGTGCCACAGCCCCCAACACGCAATCGCTCACTCGGCCAGCCCCGCATCACAGCACCGCTCCCAGCCGGTTGTGCTCATTCACAGCACTTCTCTAGCGCAGCACTGCCCCATCAACGCTCCATCACTGTTCCTTCACAGCTCCATCACTGCTCCGTCACTGCTCCATCACGGCGCAGCTCCTCCCACCAGTCGCGCTCCATCTGGCGCTCATCCAGCTCATGCTCGCGCCGCAGGATCTCGTCAAACTCGTCAGCGGGCGGCTCCTTGGGGCCATCCTCGTCCTCTACGCAACGCAACCAAAGGAGTGGCCACATTTTGTTGAGTGGCTGCAGCAAGCGCACGTGCAATGCTTTTGGCGCGCACTTAAACACACACATACACACATACATACACGCGCACATGCGCACACACGCACTCACACACATGCACTCGCTTGTGCACAAGCACCAAATATGTGCCCCACGCATTGCAAAGCCAAAGCAAAAGCACTACCCCCACAACCAACACAGCTCTGTGTTGTCAAACTAACATGCCATTCATCCTGCACACCGACACTGCCAACGTAAAATGAATCAAGCTACCTTGGTCTCGTTACACATGTGCACGTATGGTCAACCATCACAACAACAATGGCCTTCTCAGCCCGCTCTTTCTCCTCTCCCTCTCACCAGTCCCTGTTCCCGGCCCCCAAGGTTTCCTTTCCTCCTCCCACTCTAGTTGGTTCTCCTCTTCCCCCCAGTTTGCTACCTCCCTCCCCCCCTCCCCCCTCGGTTTGCTTTCCTCTCCTTTTCCCCCCATGCACCTGGCCGCAAGTCCGGCGAGCGCTCTGCCACATCGCCGCGCTTGGGCGCGGCCGTCGCAGCCTTGCTCCAGCTCGTGCTCTTCCAGCTGGGGGTCAACGCAGGGCTGGGCGCCGTGTCAAACTGCACGCGCCCAAAGCCGCCCGTCCCGGGCCTCCCACCCACAGCAGAGCCCCTGCAGCAAGCAACACGCCAATGCGCGCACACTGCATCAGCGCTCGCTTGCTGTGCACAGCGGCAGCCCCTCCTGCCCTACAGCTCACCAGCCCTCTGCACTTACCGCACCACCTGCCCACAGCCAGCCTTACAGTAGAGAGCATACGTGAGTTGGGAGCATGTGACTTGGCATCCAATTGCATGAAGGTGGGTGCATTACTTGGAAGGTGTGTGTGTGTGTGTGAATGGGTGAAGACTGGTTGGGCAGAGAGCGGGACAGCAATGCAGGCTGACTAACGGAGGAGCATTTTGCAGTGCTACATACCCGTTGCTATACAGGACGGCCGTGGCGCTACCGTGCTGGAAGGGTTTTTGTGTAGGTCAGGCAAGCGCACAAACAAGGATCGCAAGCACATGTCAAGCACTACACGCAGAAGTTGGGCTCCTTTTCCCTGTCCTTGCTCGTGGCTTCCTTCCCCAATTCGTGGCTTCTATTACTTACCTGACTCACTGTCCTCACCAATGTTTGTGGTTCCTCTTCTATACTTGGCTCCCTGTCATAACCCCAGTCTGTGGCTTCTGTTACTTACCTCACTCACTGTCCGAACCCCGGTTTGTGGTTCCTGTCCTATACCTAGCTCCCTGTTCTGACCCGGGTTTGTGGTTCCTGTTCCGTGCCTGGCTCCCTATCCTGGCTAGAGGCTTTCTTCCTCTCCATTCCTGGCTTTTTTTGCTGCATAAGTCAGAGCATGCGCACACGCGCCAGTTGCGCACCTTGGCATGGAAGCCTCTGGCAGGGGCGTGTCTGACGCGCCCCAGCCGCTGGCCAGGCTGGAGCGGTACGTGCCTGTGCCGGTGCCCGTGCCTGCGAGCGACCTGCTGCTGTCGCGCCCGTGGTAGCGCGTGCTCTCGTCGCGCCGGCTGGAGGGGGGCAGCGGGGTGGTGTCCCACTCGTCCTCACGGGACCTGCACATGCGTGCAAACAAGTGCAAGCTTGCGCGCATGGGAGCGGGGTGCTTGTGAGCAGGGACATGTCTGCATGTATGTGTGTGTATGGATGTGTGTGGATGTGTGTGCGTGTGTCTTAGGGCTCAGGTTGTGACCTTCATCATTGCAGTCTGTCCAAGGCACACAGTGATCCTTTTCACTCTGTAAGAGCTCCCTGCACACCCCCGCCCACAGCTGGCGCCACTCTCACATACACCCACACACGCACACACGCACGCACGCACACTCACTGTCGGACAGGGGTGGGGTCCCACTCGCCACGCCCGCTGCGCCCCGAGCCGCTCGGCCGCGCGTCCGTGTCCCGCTCCCACTCCCGCTCCCGGTCCCTGTCCGACTTGTATCGCCCGCCGCCGCTGCGGTCCGACACGCGCTCTGCCGTGCTGCGCCTGCTACTGCCCGACGCCGGCCGATCGTACACGCCGTCCCGCTTGCCGTCCCTCGCCTCCGTCCCCCGCCCACTACTGCCTGCCTCCCGGTCACGCTGCTCCTCGTACTGCCGCCGCTCCCCGTCGCGCCGCCGGTCTCGATCCCCATCCCGAGAGGAGCCACCCGACCGCGCGCCGCTGCCGCCGCGCGACCGGTAGCGGTCCAGCTCGGACTGAAAGCGTGCGTCTGACGCGCGTGCCGCGTCACTGCTGTGCCTGCCGCTGCCGCTGGCGGGCACCTCGCGGCCCCCGCTCCGCCGCCCCCGCTCGTCCGCGGTCGTGTTGTACAGCGCGCCCCGGGCGTGCGCGGCCTGGCGCTCGCGGTGGCTGGCCAGCGACTCACGCGCCTGGGCGGTGACGCCGCCTGCGCGCGCGCAAGGACCCGCCGGAGGAGCCTGGAGCAGCTGATGGGGTTGAGGCTGGAAGGCTTCCTGTAAGGACACGCCTCCATTCACTTCCGTTGCGCCTGTCACAGGCAATCTCAATACGTGCACAGTGGCGTGCATGCCCTGCTGCTGAAACCAGCCGAGCAGAGCCACCCGCCGAGCAGGAGGCAATGCGTGCAAGGCACAGCAGCGGTCGCGCAGCGACGGTGTTGGTGCGGGTGCGGGTGCAGGGGCAGGTAGTGCGGGTGCTGGAGGTGGGGAGCCACACGCCCTGAGGCCACACACCCTGAAGCCACAAACGCTTTAGCCATACACGCTGAGGCCACGCGCCCTGAGGCCACAAACGCTGAGGCCATACACGCTGAGGCCATACACGCTTTGGCCATACATGCTGAGGCCACAAACGCTTTGGCCATATACGCTGAGGCCACAAACGCTTTGGCCATACACGCTGAGGCCACGCGCCCTGAGGCCACAAACGCTGAGGCCATACACGCTGAGGCCATACACGCTGAGGCCATACACCCTGAGGCCACACTCTGTGCATGGCATGACATCAGGTGCCTCTGGCAATTTGTAGGAAGGAAGGTGCGCAGGGGGCCTTGCTGAGGGAGGGCCTGGGGGACACAGGATGCCATCCTCGCAGAATTACAGCATGTCCGTCAGAGCCCATCCGCACAGCTGCAGCATCCTCAGCAGAGCCGCTACATACCTGTGAAGGGCTCACAATGCCGCAGTATGTGCCGTTCAGGCCCCATCCAAAGAACCTCAACATGCTCTGCAGGCCCACAGGGACGCAGCATGCTCGGCGGGGCTGCTCCTCTCACCACAACCAAACAGCTGCCCTGCCGTTCAAAGCCTTGAAAGCAGCACGCGCATGCTCAGACGGCACCAGCCAGCTTCTGACGGGAGGGCGCCCCACCAGACAGCTGGCCCCCGCAGCTGCTGCATGGCAGCCCTCACAGCCCGAGGACGCCCATGCCTCTGTCCAGCCTATTCCCCTCTGTCCAGCCTATTCCTATCTGTCTAGCCTATCCCTTCGTCCAGCCCATACTCCTCTGTCCACACCACTCCTCTGCCCAGACCACTCCTCTGTCAAGCTCTCTTCTCTGGCAAGCCCACTTTTGCATGTTACCAGCCAAACACCGCCCCGTCACACCCTGCGCTATGCACCCTCCGTGCGGCGGCGCTGCACATCCCACCTCTCGATGCCTTGCCACACCCCATGCTTCCTTCCCACCCTTGACAAGCCTGCAAGCCCTGCAGGCACAGCCAGAGCATTGCCCACCCTAGCTCAACACAACCTTGCCTACACAGGCACATATGCCAGGGCACACGCACCAGGGTGGGAGGGCGTTTCCACGCGCTGCGACCTGAAGCGGCGCTCCCCTTTGGCCTGGGGCCCGCCCTCTAAAGGGGCCACCCCCTGGACGTCCGTGAGCTCATCCTGAGCCTCGGGGTTGACCACATCTGCCTCCTGGTCGTAGCTCAGCTTTACGCGCTTGCCTGGAGCGTTGGGGGGGCAGGAACGGGGTGCTGGTCAGGGTGCAGGCGCTGCGTGCCGTGCACTAACACTTGGGTTGGCGCTCTTTATTGGAACTGCTTCCTGGGTGAGGAGCTGTTGCATGTTGTTGTAGAGAACACAGGTCAGGGTGCAGCTGCGTGTGCGACGCGGCAAGATTGGATTGTTGGCATTCTTTGGCATTCACCCACTTTCCCTGGCTTCCACCTCTGCTCGCTTCTGGGATGCCAGCTTGTCCAGTCCTGCCAGAGGAAGAGTTGCAGAAAGCTCAGCACCAGCTGCAACCTTGGCAACGCCCTGCCTGCAGTACCTGGTCTACTCAGCGCGGTTTACATACGTCGCAAATGCAGTGGGCGCATGAGAAACCAAGCCAACACGGGCAGCGAGTAGGGGTTGGTGCAGCGATGGCACATGCAGCATGCACAGGCACGCGCACTAACCTAGCAGAGACCCTCTTGGTGGGGGAGGTCTGAAAATTGGACGTTCAGGCACAGACAAGCCCCCCTGCTCCACAGCAGGGGCCTTGCTGCTCTCCTGGTCTCCTGCATCCACCATGCTGGAGATCCTCAGAGGAGAGGGAAGGCGGCAAAAACAAGCTGTCACAAGTCACTATCTGGCATGCAGCTCCTCCTCGACACCACAAATTTTGAAAAATAATGAAATAAAAATTTTGACCTAGCTTGTCTTCGTAATGTGATGAGAAACTGGCGAATTTTTTTCTGTGCGTGACATAATATGATGAGAAACTGGCGAAAGTTGTTTCTTCGTGACATTGTGGGCTGGTAGATGAAAAAGAGTTCCAGTTCTGGCTGGGCCTGAAATGCCGCAACCTACCCAAGGCTGCTCTCCCCAATGCAGCACTTCTAGCAAAGAGCGGTGTGACAGGTTACTGGCAAGGCTAGAAGCTGTGCTTCAAGATGCCAACAAGCGGACGCAGAAGCCATCCTGGAGCAACACCGCGGAAGCTGGTACGTCCAACGCCCATAACTGAATTTCACCTGCAGCCTAGGCACCCCATCAGTATATAACAGGATTGTGCTACTGTGCTTCAGGAAGCCCTTTGATGGAGCCCCTCCGCGTCCTCGTCTGTGGTTTTGTGTGCACCTTGCTGTGGGAAACAAATCACCAACTGTCAAATCTTGTCCCCGCCTGCGCGAACAGCAATGGGGTCAGGATCATTCATCGCCCTTAAATTTTCAAATGCACACAGGATCTACGGTTGCGGCGGTGTCGCCACTGCCACCATCAAAGCCTTCCAGCCCACCTCTCCCCCTTGGGAAGCCATCCCCCTCTCCCGCACTCAAAGCCTCCCCGCGCCCCCCGCCTCCGCCCCCCGCCCCACCCCCCCCTCCCCCCAACCTTCAAGGAGGGCTGCTCCACTC
>LKMJ01007433.1_pt1 | contig 10318 bp, 10 predicted proteins | sample 643391 | NCBI WGS metagenome assembly LKMJ01 (sample SAMN04112250, study PRJNA286221) | soda lake metagenome | biome: soda lake; feature: Kulunda Steppe; material: water; isolation source: sample PL-Br10 brine of Picturesque Lake | place: Russia: Kulunda steppe | collected 2010-07
ACAACCAGTATCGGGTATGAGTGGCAGCAGCGGTGAGAACACGGGCGGGCTGATGTCCAGTGCGGGACTGGTCCGCTACTTCGACGCGGAAGACAGCAACGCGATCCAGATGGACCCACGGACGGTCGTCGTCGTTTCCGTCGCGCTCGGTATCTTTGTCCACATGCTGGGCATCATGGTCTACGGCATCACGATTTAATTCCCCGCCCCCGAAGCTGAAGACGCGTGGTTTTTGCCGTTCAGATCCTAACACTGTCCAATGAGTCTTACTGCTGGCGTCCTCGCTGTGCAGGGCGACGTGAGCGAACACATCGACGCGGTCGAGCGCGCCGCTCGCGATATCGACGAATCGGTCACGGTACGAGAGATCCGCTCCGCCGGGGTCGTTCCCGACTGTGACGTCCTCTTGCTCCCCGGTGGCGAGTCGACCACCATCTCCCGACTGATCCACCGCGACGGCATCGCCCCCGAGATTCGCGAGCACGTCACGGCGGCCAAGCCCGTCTTCGCGACCTGCGCCGGCCTGATCATCGCCGCCGAGGACGCGGGCGACGACTGCGTCGAGACGCTCGATCTCCTCGACGTGACAGTCGAGCGCAACGCCTTTGGCCGCCAGAAGGACAGCTTCGAGGCCCCGCTCGATATCGACGGACTCGACGAGCCCTTCCCCGCAGTGTTCATCCGCGCGCCCGTGATCGACGGAGTCGGCGAGGACGTCGACGTGCTCGCATCGTGGGAGGATAGACCGGTCGCCGTCCAGCAAGGCCCGGTTGTCGGGCTTTCCTTCCATCCCGAGTTGACCGACGATAGCCGTCTTCACTGGCTCGCGCTGTTCGAAGCGATCGACGGCGGGAAGTGACCGTCTCACCCGAGCGGGACGTGGACTTTTCTCCCTGCGGGTCCTGGGAAGTAATATGAATGCGAGCATCGACGCCGTCCGGGTCGCCGGGACACGCGAGGGACCGGTTGCGGTCGTCGTCCTGTCGGTCGAAGACGAGAGCGACGTCCTGCCGATCTTCATCGGCTTCGAGGAGGCCGCGAGCATCGCCCGCGGCATCGACGCCGAGGATATCGGACGGCCGCTCACGCACGATCTCCTGCTCGATATCGTCGAAGAACTCGGCGGGCGCGTCCGTCACGTGGAAGTGTCCGCAGTCGAGGACGGCACCTATATCGCCGATCTGCATATCGATACGCCCAGAGGTGAGACGACGATCGACGCGCGCCCGAGCGACTCGCTGGCACTCGCCTCTCGGACCAACGCCAGTATCGAGGTGTCCCCCGACGTGTTCGCCGACGGTGCGCGACCGGCCGAGGAGTTCGAGGAACTCGATCCGCTCCAGGACGTCGCCCAGCTAGCGTGATAGAGCGGAGACGCGTCATTTTATACCCTCGATACCGACTGGCCGTACATGAGCGATGACGTACTCGACGAGCTGTTCGATGTTATCGAGGATCGGAAGGAGAACCTGCCCGAGGGATCGTACACCACGTCGCTGTTCACCCACGAGAAAGGGGAAAACGAGGTGCTGGAGAAACTCGGCGAGGAGACGACCGAGCTTATTCTGGCTGCGAAAGACGACGACAAAGACGAGGTCGCCTACGAGAGCGCGGACATCGTCTATCACCTGCTCGTGTTGCTCGCGATGAAAGACATGGACCTCGAAGACCTGCGCGCGGAACTGGCCGAGCGGAGATAGCGCCGGTTACAGATCCCGGGCCACGCGAAGTTCGGTATCCGTCACGGTCTCGACGCTCTCTGCCGGAACACTGATATCGTCGGCGGTGGCGTCTCCGAAGCCAAAGCCCTGCAACATTGCATCCGTGACACTGGGGTCGGGATCGACGTACGCGACCTGTGCCTCCTGGTCGACTTCGGTGACGATACCGATCTGTTCGCCACCGAGATCCATCAGAAACTTTCCCTCGTCGTTCGCGGACAACACTGACATTTCGCTCCGATGTACGTCCGCCCGGGACAAAAACCACCAGTGTCGGTCTGCGCACTTCCGGTCGGTGATGCGGCCAGACGTGCAGTCTAGGCATATCTCGACGAAGTTCCGCAGGATCTGCAAGCCCGTCTCCCCGCTCTTCGTCCGGCCACCGTTTTCGGTCTCGGGTTCGCTCAACCGCGAGCGAACCGCTCGCCGAAACCCGTGGGCTCAAAAGCTGCTCGCTCACAGGCTCGCTCGCAGTACTACTCGTCGAGACAGATCTCGACGAAGTTTCGCAGGATCTGGAGGCCCGTCTCTCCGCTCTTTTCCGGGTGGAACTGTGTCCCAAAGACGTTGCCCTCCTCGTTGGCGACGATGCTCGGGAAGTCGATGCCGTAGTCCGTGGTGGCGACGACAGCCGCCTCGTCCTCGGGTGCGGCGTAGTAGGAGTGGACGAAGTAAGCGTACTCCCCATCGACGCCCTCGACGAGCGGGTGCTCGCGCTCGACGTTCAGTTCGTTCCAGCCCATCTGGGGGACTTTCTGGCCCTGATCGAACCGGAGGTTCGTACCGGGGATCAGATCCAGGCCCTGCACGTCGCCTTCGCCCGCGTGGTCGGCCTCCTCGCTGTCGGTCAGCAACATCTGCATACCGAGACAAATGCCGAACAGCGGCTGGCCGCGCTCGGCGGCCTCGTGCAGCGCGTCGCGGTACGGTCCGGCGTTCTCGACGCCCTCGCGGAACGCGCCGACACCGGGGAGGACGATCCCGTCTGCCGCCTCGAACGCGTCCGGATCGTCCGTTATCTCGACTGTCGCCCCCACGCGCTCCAGACCGCGCGTGACGCTCCGCAGGTTCCCCAGACCGTAGTCGACGACGACGACCGAGGCAGTCTCGGTCTCCGTCACGTCCGTCTGCTGGCTCATACCCACGCTTTGCTTTCGGCCGGGAAGTTCCTTCCGTTTCGCCCAGATATCGCTCCGGGAAACCGGTGACACGGACTCACAGGGGAGTCGAGTGCTCAGTTACGCGATGTGTTTGCCTGCTGTCCCGTCGGACGAGCTGAGGGTCCACCAGACCGCGAGAAGCGAGAGGGTGGCGACGAGCGCGGCGCTACCCGAGATCTGTTCCAGCTCCGTCGGGCTTGCCGGAAGACGGAGCTGAAGCATCGTCAGGCCGAGAGCGACCGTTCCCGCTCCGGCAAGGGCGGCAATCCGTCGTTCGTTCCCGCCACACTCGTCACCGTCCCAGCTCCAGAGCCCCAGCGCGATCAGCGCGCTGAACGCGACGAGCCCGACGCCGTAGTAGGCCATGTGGAGACGCATCGAGCCGACGCTGATCACGAACGGTGTCGCGACGGCGAAGGGGGGAACGAGCCCGGCGACGACGACTGCGGCGAGCCGAGGGGGATGCTCGAATCGCGGGCCGAGCGACCACGCAGTCGCCGCGACGACCAGCGAGAATATGAGGATCGCCGTCACGAAGTGGGCGGTGAGATAGAGCACCTCGTACTCGATGACGGTCAGCCCTCCGAGGATGATCTGGGTCGGCAGGATCGCGACCGCCGCGGTCAGGGCGTAGCGAACCCGTTTCGGTCGGCTGCCACGCCACGCCGAGATAGCCAGCCCGAGCAGGAGGAAGCCAGTTGGGAGGGCGATGAGCCGGTGGAACCACTCGATGAAGCTCGGCCAGTTCGCCGGGAACAGTCCCAGCCAGCCGTCACACAGCGGCCAGCGTCCCTCGCATGTCAGACCGGCTCCAGCGACCGCGGTGTAGATGCCGATCAGAATCAGCGAGAAGGTGAGCCCGGCCGCCACGGTGAGCAGGCGCGGAAACGAGAACAGCCCGTCGTCGTCGGGGCCTGTAGTATCCGATTCCATCGTTGTCGACACTCAGGGTTTGGCGTACTTAGACCTGACCAAATTCGGGGGCGCCCTCGATGCCCTCCGACGGGCTTCGACGTTTCTAATACCCCGGCCGTGGTCATCCGACGTATGCGAGAGGACCGTCTGAAGGCGTATCTCGAATTGAACGGCGTAGAGTCCGTCTGGTTCGCCCGGCCGAACTCTTTCGCGTGGCTCACCGGCGGCAACAACGTCGTCGACAGGGCGGGCGATATCGGTGTCGCCGCCGCAGGCTACGACGGTGAGGATCTCGTCGTAGTCACGAACGACATCGAAGGGGAACGGCTGCGGGACGAGGAGCTGGCCGAGGACGTCGAAGTTGTCGAGTTCGAATGGCATGCCACCTCGCTCGCGGAAGCGGTCGCGGCGGAAGCCGACGGCCCCGCAGCAGCCGATTTTGAGGTCCCCGGCTTCTTGTCGGTCGATGCCCGCGAGCTCCGACAACCGCTGACCGAGAGCGATATCGACGCGTACCGGAGCCTCGGTCGAGAAACGGCAGCAGCGGTCGAGTCAGTGGCTCGCGAACTTCAGCCGGGCGACACCGAGCGAGAGGCGGCAGCGGCCCTGCGGGTCGCCCTGTCGGCCCGCGGGATCGAGGCTCCTGTCGCACTCGTCGGTGGTAGCGAGCGCGCCCAGCAGTACCGCCACTACACGCCACAGCCGGTCGAACTGGGCGAGTACGCCCTGCTGTCGGTGACCGCCGAGAAGGCGGGGCTTCACGCCTCGTGTACCCGGACGGTCGCGTTCGATCCGCCGGAGTGGCTCGACGAGCGCTACGACGCCGCCACGACGGTCGAAACAACTGCGCTCGCGGCGACGCAGGCGGCCAGTCACCGCGCGGAGGGAGGAACCGCGGGGGACGTCTTCGCGGCGATAGAGGACGCGTATACCGCGGTCGGTCACGAGGGGGAGTGGCGCGAACATCATCAGGGTGGTGCAGCGGGCTTTGCGGGCCGGGAATGGATCGCAACTCCAGACCACGATGCGCCGGTACACACGCCGATGGCGTATGCCTGGAACCCGACCGTGCAGGGCGCAAAGAGCGAGGATACCGTGCTTGTCACCGACGACAGCCTGGAGGTGCTGACCCGAACCGGCCGGTGGCCGACGACTGCGGTCGACGCACACGGCTATGACGTGACCATCGACCGCCCCGAGATCCTGAACAATAACGAAGAATAAGTACATAATTGTATCCTGGTCTCCCCCGTCACTTACTGCGTTTTTCGACATCTGTCGATTGCACCGTTCGATCAACTTTTTACTCTCCGGTGTGAGGGTACACATCTCATGGGAATGGATGAGGACTCACTGGAGTATCACGAGGAGGAACCACCGGGGAAGATCGAGATATCGACGACGAAGCCGACGAACACCCAGCGCGATCTGAGTCTGGCGTACTCCCCCGGCGTGGCCGCACCGTGCCGGGAGATCCGTGACAACGTCGAGGACGCGTACAGATATACGGCCAAAGGTAATCTGGTCGGCGTGATCTCGAACGGTTCTGCCGTACTCGGACTGGGCGACATCGGCCCGGCGGCGTCGAAACCCGTCATGGAGGGGAAAGGCGTGCTGTTCAAGCGGTTTGCCGATATCGACGTGTTCGACATCGAGCTCGACCACTCGGAGCCCGAGGAGTTCGTCGAGTCGGTCGTCGCGATGGAGCCCACGTTCGGTGGCATCAACCTCGAAGATATCGCTGCGCCGGACTGTTTCGAGATCGAACGACAGTTGAGCGAGCGGATGGACGTTCCCGTGTTCCACGACGACCAGCACGGGACGGCGATCATCAGCGGTGCAGCCCTGTTGAACGCCTGCAGAGTCGCCGACAAAGATGTTACTGATCTGAAAGTCGTCTTTTCGGGAGCCGGTGCGAGCGCCATCTCCACGGCCCGTTTTTACGTTTCGCTGGGGGTCAAACGCGAGAATATTTTGATGTGTGACTCCACGGGGATCATCACCGAGGACCGGGTGGAGAACGGGGAGATCAACGAGTACAAACGGGAGTTCGCCCGCGACGTCCCCGATGGGGATCTCGCCGATGCACTGGCGGAAGCCGACGTGTTTGTCGGGCTGTCGGTTGGCGGGATCGTCAGTCAGGAGATGCTGCGCTCGATGGCGGCCGATCCGATCGTCTTCGCGATGGCGAACCCCGATCCGGAGATCAGTTACGAGGACGCCAAAGCGGCCCGCGACGACTCGGTCATCATGGCGACCGGCCGCTCCGATTACCCCAATCAGGTCAACAACGTACTCGGCTTCCCGTTCCTGTTCCGCGGCGCGCTCGACGTCCGCGCCAGTGAGATCAACGAGGAGATGAAGGTTGCAGCCTCGGAAGCGCTGGCGGAGCTCGCGCGCCAGGACGTCCCGGATGCAGTCGTCAAGGCCTATGGCGACGAGCCGATCCAGTTCGGCCCCGACTACATCATCCCGAAGCCGCTCGACCCGCGAGTACTGTTCGAGGTCGCCCCCGCCGTTGCGCAGGCTGCGATGGACAGCGGCGCGGCACGCACCGAGATCGATATCCCAGAGTACGTCGAGCAACTGGAAGCCCGCCTCGGCAAGTCCCGAGAGATGATGCGGGTCGTCCTCAACAAGGCAAAGAGCAACCCACAGCGCGTCGCGCTGGCGGAGGGTGGCGACGAGAAGATCATCCGTGCGGCCTACCAGCTACAGGAACAGCAGATCGCCGAGCCGGTGTTGATCGGTAACCGCGATCAGATCGAGCGGACGGCACTCGAACTCGGTCTGGAGTTCGACCCCGAGATCGTCGATCCTGAAAAAGACGACTACGAGGAGTACGTCGACCGGCTCTACGAACTCCGTCAGCGCAAAGGCGTCACCAGAAGCGAGGCCGAAGACATGATCCGGGACAGCAACTACTTCGCGTCGGTGATGGTCGAGTCCGGCGACGCGGACGCAATGCTGTCGGGGTTGACCCACCACTACCCCTCCGCGCTCCGCCCACCGCTCCAGATCGTCGGCACCGCAGAGGACGCGGAGTACGCCGCGGGCGTCTACATGCTGACGTTCAAGAACCGGGTCATCTTCATCGCCGACGCGACGGTTAATCAGAACCCCGACGAGGACGTGCTGGCCGAGGTGACCGAACACACTGCCGAACTCGCCCGGAGCTTCAACATCGAACCGCGCGCGGCACTGCTCTCGTACTCGAACTTCGGGAGCGTCGACAACGAGGGACCGAACAGATCCCGCGAAGCCGCACGACGGCTCCAGGAGGACCCTGCGATCGACTTCCCGGTCGATGGCGAGATGCAGGCCGATACCGCCGTCGTCGAGGAGATGCTTCACGGTACCTACGAGTTCTCCGAGCTCGACGAACCGGCCAACGTGCTCGTCTTTCCGAACCTAGAAGCGGGTAATATCAGCTACAAACTGCTCCAGCGTCTCGGCGGTGCGGAAGCCATCGGCCCGATGCTCGTCGGGATGGACAAGCCGGTCCACGTCCTGCAGCGCGACGACGAGGTCAAGGATATCGTGAATCTGGCCGGGGTTGCGGTCGTCGACGCACAGAACGAGTAGAGAAAGCGGGTCGGGAGAGCGTTGCCGCGCGGTTGCCCGGCAGAGCCGCTATCGACCACGAAGTGTCCTTTTTAACTGAAATCTGCAGCCCGGTCGGTACGGGTAGCGATCTCGTGATAAAAAACCGGTCGTTGGTCAGTTGCTCACGGATGGCTAGTCGCTCGCGTGTCGATCCGCCCGCGACGGTGGGGGGAACTCGCTCGTCGGCGACTCGGCAGAGCCGGGCAGCACGCAGCGGTCTGGTTCGTGGTTAACGTGAGCGTACTGGTCGGGCGCGTTCGCGAGCGGGTGTGCCGGATTGTCCTCGCTGTTGATGCGGGCGGCCCGTACTTCCCCGAAGCCCGAGAGTCGGGCGCGGATTCCCCGCCAGTGGTTCGTCGTGTTCTGTGGCGGCGAGAGCGGATGCGGTGGCTTGCCGTCGGGATGCTGCGTCGCGAGGATGGCGTTGTTGACGTTTCCGGCGAGCTCGTCGTGGTCGACGAGGACGCCGACGCGCGCGTTCGGTGGGGAGCGAGTGGCCAGCACGTCGAGCCCGAGATGGAGCGCCCGATACTCGGCGACGTTGTTATCCGGGACGGGCTGTGGGAGCGACAGTCTCGCCACCCGCTTTCCTCCACGTGTTTCGATTACGACGCCGAGGCCGCCACTCTCCTTGCGATAGGAGCCGTCTGTCGCCACGTAGAAGTCTCGATGATGAGTCCGCGGCGGGTGCGCGATATGCGGCGTCGGTGACTCGTCGAACAGGTCTCGCAGTGCGGGCCGGCCATGCGCGGCCATACTAGCCCTCAGAGTACAGGGCAACTTAAGTTCACGGTCGGATGGCACGTGAAGCCGGGGGAAAGGCGGCTGGGAGCTACTGCTTGTGAGGATAGCCGACGAGCAGTGCAAGGGCGTTCAGGGCGAGCAGTCCGAGGAACGTCAGCACCTCACCGCCGGTATCGAGGCCCGTTGCCAGCATCGGGACGTGGAGAAACGGGAGCACCACGGCGGTCCAGAAGCCAGCCGCGTACACCCGATCAGCCAGTTGATCTGCGAACCATTCCCGGAAGCTACTGTCAGTGGACTCGCCTGCGACCGATCCCGTCTCGTGTTGAATGGAGGGGCTTGACATGAGTTTCCCAGCTCTGTTTGCTCCAACGAGGTACTGTATCTTATAGGGGGTTGAGCGTTTCCGCTATTTCGTCCCGTTTTACACCATCAAAGGGACCCTATGATGTTTTATAAATCCCTTGGGAGGGCTTAGAATTTTTAAAAACAGTTTTGAGCCAGTAATCCGGGATTATACTCTAATAGAATTATATACGTCAGAGCGTCAGGTCAAACGACTGATCGGTCAGGTGTCACCGTCTTCGATTACGATCGTCATTGATGCGTCCTCGTCCCGTGTCGTTACGGCGTGTTCGTGCTCGCCGGGATCGAGATTGGTCGGAACCTCGAACGTAACAGTTTCACGTTCGTCACTGCCGATTTCGAGTGACTGGGTCGTCTGCTCGTCCCCGTCGAACACGTAGCCGACCGTTGGCGTCCCGTCATCGCTGCCCGTGTTGTGGATCGTCGCCTCGACGACCGCCTCGTCCCCGCGATCGACCCGTTCGGGCGCATCGATACCGTCGATTTCGTACTGGGTGTCCAGTACGGTGATCGTCACCTCGTCGCTCGGGAACGTGTGCGTTGTCGTGTTCGCGCGTGCGAGCGTGACCGGAACAGTCCCGGCCTCATCGAACGTCAGAGAGGTGGTTCCCTGCCAGTCGAGCCACGCGGTGCGGTCGTCCACGGAGAGTGTTCCGGGAACCGGCTCGTCGGTATCCGTTCGGATGCCCGTAAACTCGACCGCCTCTCCGCGCTCGACCGTCGTCTGGTTGGGCTGAAGGGCCAGCGGTGCTTCGTGTAGGGCGAATCGGACCGTCTCCGTCACCGTCTCGAACGTCTCGCTGTCGGTATCGGGTGCAGTGGCCGAGATATCGAGCTGTGTCGCACGATCCGCGGTAAGCGATAGCACCCCCTCGTCGGCGATCCGCTGCTCGCCGTCAACATCGACGGTCGCGTTGACCGGTTCGTCAGTATCCGTTCGACGGATCTCAATCGTCACATCGTCGCCGACTCTCGGCTCTTCAATATTCTGGGATAGCGATAATCCGACCGTTCGTGGCTCGACGGAGATCGTTGTCGGTCCGTCGCGGAACGTCTCTGTGTCGGTATCCGGGGCGGACCCTGTCGCCTCGAAGGTGCCGCTCTGATCGAACGGAATGGTAACACGTCCGACCTCGTTCGTCTCGTGATCCTCGCCGTCGACGGTGACGCTACCGGAAACCGCCTCACCGGTGTCCGATCGCTGGAGCGAGAACGTCACTTCGTCGCCCGCAGTGATCTCCTCCTCGTCGGCGTCGAGCAAGAGGTCGATCTCGAATCGCTCGACCGAGATGATCATGGCATCGGAAATATACTGGGTCTGGTCAGTCCCTTCTCGCTCGGCCCGGACGGTGAACTCCCCGCCACGGTCGAAGGTAATAGTAGTTTGGCCTGTTCCGTCAAGATCGTATTCCGTACCGTCAACCTGCACCGTGGCGTCTGTCGCGGCCGTCCCGTTTTCGTAGCTAACTGTGAACTCGGCAGCGTCACCGGGAGTGATCCCGCTCCGATTTGCCTCGACGACGAGCTGGACCTCTTCGGGTCCGTCGTCGCGCCAGTCCTGAACCGGGAACACCGTCCCGTCATCGTCACCGTCGTCGAGCACCGGCGTTGCCCCGAACCCGAGAACGCCGACCGTGAGTGTTCCGAACACGAGCACTGCGATGGCGATAAGAGTGAGGTCACGCCGGGGATCGTATCCGTCGCTGTCTGTATTGATTTTTCGCTTTTTTGAACAGTTTGACACTGCAATCGATCCGGCGCTGATAACAGTCACGTACTGAGTTGAAGTATGTATCCATAGGATAT
>LKMJ01007434.1_pt1 | contig 10315 bp, 8 predicted proteins | sample 643391 | NCBI WGS metagenome assembly LKMJ01 (sample SAMN04112250, study PRJNA286221) | soda lake metagenome | biome: soda lake; feature: Kulunda Steppe; material: water; isolation source: sample PL-Br10 brine of Picturesque Lake | place: Russia: Kulunda steppe | collected 2010-07
AACTGTACCGGCAGTTAGCCGATTCGGGGGTCGATCTCGTGCTCGTTCCGAGCGCGTGGCCCTACCCCCGCATCGAACACTGGGAGACACTGTCGCGGGCTCGCGCGATCGAAAACCAGTGTTACCTCGCGACGATCAATGGCAGCGGACGCTTCGAGGAGGCGACACTGCTTGGCCGATCGACGGTGTACGATCCGTGGGGAGTCACGATCGCCGCAAGCGGCGACGACCCGACACTCGTCGTCGCGGATGTCGACCCCGAAACCGTTACTGACGTTCGTGCAGAGTTTCCCGCACTGGCCGATCGGCGGCTATAGGTTGTGGGGCCGATCGCTGGCTTTTTACAGTTGTCGCACATTAGGGTAGATGCCGGTACAGACGCTTTTCACGTCCACGCCGGCACTGCGCGTCGCTCCGGCCCGATCCACTGCTCGTTCCCGGGAACGAGCACTCCCGTCTCCTCGTCTCCACCTTTTGACACCATCTCGCCCAGTCACACAGTGCGCACCGAGCCGATCGGTCGACTGTCTCCGACCGTCGAGCGTATGCTTTTGCGTGTCGCCTGCTGACATGCTGTATGGCTCGACGCAGTGTGCTCTTTACGCCCGGCGATCGGCCCGAGATGCTCCGGGGAGCCCCCAGTTCGGGCGCCGACGTGCTCGTGTTCGATCTCGAAGACGGCGTGGCCCCGGCACGGAAAGCCGACGCTCGGGCGCGTGTCCGATCGGTGCTGGCTGATCCCGAGTTCGATCCCGACGCCGAAGTGTGTCTGCGCGTCAACGCCACCCACGAGGTGATCGAGGCGGACCTCGACGCAGTTGTCGAGTCACCTGCGGACTGTCGGATAGATAGCGTGATGCGCCCGAAAGTCAGCCGTCCGGCCGCGATCTCCACACTGGAGACCATGCTCACAGACCGCGGGATCGACGTGCCGATACTGGCACTGATCGAAAGCGCGCGTGGCGTGCTCGCCGCATCCGAGATTGCGGCTGAACCGGCGACCGATGCGCTGGTCTTCGGTGCCGAGGATCTCGCTGCCGATGTCGGGATGGAACGGACACCCGAGGCGACCGAAACGCTCTATGCACGCCAGCGGGTCGTCCTCGCGGCCCGAGCGCATGGCTGTGATGCGATCGACACCCTCGTCACCGATTTCGAAGACGAGGCGCAGTTGCGTGGCGATACCGAGCGATCGGTGCAGTTTGGCTACGACGGCAAACTCGCGATCCACCCTCGGCAGGTCGGGCCGATCAACGAGGCCTACCGGCCTGACCGGGCGGCGATCGAGTGGGCCGAGTCGGTCCTTGAGGCGAAACGGGATGCCGACGCCGACGGCCGGGGGGTGTTCGTCGTCGACGGCGAGATGATCGATGCGCCGCGTATCGCCCAGGCCGAACGAATCCGCGAGCGGGCGCAGGCAGCCGATCGAAACAGTTGATATCGATCTGATTCGACAACTACTGTAAACGGCGAGGTTTTTGGCCTGTTCAGCAGATACTCTGTATCTAATTGGCCCCCAACGGTGCTGTGTCGCTACGTTTATTCCTGAGTCGGCCGAACGTGGCGGATATGACCGGAGAGACGAATCCATTCGAGAGCCTGCAATCACAGATTGACGATGCTGCTGGCCATCTCGATGTCGGCGAGGGCGTGATCGAACGGCTCAAGCATCCAGAACGCGTGCTCGAAACGACGCTCACTGTCGAACTCGACGACGGGAGCACCGAACTGTTCACGGCCTTCCGATCGCAGTTCAACGGCGATCGCGGGCCGTACAAAGGCGGCATTCGGTACCATCCGGACGTCTCTCGAGACGAGGTGAAAGCGCTCTCGGGGTGGATGGTCTACAAGTGTGCTGTTGTGGGGATTCCCTACGGTGGGGGAAAAGGCGGGATCGTCATCGACCCAGATGACTATTCGGCTGCGGAACTCGAACGTGTCACACGAGCGTTTGCGACGGAACTGCGACCGTTTATTGGCGTCGACAAAGACATCCCCGCACCCGATGTGAACACGGGCCAGCGGGAGATGAACTGGATCAAAGACACGTACGAGACCTTAGAGAACACCACCGAACCCGGCGTCATCACGGGCAAAAACATCTCTAGCGGTGGCAGCGAGGGACGCGTTGAGGCGACGGGTCGATCGACTGCGATCACGTCCCGCGAAGCCTTCGACTATCTCGGCATGGATCTTTCAGAGGCGACAGTCGCTGTGCAGGGCTACGGCAACGCCGGCTGGAACGCCGCCAAACTGCTCGAAGAGATGGGCGCGACAATCGTCGCTGCGAGCGATTCAAGCGGTGGTATTTACAATCCCGACGGCTTCGACCCGATCGCCGCGAAAGCGTACAAAAACGAGACGGGACAGCTCGTTGGCTACGAGGAGTCTACGGAGCGACTCACCACCGAGGAAGTGCTCACGCTGGATGTCGATCTGGTGATCCCGGCTGCACTCGAAAACGCGATCGACGGCGAGCTCGCCGAGGCTGTCGAAGCCGACGTGATCGCCGAGGCGGCAAACGGGCCACTGACACCCAGAGCTGACGATGTCCTGACTGAGCGAGGCGTGTTCGTCGTGCCGGATATCCTCGCTAACGCTGGTGGCGTCACTGTGAGCTACTTCGAGTGGGTCCAGAATCGCCAGCGCTTTTACTGGTCCGAGCAGCGCGTCAACGAGGAACTCGAAGCCATCATCGTCGACGCCTTCGATGCGCTCGTCGAGACGATCGACGAACACGATCTCGATAGCGCGCGCACCGCGGCGTACGTGGTCGCGCTCCAGCGTGTCGCTGATGCCTATGAGGAAGCGGGCAGTTTCCCCTGATCGGCACGGTTGGCGATCGATCGGCGCGACCGGCTCTCAAGTTCGAACACGAACTCGATAGCTTCGCTGGAGCCGTTCCTCGAACGCTGTTAAAGCCTCTGTTCGCCGGTGTACTCCCCGCTACCAGTCCGAGATTGCTTCATCGGCCACAGCAATAAAAACGAATATGTAAATCAGATAGGCAAAGAAAAACCCCGACATCGCACTCAAAAATTGCTCACGCAGCACCCAGTCGGTATACGATAACACGCCGAGACTACCAGAACCGCAGATGAAAACGATCAGTCGGCCACTGGTCCCGGTTCGCCGCCACCACTGGATGATTCGTCGTCCGATAGCCGTCTGGTCAGTCGGGACACACGTCAGAACTGCACCGAGGAACCCGGCGAGCACTGCTGGCCACGATACAGATTCTATTGATACGAAAATAGTCGAAATAACTGCGGGTATCCAGACAACTGCTGTTGCCTCTGTCCATGTCGGTGGACGGTCTGGAAAAACCGTCGATAACGTGCGTTGACGACCCATACAGCGATTTTCATACGGAGATAAATAAATCATTGCTGGCTGGTGGATGGTAAAAGGTGTATCGAGGAGTCTCACAATCGCGTTGTCCGTAATAATCGATCGAGCACCTCGACCGATCGGACAAAACTCCCCGCAGAACCGGTTCATACTGATCAGTGTCCGTCGGTACCGCCGTCGCCCGACAACGCCGGTAATTGATGACGCTACTCAGTATCAGTCGTCGTCAGCCGGCGCTGGGACTTCGTCGCTGCCGCCGCTGTTGCCGCGGGGGAAGTTATCGATCGTCGCCGCACGGAACGCCTCCTCGTCGAACTCGTACTCGCCTTCGAGGAAGTCGACGATCTCGTGGGTGTCACGCATAGCGTTTTTCAGACAGGTCGAGGCTCCCGGAGACGGCGTGATATTAAAGATGATGTCCTCACCAACGATCTTTGCCTCACCCATATCCAGCGATTTCGCGCTCGTGTCGACGATCTGTGGGCGGACGCCGCCGTACCCTTTCGCCCGTTCGATATCGTCGAGTTCGACGCTCGGGACGACCTTCTGGACGTGGGGGAGGAACTGTCGGCGACCGATCTCGGGCATGTCGTAGACCAGATTTTTGAGGACGTACGGCAGCAAGATTCGGTCGGAGAGGATGTTGGCATAGCTCAAAAATGCCGCCGCGTTCAGGCCAAAGACATCGAGGAAGTCCTTGACCGTCGAGATTCGGCCGCGTTCGAGCGTTGGGACGAGCTTTGCTGTCGGACCAAAACGGGTGATGCTGGCGTCGTGGACGTCGGCATCGCCGTGGACCGCCGCGAAGGGGAGTTTCTTCATCTGAAGCGTGTAAACCTTGCCGTTGAGCAGGTCGTCGGCAAGGAAGAAACTGCCTGCGATCGGGAGCAAGACCTTGTCCTGGCCGTAGCCGAGTTCCTTTGCGATCTGGAGGCTGTGAGAGCCGGCGGCGACGACCGCGGCGTCACAGTCGAAGTGGCCGTTGTCTGTCGCCATCGTGTAGCCGTCGAAGGTCCGGTTGATCTCCTCGACTTTCGTGCCGGTGTAGACGTCGACGCTCGCCTCCTCAGTCGCGAGCTCGACGAACGATTTTGCGGTCTCACCGTAGTCGACGACATAGCCGTCGGGCGTCTGCAGGGCCCGCATTGGCGTGTTTGGATCGCGACCCTCGACGACCTTCGGTTCGAGTTCGGCAATCTCCTCACGACCGATCGGCCGAAGCTTCGGGAAGAGGTCGCCAAAGCCCTCCTCGTGGTAGCGTTCGTCGAGTTCGGCGACCTCATCCTCGCCGACACCGAGAACCATCTTGCTGCGTTTGTCGTGCATCTGCCGATCGGGGTCGTGGTTCTCTAGATAGCCCGCAAAGAGCTCTGCACCCTCTTTGACGTCTTCGGCCTTTTCGAGCGTGTAGTTGGTCTCGATATCTCCGAAGTGCAGCGTCTGTGAGTTGTTCGTGACGTGGGAGTTGATCGCGGCGATCTCCGGCTCTTTTTCGATCAGTGCAATCGACTCGATATCAGTGAACTTCGCGGTCGTATAGAGAAGCGATGCGCCACTGATACCACCACCGACGATAACGAGGTCGTATTTGCCAGACATTGTTGTAATCGAGCAGCTATTTGGCCAACAGACCTCCGAACGTATAACGTATCTTCTTTCGATCGACATTTCGTTAATCGACGTAGGCAATATCGACGGTCTTGCATACCTCACGGTTGATCGGGTGAAATCGAACGACTGCGACCCGATCGCATCGCTTTTGCGACGATAGGTTTTTACTGACTCCCGGGAACCCACACCTACCGTGACAGGTCGCTGGCTGAACCAGTGTTTGACCGGACTCGGTCGGCGACTAGTTCAGTATCGCGATCGGTGTCGGAGGGCAGTTCTGGAGGCGATTCGCGAGAAGCACACGCCACACCAGGTCGGTGCGAGCTTTGCGATCGGGATCTTTCTGACGGCGCTGCCGACTGGCGGCCTCGCCATTGGTGTGTTCGTCGCTCTCGCTGCGTTGTGGTCGTGGGTCAGCAAGCCCGCGATGTTTGCCAGCGTTGTCGTTCTCAACCCCATGGTCAAACCGGCCGTCTACATCGCGAGCTTTCAGGTCGGCAGCCTCCTCCTCGGGTCGCCGTCGGTTCGATCGAGTGAGACAAACGCCGAAGCAGCCGGCATTGCCCTCCAGCAGTTGCTTCTGGGCAACGTGATCGTCGCAGTCTGTCTGTCGGTCGTTGGCTACGTGCTTCTTGTGTGGCTGACCCGGCTCCATCGACGGCACGCGAGAGCGGACGCTGAGTTTGCGAGTGCTTCGGCGCTGATCGCACTGTTTCGGCGACGGTGACCGCACGATCGGCGGTAATTGATGACGCTACTCAGTATCAGAGACCGAGTTCGCGGCCGATAACGAGATGCTGGATCTCGCTAGTTCCTTCGCCGATTTCCATCAGTTTGGCATCACGATAAAACCGCTGGGGAGCGAAATCAGTGGTGTAGCCGTAGCCGCCAAGCACCTGAACAGCGTCTTCTGCCACCTCGCGGGCGGCCTCGCTGGCGTCGAGTTTCGCGAGTGCAGACTCGTTAGTGACTGGCTCGCCCCGATCGTACCGGTGGGCTGCACGGTAGGTGAGCAGTCGCGCGCGCTCGATCTTGCGGTGCATATCGACGATCGTGTCGCGGATCGCGTCGAATTTCGCGATCGGCTGGCCGAACTGCTCGCGTTCGGTGCTGTAGGCCTTGGCGTGGTCGTAGGCACCTTGGGCGAGTCCCGTCGAGAGCGCGGCGATCGAGATCCGACCTCCATCCAGCGTCGTTTTCGTCTGGTCCCACCCCTCGCCTTCCTCGCCGAGAAGGCGGTCCTCGGGGAGGCGAACGTCATCGAGGTGGATCTCACAAGTCGGCGAAGCGTTGAGCCCCATTTTGTCCCAGATCGTCGTCACCTCGAAGCCGTCGTCTTCGCGGGGATCGACGATAAACGTCGAGATGCCGTCGTAGCCCGCCTCGGGGTCGGTGACAGCTTTAACGAGAATCGAGCCAGCCACAGAGGCGTTCGTAATAAACTGCTTGGTGCCGTTTAGCACCCACTCATCACCATCTTTGACTGCACTGGTCTCCATATCCGAGGCATCGGAGCCGCTGTCGGGTTCGGTCAGCGCCCAGCCGCCGAGGACATCGCCCTCCGCGAGTGGGCGGAGCCACGTCTCTTTCTGGCTGTCCGTCCCGAACAACTCGATCGGCTTCGAGCCAAGCGAGACGTGTGCAACGTAGGAGAGTCCGATCGCTCCCGAGACACGCCCGAGTTCTTCGGCGACGAGGGTGTACATGAGGGTGTCACCACCAAGGCCGCCGTACTCGTCGCTGATCGGCACCCCCATCATGTCGAGGTCGGCGAGCTGGTCGAAACTGTCGGCGGGAAACCGGTGTTCGTCTTCGATCTTCTGGGCGATCGGCTCGATCTCCCGCTGGCAAAAATCCCTGACGGTCTGTTGGACCATCCGATGTTCGTCGGGCAGCTCGAAGTCCATACGCAATACGTGCCGGCGTACTGGTTAAACGCACCGGCGATCGCGGCCGATGGCGGCGGTGTCGACGGCTCACAGTCCGACGAGACGCCGGTTACCAGCCCCGGTTGGTGTCGTCCCGATCGTCGTCGTCCGAATCGGTTCGGTCTTCGTCCCACGAACTGCTCTGGTCGTCGTCCCATGGGTCGGTTCGGTCTTCGTCCCACGAACTCCCGGCTGAGTCGGCCTCTTCGTCGCTGTCTCGGCGGGTATCGGGGCCGTCCGACTCCTCGCGTTGGGAGGCTGTCGGCGTGCTGTCGCCCGATCGGATCTCGCGGCGTTGGTCGGGGATCAGATCGAGTTCGGCGTTCGTATCGCCGAGCAACAGGAGTGCGTAGTACTGGAAGTATGATCGGATCGGCATCCAGATCACGGCATACAGGAGAATAAACAGGAGGGCAGCAACAAGAAGGATGAAAACGCCGATAACGACGCCGATGTCGCCAAGTCCGAACGCAATGACGGTGAGGATCACGAACGGGATCGCGAGCACGATGCCACCGATCGCGAAGACGAAGATGAGGCTTACTTCAATCACGGCAAGGATGATCCACGCCAGCAACAGATAGACGACGTACTCTTTCCACTGTGTGGTGAGTGTTCCCCAGAACCGTCCCCAGCTTTTGAGCACGCCACGCTCTTCTAACAGCATGACTGGGGCGACGAACTCGGAAGTAAATCGCATCAGGATCGCATACAGGAAGTAGAGTGGAATCGCCAATAGGATGACCCACAACACCCAGTCAGCGACAGCAGCAAACGAGTCGGTCGTCAGATACCGGTAGACGAGCGGCCCAAAGACGATCGCGGTAACGAGCATGCCAGTGAGCAACCGGAACCCGAACAGCCGGAAGCCACGCCCGAGGTTCCTGCCGGCATACCGTCTCAGGTGAACCTCCCTCGATCGGAGTGACTCGATGAAGACGAACTCTGCAATCCCGCCGATGAGCCCGAACAGCAACTGGATGAACACCACGACTCCGATCGCAACAGCGCCAAAGAGGAGGGCGTCTTCCGGCAGTTCTTCGAGAAGGGTGCCGATGTCAACGTCCTCTTCGATCGTTGGACTATCGGCGAACGAACCAACGTCACCGCCGGAAAACGACGGGCCAGCTCCGCTCCCGACGACGAACAACACAACGAGGGAGAGTTTGAGCCACAGCCAGATGTCGACTGGTAGCAACAGCTCTCGGGTCGCGTCGATCGCATCACTGAGATTGTCGATCGCATCCATATAACAGAACCATCATTGGCTCGTGTGAAAATAATACTGTTTTTGATGGATTGTTGTCGTGGTTGTCGAGTGGCAGCTATGACCGCTGCCATCGTGACGAAACTTCGGGAGAGATTTAACGTCGAACGCCCTCACTCTCGACTATGGATATCCGCCAGCTCGCTCGCGGGACCATCGAGTGGGAGCGCATCGAGCGTGTGATCCAGACACTGGCGGAGCGCCACGGCCGTGAGGTGGTTCGCGTCGAGTTTCTCGAAGCCGACAACTGGCTTTCGACACCCTGTGTCATCGACGACGAGTGGTTCGTCAAGATCGTCTCCCGACAGAACGCACTCGTCCACGCCGTCCTGACGACCGGCCGAAACGTCGGGGCGTTTACCTCGGGAACGGAGGGCTTTTTCGGCCGCTTCGACACTCCTCGCGAGATGGTCGAACACGAGTACGAGGCCACCCTGCGCATGCGCGAGATCGGCATCAACGCCCCGCGACCGATCGAGGCCTTCGAGGCAAACGGGCTTGGCGTGCTCGTCCTCGAATATCTACCGGCGTTCGAATCCTTAGAGGACGTCTCGGAGGCGGTAGTCGCCACCCACACGCCGGAGCTGTTTCGCATGCTCGCTCTGCTTCACGAGCACGGGTTGGCCCACGGCGATCTTCGGGCGGAAAACATCCTGCTCTGTGACGACGAACTCTACTTTATCGATGCCACCAACGTCCACGAAGACCGAATCGACGAGGCGACGGCGTACGATCTCGCCTGTGCACTTGCGGTCCTCGAACCCCGGATCGGCGCTCGCGCCGCCGTCGACGCAGCGACGATCGTCTACGACGCCGAAACGCTACTCGATGCTCGGGAGTTTCTCGATTTCGTCCGACTGCGTCCCGACCACGAGTTCGATTCGACGACGCTTCGCAGCGAAGTCGAGAAAGCCGCCGATCTCGATCGCAAGTGACGGACCTGCGCTCCCGATCGGATATCAACTCGATCGCGTGGTACGTGGCCGACCTCTATGCTGTATGTGAACTACCAGCAGTGTTTTGGCCCTGCTCGCCCTCTATACAGCTATGAGCCACCACGCCACGACACAGCGATACGGTCACTACATCGGCGGCGAGTGGACCGATGGCAACGGCTCCGAGACGTTCGAAAGCGACAATCCAGCGACCGGTGAGTCGTTGGCGACCTTTCAACGCGGGACCGACGCGGACGTCGATCGGGCGCTTTCAGCTGCCGAAGCGGCCTTCGAGGAGTGGCGATCGCTCTCGTACATCGATCGGGCGGAGTACCTCTGGGAGATCTACCACGAGCTGCGCGATCGCCACGAGGAGCTGGGCGAAATCGTCACCAGAGAGTGTGGGAAAGAGATCAGCGAGGGGAAAGCCGATGTGACGGAGGCGTGGCATATGGTCGAGTGGGCGGCGGGCAACGCTCGCCATCCACATGGCGATGTCGTCCCCTCGGAAGTCGCCGAGAAAGACGCCTATATGCGGCGCAAACCGCGGGGTGTCGTCGGCTGTATCACGCCGTGGAACTTCCCGGTCGCGATCCCCTTCTGGCATATGGCGATCGCGCTGGTCGAGGGGAACACGGTCGTCTGGAAGCCCGCCGAACAGACGCCGTGGTGTGGCCAGATCATCGCCGAGATGATGGCCGACGCCGGAATCCCCGATGGCGTTTTCAATCTGGTCCAGGGATACGGTGATGCCGGTGCGGCGATCGTCGACGACGATCGGGTCGATACAGTCCTCTTTACGGGCTCTGCGGAAGTCGGCCACGAAATCGCGGGGAAAGTCGGCGGTCAGGCTGGCACACTCGCCGCCTGCGAAATGGGCGGCAAAAACGCCGTCGTCATCACTGAACACGCGGATGTGGAGCTTGCCGTCCAGTCGGCGATCATGTCGTCGTTCAAAACGACCGGCCAGCGGTGTGTCTCCAGCGAGCGACTGATCGTCCACACGGACGTTTACGAGGAGTTCAAAGCCGAGTTCGTGGATATCGCCGAGCGTATCGCTGTTGGCGATCCCCTAGACGACGAGACGTTCATGGGACCGGCGATCGAAGCCGACCACGTCGAAAAGATCCGCCGCCACAACGAACTCGCCCGCAAAGAGGGCGGAGAGGTGCTGGTCGATCGGTTCGAACTTCCCGCGGACGACATACCGGATGGACACGAAG
>LKMJ01007435.1_pt1 | contig 10315 bp, 7 predicted proteins | sample 643391 | NCBI WGS metagenome assembly LKMJ01 (sample SAMN04112250, study PRJNA286221) | soda lake metagenome | biome: soda lake; feature: Kulunda Steppe; material: water; isolation source: sample PL-Br10 brine of Picturesque Lake | place: Russia: Kulunda steppe | collected 2010-07
ACCTGTGCCAGCAGGTTTGCGGCTCGACGCTCCGAGACAAACGTCTTGATTGGGAACATCGTTTGTCGGGTGACACGAATGTGTCACCCTTGCCTGCTGTGACTTCCAGCGACTGGTAAGAACTGACCAACAATCTTCTACCCAAGAGCGGTTCGAAAAATAAAATTTGACTTTTTTGTGTCTCTGAGTTCATGTTGAATAACATTTTGATCCTTATAATGAGCTGAGCCACTATCTTACCAACTGGGCATGACCCAGATTCTGTCATAGACTCTTATATAAATTGACACCCTACTTTGTGATTTATATCTGAACGCAGCCTGCCGAACACAAATAATATCTATCTGTATGCTAAAATTTAACCGAAGAATATATAAGCAGTTAGTTTTGTTTAATACACAGTATCACATGGCACCTGGGTTAACTTTTGTTCCGGATGAAACAAAAATTAGAAAAATAAAAATTATAATTGAGACTATTTCTCAAAGAAGAATAAAATCTAAACACATATATAATAGTTCCAAAGGCAATTTAATCTCATCATCATATTCTAACTATCCAATACAATCATACAAAGACGACAACTATAAAATATTTATAGAGGGGAAAATTTACTCAGAAACACAAAAAAACCTTGTGTGTGATTTAAAAAATATAGTTCAAAATAAAAATGGTGAAAAGCTATCAAATGATATTGGTGAGCGGTTGTCCACAGTGGATGGTGATTTTATTATATTCATTTTTGATAGAATATGTGAAAGAGTATTAGTATTAAATGATTTACTTGGTAGAATACCATTTTATTATACTACAAACGGACAGAATACACTCGCATCAAGGAGTGCAATCATCTTCTCTAAACTATTTACTAATTTAGAAATAGACAATTTAGCCGTTGGACAATATTTATTATTCGGATATCCCCTTGGATCTCGAACATTTTATAAAAATATTAGGCGTATGTCACCAGGAGAATTGATTGTAATAAAGGATAGTTCGACTAAATACTATAACACACACACATTTGAAATTGGAAACACAGAAAAAAGAACAAAAAGTATAGAACAAAACGCAGCAGAAATTGCGAAAATATTTTCACAAGTATGTGAGAATCGGACAAAAGACGATGGGAAAAATATAGTTTCACTTAGCGGTGGTCTAGATTCTAGATCTGTTCTGGCTGGTATCGCAGAATCAAAAAATAGTTGTGCAGCAACATTTGACCATAGTAGAGTAGACGAGCCTGATATTACGGCCGCATTACAACTAGCTCGTGCCTTCAATATTGATTGGCACCGATTCTATATTGAAGAACCTCTTGGAGACACACTGCGTGAGCTCCTATTTTTAAAAGGCGGTATGAACCATTTAACATCTTCATATTTGCTGAACTTTAATAAAAAATTATTAGAAAATTTTGGCAGCAAATCGGTCTTATTCACGGGAAACGGGGGTGACAAAGTCATGCCAGATTTGTCACCCGAAAAAAAATTGGATTCAAAAGAAAAACTCGTTGACTATATTTTAAATAATAATTCATATCATACATTAAAGCATGTGTCAAAAAAAACAAATACATCACCTAGCGAAATTCGTCAATCAATTCATGATCGGCTCCAGTCGTACCCAGAATCATCATACGATGACATGTATGTTAGATTCATAATTAGAGAGCGAGGAATGAACAGATTCTTTCAGAGCGAGGACCGTGACAGATGTTTCTTTTGGACATCTAGTCCATTTTATTCATTTACCATGTTTAAAGAAGCAATGATGGTTCCTAATACACAAAAAGAAGGTAACAAGTTTTATGATATGTTTATTGAAGAGCTTGACCACAAACTACTGACAGTAAATAATGCTATGTTTGCAGCGCCCCCAGGTTCACTTCGACACAGTACTATTCGCAAGTCATACTCTCGATTGTCAGAGTATAATTCGTTGAAGAATATAATAAATCCTATTGCAAAACATATATTAGGACTAAATAAAGGCAAAATTGACAGTGATTCAGCATATGTTCAAATTATAAATGATAGTATTAGTCAAAATGAATTAGACGAAACTGTTTCTACTAGTTATATAAAAGAATCTATTTCAAATAGTTCTAACTACACGCGCGAAGAATTGGGAAATTTACTCACTGTTTTACAAGTTATCGAATATAATAATGATGGGAAAATAACGTTAGACAATTACCGTGATACACAATTTTGATTAATTGTAAGATCTGTGATTGTCCAGCACTCCGGAAAAGACCAGATTCGTTAAACACAGGTGGAGATGTGCCGGTTAGAGTAAGTTAATGACAGAAATATAGAATGTGGGACTCATACATACAGCAATGATCGGAACCAGCTTCGATTGATATCAACGACTTGGGAAATAGAATCGGGAAGCGTGTTTTGACTGCGATGCAGATGAATAATAATTCATTTTTTATTCAGATATTTTATATCTGGATGATCAATAAAATCACTGGACCCAACACAGCTTGTAGAGACATCAATTGGACCCTCTTTACAAAACTGATATCGTATCAGCTCCCAATGCTTATGGCGAACAAGAACCCTTACAGGAATCTCTTCTATTCCAAGCATTTGTGCAATTGCTAAGCGGTGGTGTCCATTGCCATTAAACAACAACTCACCGTTTCGGCCTATATTCACACAGATGTGATCTAAATTACCGCACTTGTTTTTATTGTACCCCTCTCTTTTTATTGATTTATAAAGATTATCAATATATTTATATCTTTCGACAAGATCATCTTTCGAATAGCAACCATCGTATGATCCACCCTCTTTTATTTTCTCTAACAGATAAGGATATATACCAGTATTTTCCCAAGATTCTCCATCTCGAAACCGTTGTTGAACGGCCTCACACTTTGGCAAGTGCTCAAGTGGCACGGTCTTTTTGTCCCAGACACCACCTCTAACTTCTGCTCCAGAATAATACGCCAAACTGAATCTTCCGCCGTATCGATCTGGGTGGGGGTTGAAAAATCCCCCTGCAAATTGAATGCTATTAGGATTAACAGTGATCGTCCTATATGGATCACTGAAACAACTATTGCAAACTCGCGCTAAATTAGATTTGATATATTTTCCATAATAAAGTGCTAATCTATTCACACCTGCTCTCTGGACCGCGTTCGACAAACTTTGGAGCCCTTCCTCTCGTGCTATCGATACAGCTCTATTTATTCGTTTCATTTGAATTTAATAAATTGTTGTGTAAGTCGGCAATTTGTTTACACACCTCAGGTATTGTATACTTATTTGCGTAGTCGACTATTTTTTTCGATGACCAGTCTCGGTCAAGTCCATTCAGTACCACATTTGCAAACTCATCGTGGTCTTCGGGATCAGTAATTAACAGCCCGACTTCATCTGAAGAGATAACATACTCGCTACCGCCGTTGATCGCCGCGATTACCGGAGTCCCACAGGCCATCGCTTCAAGTTGAACAATTCCAAAGCTTTCACTGTAACTTGGGAAAACAAAAACATCAGCTGCACTCATCCAGTATTTTAGTTCGTTGTTTGGTATATACCCAAGAAGACGAAGTTGATCTTCGACACCTAGCCGAGAGGCTAACTTTTTGTATTCTTTCTTTTTTGGTCCATGACCACCGATGGCACAGTTGACTGTATTTTCTCGTTCTCGACTTATTATCGGTAAACTTGAAATTAGGTTATGGAACCCTTTTCTCTCAACTAACCTACCCAAAGAGAATAATAACTCAACGTCAGCATCAATGTCCAACTTTTGTCTCGCAGTCTCTTTGGGAATAGGTTCAAATCGATTTACATCATATCCGTTCGGAACGTAAACTGTATTCGAGTTATATTCTTTTAGTGAATCAATATCGTGTTTGTTCACACGCAGAAGCATATCGGCTTCTTTCCATGCCCAGTATAGATCTTCATTTCCAGCTGATAGTTCAGATTCAAGCAGATCTCTATTTTCGTGTACTGTAATAATATGAGGAACATCGTATTGATCACTAATTACTTGGCCCGCATATCCTGCCGTCCATGAGAGGTGACTATGAATGAGATCGAATGATATATCATTTCTCTCAATTATTTTTATTAATTTATTACTATGCCGGTCACCAAGACGCCGTCTACTAGCTGTTGTCGGTAGATAAAATATTGGAACACCGATTACGCGGACATTCTCCGGCTTATCATCTCGATTGATTTTAACTTTTGCACTATACGGTTTTAAATATTCGATAGGAAGATAATGAGAAATCGACGCAATTCTGTTGTAGCGAGCGAGAACTGTTATCGAGTTGTAATGCTTTGCTAGCTCATCGATTTGGCTTTTTACAAACTGATTGTATTGGTGAGAAACGACGAGGAGATTAGATTTAGATAGCATTGACGATTCTAATCAAATGATATTGTACCAGTTATACGTATATTACTATTTCAAGATGAATATTAGTAAATCCATTGGAGATCGTGATCACCGAGGTTATATATAATAGATCGGTTGGTATTATCAAGTTCATCAACTGGAACACCACCGTGAACTCGATTTATTTGACCTTGGTACGACAGGTCAAACTGGGCCTGAGGAGTAGTTAGATATGCCCGGTTAACAATAATTTCATTGTTGTTGTTGTTAGGTATCGTATCTGGCTCACCGTATTTCATCCGTACGGGTTCTGTGTTCAATCCATAGTAATGAAATAACATCCTTATCGTCCTATGATCGCCCGTATACACAGTCTCCCCCGAATCAATCTCACTCATACGTTCATACATCTGTTTTTCTTGTTCTGATATCCCATACTGTTCTGCACCGAGAGCCTCATCAAATAGCGGTTTATCATATGACCCAGCAAAGTTCCCAGTCATTATCATGAAGTACCCACCAAAAACAAGAACAAAAATTGTGAGTCCAACAACGAAGGATTGTCGATTAGCAATAGTAGCTGTAGTTCGAGATACGAAGAGGAACAGTATGGCACCGAGTATTGCTAGTGGTATATATATAAATGGAAACCAACGATAAGGAATAACAGTCCTCATTCCGACGAGAGGACCGGCCAGTACAGTTGTGAGGCTAACGAACACTATTCCCCCAAGTCCATACGCAGTCAACCGAACATCTCGATCATTGTGCGATAGCCAATACAGGGAACCGAAGACTGCCGCCCCAAGTAAAATTGATATGCCGAGGACATGAACTGTCGTCAGGCTTGCTGACCCACCAACAGAGATAGCAGGATCAGCCGGTAAAGTAAGCCGCGTGCTCGTGTCTGGCGATGCACTGAGTAAATCAGAAATAAGTCCTGTGAGTAGATAGTTAACAAAAGTCTCAGATCCGGGACCAGAATGACGTGTAATAATAAAATCAATGAAAACAGAACAGAGAATGGCTACGAGAATGTTTATACTCCGTCTGAATGCAGATCTGTTATGAATATTATAGAATAAAAGAAAACCAGATGCGCATATGAAAAATACTACAGTACTTAATTGATGAGTTAATAGCAAAGAAGAAAAGAATACGAACATAATAATCAGCTGACTATTTTCACCGGATCGAATATACCGAATCAAATACAGTATTCCAAGAGAAAAAAAGACGATACCAAGGAGTGTCGTACTTGGTTGGATTGATCGCTGGATGGCGAAGTCAGCACTAGTATACAAAAGTGACGCTATTGCACCAACTTGTCTGTTACCTATAATGGATCCGAGAATAAAAACAACGAGCGAGACTACTATTACACTTACTGCCGTGCCAACTAAGAATGCAGAATGTCGGATTCCCAGATCAATAACCGAATTACCCTCAGCAATTAACAGGTGATACAATGGCGCGTAAAAATACTGGCTGTCCTGGAGCGGTACGAGTGATCCTGCTTGAGTGATTTGATGTGCAACATCACTATGAATAAAAACATCATTGCCAATGTAAAGTGCACTTGAATAGTAGATTGTTGCTCTATGCACAAGTCCGGACAGTAATACAATTCCAAGTCCAACTATCGGTCTTTTGTACATTATTAAGAAATATAATGACAGCACATACAATAGGATAGGAATAACGTATTGTAATAATGATCTCCCAGTTGGATTTGCGATTTGAGTAGCTACTAATGCTGAAAAGAAAAGAAGATAGACCGATACAGTTAGGCGAGGCGGAACTCTATGAGCTCGGTAGTTGTTTGGAGCCGCTTTCCAAATTTCATTTCGATATAGCAAATAAGTAACCGCTCCACCGATAATAGCGAGTGGAAACAGTAGTGCATACAGATTACTAATTTGTCTCCCAACACCGACACCAATTACCCCAACAAATAAAAATACTGTAGCCAAATATCGGGGATCTGTGAGTAGTTTAATGAAATGTGTTTTTAAATTATTAAAATTAATATTCATTGTTGGGTTTGTTTCTTTTCCACAATCATATTATTGTAGAGACTGTTGTAATATTCACCCATCAGCTGCCTCTTTAATTTTATCAATAATTATTGAACTTGTATCAACCTTTTCAGCAAGTAACTGTTTGCGAAGTTGCTTCCATTTTGAGTCATCATATGTTTCCAAAATTGAGCTAGCCTTTCGAACGGCCTTAACCTGTCGGCGTTCGCCAGAAAAATTAAATACAAGTCCGTACTCGGTCTGTAATTCATCAGTGTATCCAAGACAGATAGTTGAGACGTAGATTGCTGGAGTGCCAAGTAAGGCACTCTCAGAAGTCATCGTTGAGCTGTCTCCAATAAACAAGTCCGCATAGGCCATCAGATGGTGGATCTTATCTGGTGCAATCGTCAGTTGTCGGTCTTCGATCTCCTCGGGAAGATCAGCTTCTGATGTAATGAGAACTCGTGCACCAGTTTCCTCAATCTTCCGAACAACGTCTATAACATCATCAAATCCAGAATATCCAACATCGTGAACAGCTTCCCACGAAACCAATCGTAAAATCACATACTTTTCATCTGGGTCGACGCCCGCTTGTTTCACAACACTGGGATCTGGCTCAAACCGACCCGGATGGAGATATGCAAGTTCGTGATATCCAGGATATCGGATTTGTTTCTCTCCGAGGTCCTCCTCATAACATTCCGGTGTGTAAATGTGATCCACAAATGGGAACGTAAGCTTGTTTTGTAAGGTTGCATGCTCAGTGTCAGTAAACACGATACTCTTTGTATTCGTCACCGCCCCAGCATGAGCAACACCGGGCTCACACATTCCGACAAGTATGTCCGGAATAAACTTGCGGACTGTATTGATAATACCTATCTCGTATTTTAACTGAACGAAAGGAAGAGACAAAGAACCCTGAGGTTCCCCCGCGAGCAAACCGTATTCAATGTTATACGCCTCAAGGAGTTCGATATTGATATCTTTCTCCCTAGCAACAGTTTTTACTGTAACTCCGTCTTCTTTGAGTGCCTTGATAGCGTTCCGGAACAGGTGAACATGGGCAGGGTGTTGAATGGTGAATAGTACTTTCATTTTATGGCCGAAACTGCACTTCCTTGTTCTCGTTAGCTTGCATATCGAATAGCATGGCAAACATGAGAAACATGCTGCCAACAAGGAATAACATAATACTCAGCGATGCACGAACGAACAGCGGATCACCGAGAACGAACTTGGCGTACAGCGACCAGAGACCTCCCAAAATCCCGAGCACACCGGTCCCAACCCCGAACAGATAGAACAACGCCAGTGGGTGAAAATCCAACACGAGGTACTTTACCTTCAGCCGCCACAGGAAGTTCCGTAGTAGCATCCACGAAACCTTTCGGATGTACGTCGAATAGTTGATCGAGGACTCTTCGTCACCATACACTGCTGGCATCGCCACATCAGCGACTCGCATCCCTTTGGCGTTCAACTTCACAAGGAGATCATTACAGTAGCCGTAATACTCGTACATCCCACCGATGCCCACATTATCAAGAGCGTAGTGCGAAATCGCCGTATACCCGTTCTGTGGGTCCATTGTCTTCCAGTACCCCGAAGCAATCTTAGTCAGGAACGTCAGAATCGAGTTCCCAATGAACCGGAACTTGGGCATCTCCGAGCGGAATTCTTTGTACAATAGTCGATTACCCTTCGCGTAGTCGGCTTCACCCTCGACAATCGGATCTAAAAGTTTTGACATCTGGTTGAGATCCATCTGACCGTCGCCATCAACCGTCGACACAATGTCGACTTGGTCTTCAAGCGCGGCTAAGTATCCTGTTTTAATTGCCCCACCAGCACCTCGATTTTCTCGGTGCTGAATCGGTAGGACGCGACCAACCTGATCGTGAACAATGGCACGCTGAGCCAACAGCGAATCGCCACCATCCGCAATCAATGCCTCTGAGTCAATTTTCGGAGAGACATCTGTATCTGCTTTGGCAGCCGAGTGAATTTCGTCCCACGTCCCATCTGTCGAACAGTCATCAATAACATAGATTCGATCAACATACTCGGGCATTGACCGAATCACGTCACCAATAAACCCCTCTTCGTTGTAGGCTGGCACGACAACACCCACAGTATGATCACGATACATTTCAGATTCTCCAGTAGCTGAGCGTCGACTCCGCATACTCATCAGGATGGAAGACACCCATCACATCCATCATGAGTGGTTCGTCGCTCATTTTTTGGGCTACGGACTCATACTCAATCTCTAAGAACTCGTCGTGTGGTGTCGCAAGCAAGATCCCATCAACATCCTCAAACACCAACTCATCGAGAATCTCAATGCCAAACTCGTCGGCAGCTGCCGAATCGTCCGCATGTGGATCGTACCCAATCACATCAACCCCATACGTCTCCAACTTCTCGATTGTCCCATCAACAGCCGACGTCCGAATATCACCCACATTAGGTTTATACGCAATCCCAAGCACTAACACCGTACTGTCGCGAAGCACCTTCCCACACTCATTCAGGCCCTTCAACGTCTCTTCGGCGACGTGTTCAGGCATATACTCGTTTACCTCACGACTCTGTTCGATCAGTTTCGGCGAAAAGCCGTTTCGCTCGGACTCATAAATAATATAGAACGGATCAACCGGAATACAGTGGCCACCGACGAGCCCTGGCCGGTAATCATGGAAGTTCCATTTCGTACTGGCAGCCTCCAGAACCTCATGCGTATCCAACCCAAGATTACCACAGGTGATCGCTAGCTCGTTGACCAGCGCAATGTTCAGATCCCGCTGGATGTTTTCGATACATTTGGCAGCCTCAGCTACTTCGATTTCGGGGGCACGATGGACACCTGCATCGACCACACTCTCGTACAGTCCGGCGACCTCCTGGAGCGTCTCGTCGTCTTGGCCGCTAACGATCTTGATGACGTTCGAAAAGCTATGCTCGTCATCACCAGGCACCAGCCGTTCAGGCGAATACCCCAGTGTGAACTCCTTGCCAACACTGAACCCAGAACTCTCAGCAATCGCCGGCCCAAGAATCTCACGGGTAGCTCCCGGATACACCGTCGACTCCAGGACAACCGTCGTCTCAGCTGTAATGTGCTCACCAATCAGCTCGCCGGCACTCTCGACGAACTCCAAGTTCGGATTCTTGAGATCGTCGACGGGTGTCGGCACAGCCACAATAACGATCTCGGCATCAGCCATCACAGCCGCGTTAGTCGTAAACTCGACATCACACGACGAGATACCATCGGCACCAACATCGCCCGTAGGATCGTGCCCAGTCGTTAGCTGCCCGATTTTCTCGGGGTCGATATCGAAACCAGCGACGCTGTGGCCGGCCTGGTCGAATTCCACGGCAATTGGCAATCCAACATAGCCTAAGCCAACAACACAGATCTGTCGAGAATCGAGTTTCTCAGAATTTTCTTTGTCATCTCGCGATGTACGTAGTTGATCAGTCGACACAATCCGCCTCCACTGTCGGTGCAGCGTATCCCACTACGCCTCCACAATTTTCAGTCATCTATACACTCTACTTGACCAATTAGTAAATGGAAGGTAATAAATAACTAACTATATCTACAACGGTTCCATAACTATTTTTCAGTCATTTGTGTAAGGCTACTCTGAGACAGGGGTCGTCTAACAATTGTCTACGTAACCAGTCAAGCAATGAGTAATGACTGAGACAACAATTGAATCACAGCCAACAGACCAACAACAGGTCTGTCCGTGGTGTGGCACACACATTGACTCCGATAGTTCCTCTGTCACCGTTGGTCCTCCACCATTTGATCGTGGTTCGACAACGCATGCATGGACCCTCCATACCGACTGTGCCGACGAGTGGGAGGCAACTGCCAGTCGACTCCATGAATTATCGAAGCG
>LKMJ01007436.1_pt1 | contig 10314 bp, 17 predicted proteins | sample 643391 | NCBI WGS metagenome assembly LKMJ01 (sample SAMN04112250, study PRJNA286221) | soda lake metagenome | biome: soda lake; feature: Kulunda Steppe; material: water; isolation source: sample PL-Br10 brine of Picturesque Lake | place: Russia: Kulunda steppe | collected 2010-07
GTTTGTGCTGCAGGATGATGATGTCGGCACAACCAGCGCCTTGGGAGCACTCAACTCAGTGCAAGAAGTGGTCACTCCGGGCACAGACCCAATCTTTGAACATGCCCAAGTCATCACCAAGGTGCGTGCAGCTGTACGCAGGCTACAGGAGTGCGATTTCTGGGACAACCTCAAGTGATGTGTTGGGCTGATTAACGGCTGGGTATAATGATGGGTATGATGATGGCAGTAGGCAGATCATGCAGGTCCTCCTGGACGCATGACTTATGAAGGCATGCAGGCTCTGGTTGATCCTCATGGAGCCATCTTCCCTGCTTTGCTCTCTTGCAGATCATCCGCAGCGCCCTGGCCATCCTGGCAGATGCACCAGATACTGAGGAGATAGCCACTGCTACCTTCCGGAGGGCTCTGCGGGGCGCTGGAAGGTGTGTGGCTGGATGGCCCTTGTCTTCTCCCTCTCTAGCTGGCGCATAAGCTAGCATTGTCAGAAGAGCTCTGGCCAGGCCCTTTCTTCTGGGGTGTCTGGTGGGAGCATCTGCTCGGCTTGGAGGCAGCTGGCTCAGCGAGGCTCACCCCAGCCTTGCTCTGCCTCTGCGCATGAGCCCCCCAGTGTTAAGCAGGGTTTGCTACGCCTTCACCAACGCTCACAAATTGTTGACTCGTGAATTCCTGTGTAGCAAGCTGTATCATGGGCACCTGAGCGAATCTAAGAAGCAGAGGTTCAGGGGAGGCCATGTAGTCGCTGCAGGGCCAAGCCTAGCATTGACTTGGCCTGGCGATGAAACTGAACACTCCATCATCCTGCCTTCGGTGTACTGCAGTAAATTTCTTGGCTCAGCTCTCTTGCAACATGCACTGTGGCTTATGTCTCGCAGATCTGCGGAGGTCCTGACTCGCGAGTGCGGAGAAGGTCAGGACTGCTCAGAGGGTGAGTGGGGCATTTCAAAATTATTGAGTGCGAGGACGTTAGGTTGTGTAAGTAGCAACTGGCCTACTGTGCAGTGCAATACAAATGTGAGCGCTGCCTTGCCCTTTGTTCAGGCATGCGCCTTATTGCCAGCAGTTGCATGCAAGTCCTGCCTGGCCAGTATTGGGCTCAGTTTGACATTAAAAAGGCAAGAGAACACATGGCGCGGGTGTCTTGGTGCAGCGCGCAAGGCAGATGTCTCACCCGCCCGCTTCCCTGTATTGCTGCACACCCACTGGTTCCCTTTCTTGTTCAGATCTGTTCCTTCTTACATTGCAGTGGGCGAGAAATTGTGTGTCAGTAGCCGTGATAGTGTGCGGATGTGCCAGTGCTTGTGCAAACGTGCATGCAATTGGTTCTGCTTGGTCTTGTTCAGCTAGACTTGTTCATTGTTACAGAGATGTCATAGTACATGTTTTTGCTTTGCTGGGCCATGCGATTCAAGCTAGTGCAGCAGATTATATGTTTAATGACATTTTCACAACGGACGTCTGCCTAACTAGTTTGAACCTAGACAAGTGGCGCGTGCCACTCTGGATGCACCCATGAGCACCCCTGATGTTTTTGTGAATAATCGGTCTTAATGGTAAATATGTTACCATTGGATTTCTCTGTTGAATCACTTTGATCCCTGACCTATTTGACATGGGTGCTAGTACGCCTACTGTTGTGCAGACTTCTCCTCTTGGGCAATTGCGGATCGAGTCATGGCGTCCCTGCGGAGTACGAGTGAGTTGCGCAAGCATGCTGAGATATTTGATTGTGCAGGATCAGTTGTTTGCTTCGTACCAAGCACAACCACGCAGCTGTGCAAGCATGCTCAGAAGTTTGATTACGCAGGCTCAGTTGTTCCCTTGGTACCATAAACAACCACAAATCAGCCTGAACACTGCAACGACCGTGAGTAGTCGCTATTGGTGCCCAGCACAGCGATATGTTGTCCACAAAGCGACGACAACTGCCATTGATGCAAAACTAGTCATCGGCGCACACCATTGTGTTGCCCAGTAGTGTCTCCCCTCGCGGAAGTCCCTATGGATGCACTCCACCCATGCAGGGGTCCTGATGGAGGCCGTCTCACCTGCTGGTGTGCTCACAACTGCAACCAGCTCACCCCTGGCCCAGGGCATTGTTCGCTTGACCCGGGCAGAGCTGGCCAACAGGAGGGTCTCCTTCAGAGTTTCTGCGCTTGATAGGTGTGTGTGTGTGTGTGACCAGTGCCCCTTGCTTGGTTGGCCCTTGCTCCTCCAGCCAGCCCCCTTTGCTTGCTCGATGCCTTGTGGGAGGGGAGAGGGCAGCGCAATGACTACTAACATGCAAGCAGTGGATTGGTCCTGAAAAACTTGTTGCTCCCCAGCAGCTTAGCTGTTTGCCCAGTGGCATGTCATGCAAGGCTGGAGTGATGAGGTACAAGACAGGCACATGACAGGCAATTCCATGGGATCTAGGCTCTTGCAACCTTACAGGGTTTTTTATGGTTGGGCCACCACCATCCCTTGAAGCTGGGTAAGAAGAATCGCAGCTTCTTACCCAAAGTGCTCGCCTTCTCTCGTTTGTGTTGCTTCAGGACCTCAAATAGTGAAAGCCCACTGCAAACAAGTGCACAGTTCCAGAACCCAGATGTTTTCAACAACTGGTGCCGCCAAAGCCGGTCATGCTCTGCACAGGTGAGGAGTTGGTGCTAAGTAGAACTTCCTCATCTTTGCCATGTTGTCGATATGCAAAAAGCAGCTTGGTCAGGAAATGATGGGTGTTAATCAGGCTTGCTCTGTTAGTTGGGCCTGTTTGACATAGTAGAGGGGAGGGTTACAATTTAGGCTTGGTTGTCTTGCCAGGCTCTTGTTATTGAAATTGAATCTTGTTATTGGAAGTAAGACTGTAAGCAATCTGTATATTTAGAGAGTATACCTTGTTGGGTTTGCAGCCTTGAAATACAATGCTGTGCCACGCTGTTTGGGTTAGTTCTCAAGCAGCCACATGTTTGAAGCCTGCACCATAAGTCTGTAGGTCCTGGAAATGTGTTCTGCAAATTGACCCCAGGCTTTCCCAGCGATACCTACCCATCCGGCTCTGGCTCCACAGTATTGGTTGTCTACATGACTGCTGCTCATACATATTCCCAGCAGAGCCAAGTCCTTTTGTTACACCTTTTCACGCCACGCCTGCCCAAATGGCTCATTCAAACCAATGTATATGCCAGAACTGTGAACGCGCCACTGCTTGCAGAATAACATCGCGTTCTTCCTGTCATTTATGAGGGAAGCTGCAATCTTCACCAACTCTACCGAGAACTTCCCCAATGTAGTTCCAGGACACTTTGCTCCTGGAAATGACCCTCCTGCTGCTGTGTCAGGTAGGATGCCGGTTTTCCATACCATGTGACATGAGATCACCAGTCGCCGTGATCTGGACTGCCTCAAAGAAAAGAACACAATGAAAGTTTGGGTGTGAAGGCCTGCATACTCCAGCCCTTTCCATGGATAGGCAAGCAACTTCAATGAGCTATTACTTGAAATCTGGGATGCAACCTGGAGGATATTTAATTGTATGCTCAAGCATAGTGGAGTGCGCCTGTTCAGACACCAACTCCCATTCGTCACTTGTCTCTTACACCCTCAGCTGAGACGCGCGCGCACATGCGCACGCACACACACGCACGCACGCACGCACGCATATGCAAGTGCACGCATACACTCTCCTTGCACACCACACAGGTGTGGCTGAGGTGCAGATGGGCTTCAAAATCGAGGATGACCGCATCTGCTCAGCCACAACTGAGTGCAAGATGCACCTGCGGGTGCCCCTCAACGGCAACATCAACCTCGAGGGCAAGGCATTGGCATGCGTGCGCCTCGCTCCTGACAATGATGATCAGCTGTTCTCCGCCTCAGTCGTCCAAGCTGAAGTTGACATTCAAGACAACATGCATGTCACCTGCGAAATCTCGCGGCTGGGGCGTTACATGGTGAGTGCTGGTGTGTTGAGGTGCAGAGCTGGTGCCCAGGCCAGCGAACCCCTCAACAGGCGCTTGTGCTTGTGCGTTTGATGGCTAGCAAGCTCCCACTTCCTCAGCTTGACTTGTGCCAGTCGTGCCTGCACAACATGCCACTCCCCCATCCAATCCGCACAGGTGATGAGCTTCACCCTGCCTCCCAGCCCACCGCCACCCAGCCCACCTCCACCGCCTTCACCTCCTGTGCCATCTCCTCCCTCACGTAAGTGGTGAAGTCCTCGTCACGAAACACACGAGACACACTCCCTTACCTGGTTTACCAGATGAGTGAATGCAGCGTGCCCGTGCCTCTGCTTTCTGGCATCACTGAAGCAAGCTCATGGGAAGGACATCCTACCTCCACCAACCCTGCTGCGCTGTATGACACGTGACCTTATAATTGCATACATTATAAGACGATTTTTGATTATTGACCGCTGTCCTCGCCCACCTTGACATGCAGCCGTGGCCCCTCCTCCCTCTCCCCCTAGCCCCATCTCGCCCCCCTCGCCCCCTCCTTCACCACCATCCCCAATCTCGCCTCCCCCCACCCCACCCCCATCCCCGGCCCCCCAACCCCCCCCGTCGCCCTCTCCCTCACCAAGCCCTGACGTGGAGGAGCCTGTTGCGGCCCCTCCTCCACCCACGCTCGCCACCGCACCTGAGGGCGAGGAGGTGTGCACGCGCGACCCTCGCAAGAGCCTTGGGATGACCTTTGAGGTGAGCAGCTGCACTGCAAGGCCTTGGGATGACCTTTGAGGTGAGCAGCTGCAGTGCAAGGCCTTGGGATGACCTTTGAGGTGAGCAGCTGCAGTGCAAGGCCTTGGGATGACCTTTGAAGTGAGCAACTGCAGAGCACAGCTCTTGCACCACGGCCCGAGCAGCCCAGCCGCAGGCAGCCCCCTGCGTGCTGCGCGCACCAGCAGCAGACGGCTGCAAGCAGGGTGGGGCAGCACCCCCTTACCCTCTCCAGAAATGCAACCGTGTGTGTGAAGTGAGACCGCTGCGGTTGGAGCCTTAATGGCGCACTTATGCAATGTATTTGTTGGTGCGCGCGCGGGTGTGTGGGTGTGGCCTGTCAGATCCATGCATGTTTACTTGCACAAGCGCCCATGCTGGACCAGCCACTGCCTGCATGCCACCCTCTCCCGCGCAGCTAAGGGATGAGGCAGGACGAATGAGGGACATCCCTCAGGTGCCTTCACTGTGCCCCTGTGTCCCTCACCTCTGTGCAGATCCAAATCTCTCAAGGCGAGCTCACCCCAGCAGACGAGGGCAACATTGGGCAGAGGTTGCGTGAGAACACAGGTGCATTCCTTGGCCTACCAGGTGGCCTGGAGTGCGAGGTCCAGGTGAGTGCTGTTGGGTGTGCAGGAGGCAAAGGGGGGGGGGGGCTTCTCAGTGGGCGTGCTGCTGGCTGGGAGGGCGCACAGGGCAGGCAATGAGTGCGCCTGGTGTGCGTGTGCGTGCATGTTTATGCCTGAGTGCGTGCGTGCGCGTATCCTGTGCTGAGTAGTGCTTAAGCGTGAAGCTGCTCTACCCCCCACCATCAGGACAACAACAGAGCTGCGCGTCAGATGTGGGCCTTCTGGTAGCCCAAGCAAGCTGCTGACTTGCGGCCCTGCACCTCTGCTCTCCCCTGCAGCTCGATGTCAACCCAGCAGGCGGACGGAGGTCATTGCTGCAGACAGGCTTTGTCATCAGCGCGCAGGCAGACCTGGGCAGCCACACACCCCCAGCCCGAGTCCGCCAAGCCAGAGTGCGTTGTACTGCTGGCTGCATGCTGCTTCTGGGCCCTGACTGCACGCAAGTTTGCACGCAATGCTGGCTGCTGGCTGCTGGCTGCTGGCTGCATCTGCTGCCATGTCTAGGGCCTGCTGTGGTACCTCACGGTGGTTAAGTGGCTTCTTGTTTTTGCACCGACCCTGCATCAATGGGTCCACCCCTGTTCCTGTGCAGAGGGATGTGCAGCAGCAGGCTGCGAGGAACGACGGCGCATTCCGGGAGGCGTTTCTGGACCGCAGCCCCGACGGGACGCCCTTCCAGCCCGAGCAAGGCGGCGAGGTCACGGTAGGTCGGATGCGTGTGGGCGCGCGCGCGTGTTTGCCGAAGCCATCCCGTCTGGTGGGCATGCCTAGCCTCTCGTGCAGCCTGGCCTTGCTGCCGAATTCTTGGTTTGAGGGTCTGAAGAGTAATCCTCGCTGCTGCTTCAGGGCCACTCTCCCTGCTCCTTTATTTAGTCTGGTGAGCATTGCTAGCCTCTCGTGCAGCCTGGTCTTGCGCCCAGGCCTTGCAGTGAGCCGCACAGGGCAGGCGGCAGGGTGTCATGCGGCATTGCTGAGCGGGGATCCGTCGGCAGCTGACATGCTTGCCAAGGATGACTGCATCTCCTGTCGCGCTATCTCCCCAGGACCCTTCCATACACGCTGCACACGCACGCATCTGCTTGCGCTCCACATATCCTTTCATGTGTGCGCTCAGCCCCTGACACCCCTCTCCTCTTGACTCCTGTGTCATTGCCCTGCAGATCTCCAGTGTCCAGATCTCCAGTCCCGATGGTGAGCCAAGCCACAGGGAGCACAGCCGCACCCTCACACATAGCCTCCGCGCAACCCTGCCAGGCCCTGTGTGCCATTGCTGGTGTGGAGCCAGCAAAGGCTCGACACGCCACTAGTCGAGCACGAGGGGCTGCATGCTGCCTGGCCTGCCGCGTGCCTGATGCCCGTATGCCCCTTTGCGCACTCACATCCCTAGAGCTGCACCATGTGGTACATCCACGCGCCTAGCCTGCTTTGCGCCTAGCGCCTGTGCTCCCTTCCCCATGCATGTCGTTGGTACGCCTCGAGTTCACTCCAGGTGCCCTTGGTCTAGAAAAGGGGGCTCATGCACATCCATGGGTGCGTAACAATGCATCCCTGTCCCAGGCGCCTATTCTTGTTCCTGCACCCCACACTTCTGCAGAGTTTGACGGTTGCGGCGCGCGCACCAAGCAGTTCACCGCCCGGATCATGGTGAGTACACCAGAGGGTATGGCTGTCCGGCTGAATCGCCTCTCCTGTTGTTTGCCGATAGACCTGGATTGCTGGATGATCTGAATTGCCTCCCATGCAAACTTAAGTGTCCCCATGTATGTGATAGGGGTGCCTGTACACCTCCTCTGCTGCCTGACCTGCACCCCATCTGTTCACTCTGCGTTGGCTTCCTGCCTTAGTAGCTCTTTAAGCAAGCACCTAGCCCTGCTGCCATCCCATCATCGGCTGTGTGGCTGCCTGTGCAAGATGACGCCGTGTGCGTGGGGCCCCACTGCCTTCCCATGGCGCACACCTTCACACTCCTCACACCTGGCTACTCTGCACGAAATGCAAGCATTGGGTTCCTCCTCTCTTGTTTTGATGTTCTGCATCCATGAATGACACATACACACGCTCATGCCGCTTCCCCTGCGCAGATCCGGTCGGACAATAACAACAACATCCTCCAGGCCATCAGGGACGCCCCTGACCTGGAACAGGAGGACGTGGAGATCACCCTGGGCGGCAAGATGCAGGATGAGCTGGAGCAGGCGGACGTGGTCTCCACAGGCTGCCCATTCCTGGTGCGTCTGCGCGGGGGCTGGGGGCAGAGGCACATGGTGATGGTGGCACATGGTGATGGTGGCACATGGTGATGGCGCATGGTGATGGTGATGGTGATGGCGCAGGGCATGGCGGACCGCTAAGCCTTTCCTCCGGACTGCCAGGCGCTTTGCTTGGCGGCACGCCTCGCTTTCTAATAAGCATGCTCTCTCCCTCTGCTTTTTCCTTGGCATATGCCTCTGCGTAAGAGGAACTGTGCGCATGCCCGGCCACGGACCTAAACTTTCTCACACTCGCATGCAACCACTTACACATACACAAACACACATACACACACATGTGCAAGCACGTGCGCACACACAAGTGCTCGTGGCCTCAGCCCCTCAGCATCACCAGCACGGGCCCCTGCTGCTGCCCGCAGTTTGAGTTTGTGACAGAGGACGACGGCGGCGGCACCGCCCCTGCCGGCAGCCGCCGCTCGCTGCTGCGCGCCCTGAGCGGCGGCGGCTCCCGGCTGCTGCTGAGCGAACATGATGCCACGCTGACCGTGGACATGGGCAATGAGGCCTCCAGCAGGAGGGTCCAGGAAGCCTTTGTGAGTGGTGTGCGCGCGCTCGGCTCTGGGCCCATGTGCTGGGGCTAGGGAGAGGGATGTCGGAGGGGGGGCGTTTGCCTCGGCATGCATGGCTGCGTGTGCTTGCCGTTGCCCGTCGATGCTAGTGGGTGGAAGAGGTGGCAATGCGCGCCTTTGCCTGTGAAGCACTTGCTTTGTGCTCTGCGCTGTCTATGCTTGGCTAACCATCATTGTTGTCCCACGAGGGTGCCAAGGGCTGCGGCAGCAGAGGTGGCTGCAGCTGTACCAAGGTCAGGGGGTCCCAGCTGACGGTGCACAGTGGAACCTGTAGCGTGGTTCACGTGCACCAATGACAAGCAGCACACAAGTGCAGGCATCAGCATGTGCCATTACTAGGGCAGGCTGAACCTTCCCACTAGCTCAGGCCAGTGCTCCTGGGAACCAGGGCGCCTTGGTTGGGTCCCAGGATTTGTTTGCATATAGTGGCCATGCCCCAAATGCACGCGCTGCGCGAGCGCTGACGTCTCCCCCTTCTGTCGCTCCTGCCTGCGCCCCTCCGTCCAGACTGCTGTGCGCGAGTTCAACTTCGAAATTGCGCAAGTTGTCATCGGAGGTGTCGTCTTCTCGGTAAGTTTTGAGCAGAAGTGGTGATATGGGCATGATTTCAGGGCGCAAAGTCATGGCTCACATCCAGCTTCCCCCTGTGTGTGTGCCTGGCTGGCTGTGCGCTCGAGGGATGGTGCAGATAAGCCCTGTGCTCAAGTGTCTGCTGCTTGCACAAACCCTGTTCACTGTTTACAGGGCGTGCATGCGCTCAGGCACGTCTCTGGCGCGTCTGTAATGCGGCTGTGAGCTGCTGTGAGGCTGTGGGGGCTTGTCTAGCAACCTGAGGCAAGGCCCGGGGGGCAGCTAGCCCTGGACTTTGCTGGCCGGTGCCCTGAAAAAGAAGCCCCTGAGGTTGCCCTTGAGGCCGCTGACCTGATGGATGCCTCCACGGCTGACGTTGATCAGGCACACAGCCGATCAGGCCAAGGCACATACACCACCTTGGCCGCCCCGCCCGACGCACATCTTGTTGCCAACTCGTTGCTCACGCGGTGTGTGTGCGTGCTCCCTGTGCACGTGCAGGCCGAGGTCCAAGACTGGGACGCCCCAGGTGCGCAATGGGCAAGGCGCTGCACTGCTTCAATGAATTAGCCCACGACCCCACCGCCATTTTCCTGGGAATGTTTGTCTCCAGCAATCTGGACCGTATGGACAGGGTGCAAGGCCTGACAGGGTGGAAGGCCTGACAGATTGTGACCTGCCAACGCAACTCGGTGCAAGCTGCCAAAGCGCAAGGCATCATGGCATGGGGTGCATGCGCGCAAGGCGCGAGGTCCCATGGGTGCAGTGAGCTGCGCAACAGCCGCAGGGCATGGGGTAGCGTGAGGTGCTCTGGTACCGGGTGCGTCGTGGTTCGGGGTGTGCGCTGTAGTGGGATACAGTGCGAGCAGCCCGCGGGGCTGCCATGTTGCATCAGCCTGCCTGCCAGCAGCAGAAGCCCAGTGAGAAGAATGGGTCGGTCAGGAAGTGTGCACTTGTGCACATCATGTGAGTGCACTTATGCACACTTGCGCGCACCAGGCCACCCTGTTGCCATGACCAGAGCCACTACACATGCATGCGCCCCTGCTGCTGTGCTTGCAGAGGTTACTGAGACCACGGACGGCCGGGGCACGGACGCCGCGGTCCTTGGCCCAGCAATTGCTATCCCTGTAAGTGGCTCACCCTGATGCATGTGCAAGAGCACGCACACAGAACAAACAACACGTATGCAAGCACACGTGCGCACACACACACACACTCACACAGACACACAAACATGTTTGTGTGTCGTACACACATGCCCTCGCGCGTGCAAGCGCGCGCGCATGCACACACACGCATGCTCACACACTGTCCTGGCCTGTACCCAGGTGTTTGTGTTCCTGGTTGCGGTCGGCGGCGTCGTCTACATGCTGATCAAGCGCAAGAAGCTGGGCGTGGACAGCAGGGCTGTGCAGTACCGTGTGGACCGCCCAGACCGCGCAGACCAAGTGTAGGACACAGGTGGGTTGCAGACCTAATGTAGGACACAGGTGGGTTGCAGACCTAATGTAGGACACAGGTGGGTTGCAGACCTAATGTAGGACACAGGTGGGTTGCAGACCTAATGTAGGACACA
>LKMJ01007437.1_pt1 | contig 10314 bp, 13 predicted proteins | sample 643391 | NCBI WGS metagenome assembly LKMJ01 (sample SAMN04112250, study PRJNA286221) | soda lake metagenome | biome: soda lake; feature: Kulunda Steppe; material: water; isolation source: sample PL-Br10 brine of Picturesque Lake | place: Russia: Kulunda steppe | collected 2010-07
CACGTCTGCACGCATGCTTCATATCTGTGCGTGTAGATCTGAGTAAGCTTTCAATATAGGCCTCTGCCTCAAAAATTAACAAGATTTTCCAAATTTCTCACCCATGCATTATGAAACGCCCCAATAGAAATTCATTTGATTTTATGTTATTCAAGGAAATGTCAATAAAGTGTTCTCGTGCATGGCTGTCGGTTGTCAATTCACGCTGTAAACAATTGCAGTACTGCAAAAGCATGTAGCCTTCATCAGTGGCACTGGATCAATGTTTGAGGGCCTGCCCCAGCCTGCAAGGGGGATGGCTCCCCAGCCTTTAGTGGATTCAGCTGTGGTGTTCAGAAAATGCCACATCAACATTCTTTTGCTGTTTGCAGGCATCTGTGCAATGGTGGGTCATGCATGAGATATTATGAAAATTTGCGAGTTGATAGTGAGCAGTGTGCCCGAGCGCTCGCACAAGCAGAACATGTTTGCATGCATGCCGTAGTCAGTGGAGAGGCTGCATGTTCTGCAGTTGCATGGCAAATATGCATGAGAATGTGCAGGCATCTGAGCAGGCCCTCTCAGCTCATGAAGCGCCTTTGCTCCCAGTGCTGATGTGCCAAATTCTCGCTTTGTAAATGCGTGTTCAGTTTGTTGCATACAGTATTAGGAGATCAGGAGCTCCTTATGATGGTGCCTGCTGGTGATGGAAATTTGCGTAAGAAATTGAGTCGGAAAAATGGCTCTCACCCTCTTGCAGTGCTACCTGGACCGCACAAATCTCGCATTTGCGAGTATGCAGCTCACCAAGGATTTGAACTTCACAGCTGAGACCTATGGCCTAGGGGCTGGCCTTTTTTACCTAGGTAAACCAGAACTGTGTTCAATTGGGTTCAGTCATGATGCGCCTCGCTGCCAAGTGCGATGTAGAGGAAACCGTCGATCACCTGAGTCCCTAACTGATGTAACCAGCTCTGCAGGTTCCTACAATGCCAAAAAGGGCCATCACAGTGATTCCGAAAATGGTGCATGTGCGCGTGATGCAGGATATTCTTTGAGCATGATCCCTTCACAGCTCATCCTGATGAAGCTGGGGGCCAATGTTTGGTTGGGAACAATAGGTGAGGACTTGAGCACGCCCAGCAGTCAGGGTCACTGAAGAGCCTCTGCCAGTCAGCTGCTCCTGATGCCACTCAGGAATGTGTGTGTCAGCTCTTATGCAAGTGTGAGCTACTGGGCATTGTCGTCTGTGTGCGGGAAGGTTCCTTCACAGCTTTGCCTTGCCAGGGAACTCCTTCCTCATTCTGTCAGCTCCGAGCTGCCACCAGCGCAGCCAGGCAGGCATGGAGGGGCAAGCATGTCACTTAGTTTTGTCACATCTTCAAGGGCATGGCTTTGTCCTCCGTGTCCAGGCTGAGGCAATGCATGCACTATGTATGTGCATGCGTGCTGTTGTAAAAAGAGGGCGCGCACACAGGCTTTGCTTTGCCTTACCCCGTGCAGTTATGGCTTGGGGTGCGTGTGCCACCGCTTTTTGTGTGCTCTCGTCCATCACCCAGGTATGGTCGTAAGCAGGAAACTTTGCGCCCTGGCAGCCCAAGGGATTGGGAGGGGGGACATACCTGTGCTTGGCGAGCCACCAACTGACCAACCAATTCAGCATCAGTACACATACAAGGCATCAGTACAATGTCAAAATCCTTCCTAGACACACTTCATTAAGGCACCACAGGATCACCACAGGTTGAGGCCAAGAGAGCCCTCCTTGACGTACACCAGCTGCAGCATCGCAACCATCGTTTTCCCAGGGCAGGCTGTCAATGAAAGGGTAGATTGATTCTACTTGGACACTTATAGGTGGGACGGATAAATAGGGTTTGGTAGACCCTCGTCGAGGCTCTGTAGAGCCTCTTTAGAACCTATTTGAGCCTCAATGGAGCTTCTTTGGCATTTTGATCAGACCCTATTTACCCATCCCTGCATATAGGGATCAGCCAGGTGTAATATATGTCATATAGGGATCAGCCAGGTGTCATATACATATATATATCATATAGGGATCAGCCAGGTGTCTTGCTACTTGGCGAGTGAAACTAACTTCCATCATCAAGTTGACTCGGTGCATGACTTGGGGTAGGGTCTTAAGCTTTTGTGTTCTTTGGTAAGCATTATTTGACTTATGAGAGGATCTCGAGACTCCTGCTGGTGTCGCCTGTCCCCCTGCTAGGCTAGCCTCACCTGTTCAATTTCCTATGCTCAATTCAATCCTTTCTTGCATGCGCATGGCACGGCAAGTGTGCGCGGCATTATTGCCACTTAGGCCTAGGGTGTGAGAAACTTTGCAATTCACCAACCTTTCAATCATGCTGTGCTGTTCTGTCCACGTTCCTTATGTCACAGTTTTATGTGCTCCGATTCTTGCTGGGGGTGGCTGAGAGTGGCGCATTTCCAGGTGAGTGAGCAACCCTTGCTACTTCTTTCATGTCTTAAGCTTTCCTTCCTCGCATGTCCGCACAAACACAGGCTTGTACACAAATCACAACTGCATTGTTATTGTCTGAGTCAGGATGCCTGATGCAAGAGGAAGCATTTCCTCCTGATACTCCTTTTGTATTAGGTCCTGCCCTGGTTCAGCAGCAGCAAACACAAGTTCATCTGTTTGCGCAGGCATGTGGTACCAGCTCTACCAGTTCTACCCGCTTCAGGTGTGCTGCTTCTCTGGAAGATGTGCGCTTTTCCTTGACATTCTATCACAGAATTTGCTTTTGCTAGCACAGCTTTTGTGCCACAAAATGCCCTGCATGGATCAGTGCTTTTTCCTTGCTGCACACACGCTTACACTCTCACACGCACACGAGCGTGCACACACAAGCACGTGCCTTGTGCCTGAGCTTGCTTTAGCACAAGCGCGCTGGGAAAAAAATGCACATTGGGGCACATTGGGGCAAAGCGTTCACATTGGGGCAGAATGTTCACATTGGGGCAAAATGTTCACATTGGGGCAAAATGTTCACATTGGGGTAAAACATTCACATTGGGGCAAAATGTTTACATTGGGGCAAAACATTCACATTGGGGTAACATGTTCACATTGGGGCAAAGCGTTCACATTGGGGCAGAATGTTCACATCGGGGCAAAACATTCACATTGGGGTAACATGTTTACATTGGGGCAAAACATTCACATTGGGGCAAAATGTTCACATCGGGGCAGAATGTTCACATTGGGGCACGTGGGTGCCTCTGCCTGCGCAGGACATTACTGTGCCTTTTTCGGTGCTGGAGGTGGCAGTCAACGTGGCCAACGTGCTGGCTGCACCCCTGGCAGGATTGCTTCTGATGCTAGATGGAGCTGCGGGCTTGCGGGGGTGGCAGTGGCTGTTTGTAGCAGAGGGCGCTCCCAGTATTGCCCTGGGGCTGCTGACCTTCCTGCTGCTGCCCAACACAGTGCAGAGTGCTGACTGGCTGACGGGGGCAGAGAAGAAGTGGCTGTCGAGCAAGGTGCGGCCGGCTGGCAGGCTAGGCGCGTGTGGGCCAAGGGGAACTCACAGAGCAACACGAGCCTCTGGCCACGCAACCTGTGTGCTTTTGATGGGCCTGCCACGTCTGTGCAGCTTGTCCCTCAGCATTGCCAGGCTGCCTGTTATAACGGCCAGCTTGTGAGCAGGCAGGCTGCGGAGCCCTCTTTACCTCACATTCATTTTTGTCATTAAGTGGTTTTGTACCTGCCTAGTGCATCCAGTCCCCTGCGAAGGTGTGGTGGATTGCGTGGGGGATTTCTCTCAGCGTGGCACCTGCTGGACCAAATGCACACAGGTGGAGATGTCAAAGTCAGACCAGGTCAATGTTGCCGAGGCATTGAGCGACCGCACGCTGATCTGGGATGCAATCACGAGGTAAGGAAGGAGCTCCTGCATAGAAAAAGGTGAAGTGTGGGTTTGAAACCAAAGCCTTCCAGAGATCTTGCAATTATTGAATACACCCTCAGTCTTTGCAGGGATCCTGTAATGTCCCATGATACGCCCTGACCTAGTGAAAGAGCATGCATAGGACCTTTTAGAGAGGCGATGAGGCAATAGAATTGGGGTTCACTGCATGGCCTTCTTGCCCTCTCTCGTGCAAAGGCTCCGTGCATCACCCCTGCTCAGACTTGTCCGCACAGCCGGCAGCTGCTCCATGATTTAGAGGCTACGCCGCCTTGGCTTGCTCAATTCTGCTTGGCTGGAGGCGCTGCACCTAAAAAATACACCGAATGCTCATGGCAATCAACACTGCACGCTTATAACTGCTGCTTGCAGCCTGCGTGTGTGGTGGATCACAGGCATGGCGATGCTCAAGAATATTGCGTCGAATGGTGCGTGGTCTGTGTGCAAGCCCTGCGCTGCTCTCTGGAGGCTGTTGGTTAGCAATCATGGATGTGTGCTTTGCCAGCAAAATGGAAGGGCACCATCTTGTGCGAAATGCCTGTCAGGCACTGGTGTGTCAAAGCTGCTTTGTGAGCTCTCCTCAAATGGCATTGGATTTGTGTAGCCCTCATTTGTCTTACCCCATGGATGGTTGCTCTTGGCAAACACTGTGGCCAATGAATGCTTTGAGTTTGACACCCTCTTGCCTTGCCCCCTTGCACTGCAGCAATTGTGTTCTGGTGCCCGATCATTGTGCACGCTCTAATGTTCAAGGAAAGACAGCTCAAGTAGGTGTGGATGGGATTTGCTTGTCTTTGCATCCTGCACTATTGCCAAGGCCCGCTTGTCCGGTCTGAGCTAGGCAAGGACGCTTTTCCTTGCCTCTCCTTGCCTCCCTCTTTGCCAAGGAGAGAAGCTGCGCCCCATGTTTGCAAGTGTGCCATGCATTGTTGGTTCTTCAGGAAGAGCAGGGGCTGCCGAATGCTTTCTGTTTGTCAAAAGTACCATCAGTAAATTTTATCCCCAAAACTTCAAGGCTGCTGGAGCCACCAGTTGCAAGATCCTCCTTCCTTAGGCCGCTTGCCTGTTTTTGCTTGCCACGCTTAGCTGTTGGCCTGTTGCTTGTGGGGTGCTGAAGGGCAGCAACTCTGTGGCAAACCTTGCGGGTATTGACTCCGCTGCCTGTGCCTTCCCCTAAGCACATGCGTGTGCTAGACCCTCCTTTGTCCAGGGAGGCTTGCAGCAGGGCGTGTATCCCTGCATGTTCTAGAGTGAACGCAGTATACACTCTAAGCTGCTGCGGCCGCATGCTTGCTTCTTTGCAGCAATGCAGCAGCAGCGGTGCAGGGTGCTGGTGGTGGCACCCATCACAGCACCAATGTGTGGGCATCTGGGGAAAAGGATGGGGCATCAAACCAGCACGCCAGAACAGCTGTCATGCTGACGGCTCTGCCGTTTGCCGGGGCAGCGATGTTTGCTCTGTGGCTGGGCCACAGGTCGCAGGTAGGTGCTGCTCCCACTGGCCTTTGCTCTTGCACTACACAGAATGAGATCACTCCGGTTGGCAGCCAAACAGACTCATGCCAGGAGTGATTAGAACTGGCGCTTCAGCATTGATTTAGCCCACCTTTTATGGGATTGCTGATGATAGCAAAGTGGGGAAGACACTGGTGGCGGCTAGATGATGGGGCAAAGACCGCCATAGGCTTAGAAGGGGCAAAAGCTGCCGAAGGGTTGGTAGGGGTAAAAGCTGCTAAAGGATTGGTAGGGCCAAGCTGCGCTCTGTCAAAAGGTCAGTGGCCATTCTAAGATCATTGCATGGTGCAAGGCATCGAGGGTTGCACAGATCCTCCTTCTACCATTGCATTGCTCCTATGAGATGCATGGTGGAAGTTCTTGAGGGACATGTAGCAGAGGCCATGAACAGAGCAAGCTGTGCTTGTGGAGATTGGGACCAAATAGTGACCTCTGCCTGCTCCCTACGCTGCAGAAATCCAACGAGCGCTCTTTGCACTTGGCCATGCCCTACTTCATATCAGCCATCCTCTTTGCATCACTACCCCGCCTGGCAGCCATTTCGTCAGTCTGGGCCTTTGCAGCACTCTGCGTGGTAGTCGCGTGTGTGCAGGTGAGAGCAGGCTCAGCCTGAGTGCAGCATACAGGTGAGATCAGGCTCAGCCTGTGTGCAGCGTGCATCCTGTCACGTGCTAACAAGCACACATTCTTTTTTGCTCTGTCCATTTCTGGATAACAGCTTTAAGGTGATTTCAACGACCGCGCTTGTAGGGACACGGTAGTGCATCCAAGGGCTGTACTGATGCATTCGTATCGTTTGCCATACTAAGCTTTCCACACTGACCCTGAACTCGACATCTGGGGCTCAAGGACAGACCCTGCATCCTGAATCCAAGGACAGACTAGCTGCAGCTTGAATACGAGAACAGGAACCTAAATCCAAGAAAAGAAAAGACCAGTTGCTACCTAAATCCAATAACAGCATCCTGAATCCAATATCAGACAAACCGCATCCTGGGCCCCTTGCCTTCTTGTTTGTTCACACCAGCTCAAGCACTCCCAAGCACGTCAACAACACCAAACGGTCAATCCATCTTTGTAGGTAGATCCTCTGTCCAAGAAAGCTGCACTGGTGTGGCTTTCACCCTCCGCCTGCCTGTGAAAGCCCTGCAGCAGTCTGTCGGGGAAAGGACATTCCTCCACCTCCCCAAAGCGTATGGCCCTCCCTTCCACATGACACAGGGCTCAAATTCTATCATCAACTCCTTCATCCCAGTGGTCAGCAACAACTCGCAGTGCGTGCCTGTCACCATGGCCCTGTACAACTCCGTGGCGAACCTCGGTGGCTTGATTGGGCCTTGGGCTGTTGGAGAGGTTGTCCATCGCACAGGCAGCTACGATGATGCTCTGCGATTCATGGGGGTGAGCGTCATCATTTAGCTCACAAGGACAGTATGCTTGCAGCGTTTTGACATCCTCATGCCGTTGCGGCCCCTGCAGCATGTCTTGTATTCTTGATGCTCGATTCATGTGTACACACATTTGCACACATCTGCACTCCCACTTTCTACACACACACACACATACACGCGCACACGTGCACACGCTTTTGCATGTGCGCGCAAACGCACATGCAGGTAGTGATGGGAGCATCTGCAGCTATGGCATTTGCAACCAGGAGCTGGGATCAAAAAAGTTCCATGCTGGGTGATAGGGTTAAGCGAGCCATGGACAATGCCAACCAAGACAGCTTCACACACATGTTGGACGAATCGCTTGAACTGTGATCAACGTTCAGAACATGATAGGTATCGGTGGCGTACCCACGTGGGACCCCACATGAGGCCGGGGGGTACCCTGGGGCAGCTAAAGCCGCTCTGGTGGACTTTTCCTCAATGCACCGTGACGCTGCCATTTCTCTGGTTGCCTTTAATAGAAAAGATGACCTGCAATAGTTTACTGTGAACTAGTTCACACTCTGTTGTAACCCTTAAGAGATCTGCATTTAGGCCTAGGCCTGATCAATTATGACTCGTTCAGTGCCTGCATGTCTTGCGCCGTTACCTGGTGCTGGATCCTCTATCAAAATACCTCGGGCAATCATCTTTCACACTTATGTGTAACAGACTGTGGATGAACTTAGCCAAAAACATAGTCCTGCACAGGACATGGGCTGGCATGCACATCTGTTTAAACACACCTGTTTAAGCAAATTTGTCTAGCCAGCCAGGGTTCCATTATGTCTCCATCTTTTGGGGGAAGTGGTCGTTTTCTTGGGAAGTGGTCCGAAATTGTTTACTCAACACGAGTAAATATTGACATCCGGACACCCGATGAACATAACCCTAACCCAAACACGACACGACACGGACTTGGCCATGCAGGTCTGGTTTTTGTCAAAGTAAACACGTACCCGTATCGATCAAAGTAAACACGAACCTGTATCGACGTCCCCTCAGGCCCTAGGAATAGCTCTGGCGGCAGTGGAATTTCCAGTGGAATCCTCAGGACCACAGACGGCTTTCCTGCCAACATCCAAGGCATGTCCGATCCGATCTGAGAGCATTTAGATCGACAGGCTTGGCCACATCTGTGTGTGTTGGTTCTAGATCTAATCTAGATGTGGGACTGTTTGGTTTCAGCTAAGCTGCCCTCGCTTGCCAACCTTAGCACCTCGGCAACCTTGCACGCTCAGGCCATCCGGCGCCACTTGGCTAACTTAGGTGTGGTAGATGCGTACATCCAATTGAGAAGCAAAGCTGGGCAAAATGCGGTGCTTGGGCACATCATCCCTGGCGTTGCGCTTGAAGAAGATCTGCCCCAAGACTTTCACCAGAAATTCACCGCAAGATCAGGTCACAGCATTGATGTTTACCAGAAGTAGGTATGCTAGAGTTGGCTAGATCTTACCTGACATTGTGCACTGCTGGCTTGGCACGTCTACCTCTTTCTTCCTCCCCTTGTTATTTCCTTGGCTTGTAGGAGCTCTGGGGCAATGGTTGTGTCATGTTCGACTGGGATTACTGAGCTGTCTGCCAATGTACTGTCCTCTCATTGTTTTGGGGGGACAGCTCTATACGTGATCGACGAAGTGATTGTGCCATTCCTTCCTCCTGGACCCTTATCAGCATATGCTGGCATTGAGGTATGACGCACAAAGACAACTTGCTTTCTCGTTGCTCCACAATAATTGTAATAAGTTATGCTCAAGGGTGTGTGTCACTACCACGCTGCAGGCTGCTGAGCAGTCCTTTGCTGACATGCATGCACCCCCGTGCATTCACCATGTTGAAGACCAGCGTGAAGAGCAACAGCGGTGAGAGGAGTTACTTTCTGCTTTATCTTGCTCCATCCCTTGCCTTGGCTGCTCTTGCTGGAGGCCTGTGGCTCACTTTTGCACATTTATTTTCCAATTCTTGCAGAGAAACTCTTATTGATGGCACAAGCGCAGTACATGGGCAGGGGGTCTTTCAATAAGAGCTGATTTCACTGCACAGCAGCAAGCTAGTCTTCCTCTAAGCAGCGCCTTATTGCGCAGAAAACATCAAAGACAGCAGCTCTGACAGAGTTCTCAGATTCTGGGGCACTTGGATGGAGTGCTTTCAAAATCAGTTTCTCCGCTTTTCTGACCACTTCGCTATTCACCAGCCTGTGCGTCATTCTATTTTTTGCAAAACTAAAATGTTAATTGTTTGGACACTGACCATCATAATGCTATCGCACATCAATGGTATCAATCTCATTAATTCAGCATGTGTGCATGCTTACCCTCATTGTTATTGCATTTTCAGGATCCAGCAGCCAAGCAGAGGAATTAAAGTGACTTGGGTTGATAATATGTTGCAGCAACAGCAATAAGGGAAGCACGGAACCAGCTGGGCACCCCCCTGGCCCGCTTTGAAAGCTGAGTCCTATGGATCCTGCTTCTACAGAAATTTAACAAATAAGTCCTAATTTTCTGGGAGCCCCACTTCAGGTGTTCCATGGGAGCTCTATATAGGGGCAGTGCCTCCTTATTCACACCTAGATCAGCCACACTAAGCGACCAATAATACAAGTTGCAACCAACCAATTGGTTGTGAAACAACAAAAATGTAATGATGTGGCAAGAAAGCCAGCACATGCACAGCCATTAAAGAAAGGAGTGGTGTGGAAGTGAAGAACTGGTCAGCGCTGACTACGCTAGCCCTACTCTTGCATGCATAACGTGCACATGCAGGCTGTCACATGTGCACGTTATGCTTTACAATTCATACCGTAGTGCTCAAAGGGATCTTGCGATTAATTAATCAATTCCACGCTCTCGCAACCTGCCAGGAGTAAAATAAATAACTTTTTTTAAGAGCTCGCAAGGTATGGTAGTTTAGCCACTGCCCTGCCCAGCCCCCCCCCACTGGGACCCCATGCCCCAAATGGGCAAAGGACGCTTTTTGATGTGGGTTGTTCAAAGTGGAAGTGCTCAGAGGGTGACGGGCAGCCTGGGGAGCTACGTACCCACCAGGACCCCCACCCTGCCCAGAGAGTTGCTGAGCGTGATAGGGTGCTTGCTGCTGCCATTGTAGCCTGAACCCCTTCTGCTCCACCTAGGCCTGTGGGTAGGCCAAGGCTAGAGAGGCCTGCTTCATCATTCATTTAAGAGAAGCCTGTGGTGTGGGCACAGCTACCCTTGCGGCTGCCCAGCCATCAGGTGCATGTGAGCTTGCGCCTGCACTATAGCAGCTAATCAGGTAGAGCACAGGCAGAGGTAGAGAATGCATTGAATGGGAGAAGCAGCAGCAAGTATGGCTCAGGTTGGAGGTGCGGGGAAAAGGGCATGCGCATGTGCGTCCATGGGCCTCACCATTCCCAAGAATGAGTGGGAGAAGGAACTTGTACTGAGTATGCTGAGTGGTTTGGAAGGGGTGGGAGGGGCAGC
>LKMJ01007439.1_pt1 | contig 10313 bp, 2 predicted proteins | sample 643391 | NCBI WGS metagenome assembly LKMJ01 (sample SAMN04112250, study PRJNA286221) | soda lake metagenome | biome: soda lake; feature: Kulunda Steppe; material: water; isolation source: sample PL-Br10 brine of Picturesque Lake | place: Russia: Kulunda steppe | collected 2010-07
CAAGCCCTTGACCTCGACGAGAACCGCAAAGCAGAGCTACTCAACCTGATCGACGACAATACGTACGTATTCCTAACCGGCAACGTCCGCGCGCAGGTCAACCTCTCTACCGTCGAAACCGCCGACACCATCGATGAATTCGAAGGCCCATGGCCTATTCTCCCAATGAAATTCATCGACACCGTCCAAACCGGCGAAGGCCTCGGTGTCGATCTCGATGACGAATTCCGAATCCGACTCGAACAATACCAATCACCCGACCTAGACGGCCCATCACCGATTAAGATGATTCGAACCGGGCTGTCCAGAAGAGATTCCGAAACCAGTCTCGACACTGCCGTTGAGACACTCTCAGAACTCTGCTTCGACATCTTCGACGCAGACGACCGAAACAACCTCCATGACGCCGCGCGCGCATACTTGCGCACAGGCGGCACCCTCCACCAAACAGACGACCCTTCGATCCGGAACGACCTCTCAAAATCCCACTTCCTCCTCTTTCTCTACAAAGAACTCGCCAAGCACCGATCCATCCAACAACCCGAAAACCTCCACCGACTCAGTTCCATCGCCGCCACCAACGCCGGTGAAGAACTCCAGTACACCGATCTCAGCGATCAAATCGGCGTTGACAGGCGAACCGTCGACAACTACCTCGACGTGCTAGACGAAGGCATCGCCGTCACCGAATCCCACGACTACTCCCTGCGACGCTACCGCCGCACTCGCTTGTACCTCCGCAACCCACGCCACCTCGTCCTTCTCTCCCAACGCCAGGAACACCACGGCTTCGAAGCGTACGAACGACAAGACACCCTCAATCACGAATTCGAATACAAACTCGCCCGCACCGTCGTCTTCGACCACGCCAAACGCCTCGCGTTCAACGTCGGCGCATACGACGTCGAATACACCGAAACCGAATCCGGCCTCGTTGACTACATCCTCCACCGCAACGGGTACGTCCTTCCCTTCATCCTCTCCTACCACCCACACACTGGCAACGCCGAGACAATCGCCGAAGAATTCACCCCCGAATCCGGCCAGCACACCGAATCCGACAGTGAAGAGCTACAAGAGTTCGACTACCAGGCCCCGTACCGGTTCATCATCACCGACAGCTTGCCAAAGAAAGCCAAAGAAGACGAATCCCTGATCATCGAGAAAGACGAGACCAGTATCTGCTATCTCCCATTCTGGTTGTTCTTACTGATTTGCTGACCTCCACCGATATCTACTCCACATTCCGCACTTGTGCGCCGGGTATTATAAGCAATAGCTGACATAGTGGGTGCTATGTCCCGTTCGTCACCGGTGTCTAAAGCCACCGGGAGGGTACCCACCCAACCTAATGAGATTCAACAGGTCTTCACGAACCACTACGACTATTTTCGATCCAAGGATGGTGAGATTGCTCACCAACAGCGTACTGGGGAGTCACAGATTCGCCGTGAGTATTCTGGCCGTGTTGTCTTCGAACTACTGCAAAATGCTATCGACCGTGCTGAGTCAACTGTCAAAGTCCAACTTGTAGAGAGCGACCATGCTCACCATGAATACGTTCTTATCGTAGCGAACGACGGAGACGGAATTCGGGTTAACCCTGAATATAAATACGATAATCCTCCGGACGCCGGGGAAGACGGGAGTCGTCGTCCTGATTTCAACGCTCTATGCTCGCTTCACACTTCAAATAAATCACCTGAGGAGAGTATTGGGACGAAAGGAATTGGATTCCGCTCCGTGTTTTCGGTCAGTGATCACGTACGAGTCTGGAGCCAGTTCGAACAATCAGCTGCGTGGTGGGGGCTGGAAATGCACTCCCCGTTAAAAAAGGACACGTGGCAGAGAAGACGTGATAAGCCAGCGATCAACCGCGGAATTGAACAGTTTCTGGATGATGAAACCCCTCCTCTATCAGATAATGAACCTCGGCCAAGCTACCACTTTCCACTTCCCCTGTACGCTGATACAGCCCCCTCTGTCGTCAACGACCCTGACGGCATTAACACCGCTATCAGCCTCCCAGTCGCAAACGAGCATAAAGACACGTTAGCATCTCGAATTCAGGAGTTCACTTCTCAACACCTCTATTTCGTGGGACTGGATCATGAGAACCGTGATCTTACAGTCACATTTAAAACTCCGAATAGAGACCCTGCCACATTCTCATGCACGACATGGCCCAAAACGGCGCGTTCCGGCTCAGATCATAACAGTTGGTTGATCTCGGAGTATGCGTCACGGGAACTAGAATCGAAAGCTGAAGAGGCTGAGCACGATGTCTCTGAACCCGGTGCAGCGGTCGCATGGCCTCCGAAGGCCTCAACTGATGAGGACTCGGCCAAACCTCGAACAGCGACAATCTACGGATACCTCCCCACTCTCATCGATGCTCCCTTCGGAATCGATATCCACGCTGACTTCCAGTTGAGCATCGACCGGACAAACATCCGATTGGATGACGAGCAAATCGGTCCGTATAACAGGACACTACTGGAGATCGCCGCTGAACTCCATCTTTTTGAGGCTATCAGAACCGTCGATATAGAGCTAGCAACCGAAATTGAGTGGGCACATATCGGACCGGAGGATGTCGGTCATAACACTGACAAGCAGCCGGAACAGCTCCGGCCGGACTTCTGGGAGTTCCTAGATCCCTCTCGCGGCGATTCTGATTCCGCTGCGCACGTCATAAACCATGTTCGAAAGCTTCTGTTTCCAGATAATGATAGCCAAAGCCAAGACTCGCAGACGTACTCGTATTGGAGCCGATTAGCAACTGCGTATTTTTCTACACGGGACGAGTGGCGAGTGGCTACGTATGATGAGTTCTGGACCGCATCTACAGCTTGGCTTGACCGTCTTTGCTCGACGAAAACCAGACAGAAGAATTGGCGACGAACTGCACTCGCTATGTGCGATGCGCTCCGTGAAAATGAAGCGCCAGTTGCGCCAGTTGTCCTTACTGAGTCCCCCGAACAAGCAGAACGCGTACCTGCTGTTCCACTCCCAGAACGTGGGGAGCAAGTGGGTCAGGGCGGAAATACGGAACGGCACGAGAGAAAGCTCTTCCTCCGTAGTGGTGATACACATCTTTCCCTCCCCGAAGCGATGACAACTGATGGCCGAGCTGTCACCGCCTATGATTTCGCGTCTGATCTTCACACTGGCTCACCGAACGCTCTCGGCACAACGGACTTCAATAGGTGGGAAGTCCTACAGGAACTCCGACAACTACCAAATGCTAACGTTACCGAACCTACGAAACCCCTTGCTGGCTCACCCGATCAAGCAGTCCGGCAACAACAGGAGCTCATCTCATTTGCAGCAGAACTGTACACCCTCGATACCGGCACCAGTCACACAACCCCCGACGATTTAACTAGTGACGGGCCCGGCTGGCGCGCACTCTCCAAACCAAGTAAACCAGCTCGACGAGCCGGGCGCGCAATTGCCACACTGTATCTACCGACCAATAAGGGTGACTGGGCTCCCGTCCGACAACTTACGCGGGACCAAGTCGACGAACAAAAACTTGGACCCTTACCGGCCAGTATTTCACTCGACGACTTTCTAACGTTCCTTGGCGTTGCTCCGGAACCACCAGCAGACGGGTGTTCTCTCACGCTTGTCGAAGGTGGACCAACAAACGGCGTCGTTGCTCATCGAGATACGCCACCTGAACTCGCCGCACCTGGTCGTGGCACTCTGGAAATTACACTCGGTGATTTACCCGGAATCCGTGACGAGCCAGAACCTGAGGCGTGGTATGACTCAGTCACTGCCGCAGAAGATTGGTTACTCCCATTATTGGAAGCCGAGTCTACGACAGACCCTGAAGCCGAAGAGACAGCGTCACCGGAACGACTCGATCTACTGGACCCGTTAGCAACACACTCATGGTATCCGGTAGATGATGCAGTGAGCGATTATGCCACTTCTCCTCTTTGGGGAGACGAGTGTCATGCGGTTCCACCGCGCCAACTCACTCTCCTCACAGCCCAGCAACCCTATCTTGCGGAGCTGCTGTGGTCCGTCGACCGAGACGCAGCAAACAAACCTCTACTTGCAATCCTCGGCGCGAACACCAGCACAGATCGAGAAGATCTCGCGGAAGGAAATGCAGACCCGGCCCTTCGTCTCTTGACCCAACTCCGACAACTTGAGAACCCGGAGAGACTCCAGGATCAACCTAAAGTCCAGACCGCGCTCATCCAATTATTCGAACGAGTACTCGAAGCCATCGTCCGCAGTAATCCAGACGCACACCAGCAGGCAGACATTGATGTCCTCATCTACGACCGAGCCGGAGATGGAGAACCACGAGCTCTCACCGACCGCCCGCTCACCTGGAGACCCGCTGCAACATTAACAGACGATGAAGCTTGGATTCCTGCGACGACCACTGATCAAGAAACGATGCGGCGGCTGTTCCCAGACGAACCATTAGTCGCAGCCGTAATCGGCCCAGAAGTGCTTCAGGATTATCAACCCCTAGCTGACTACCACGTCTCAATCACCAAAACGGTTCAAACAACATCACTACCAGACGAGAGCGAACTCGATCCAAGCACTATCACCCACGAACTCGCTAACGAACTATCCGAGATCATTCCGAAACTACTCGCACTCGCTGGTGCTGACCAGCAACTCACAGTAAATCTCAGCGCACAAGCGGATCAATGGGGGCCTGGCATTTTTGAGCCGGTCGCAAACGTCTGGCGTGAGTACACTGCACATCTGGGCCACGACAATGAACGAACGCGGCACAAATACCGAGGCGAAGACGGTGTCGCACTCCTCAACCCGTCACCTACCCCCGAAAGGGACACCACACCACGCATCCAGTTCGATCCCCTCGATAGCGACACTCACCCATATCCACCACTCGTCGAATTCGGCCGACCACTCGCAGAACTGCTGCTCGACGACAACCAAGCACAAGCAGCCTCCCTCTTCGAACGCGGCCTCCAAACAGTCGCTTCAGACAACGAAAACCTTGACCAGCTCGTCGAACGTCGAGATGCAACACCACTCATTCACAGCTACGAACAACGAATCAACCCACTAGACGATGCTCCCCGAGAGGATCTCCTCACAAAAACACAGCACGCGCTCGATACGTTCGATATCGAACTGACTACTTCCGCAATCACACGGCTTCGGACGCTCACTCCCACCGACATCGGTACATCTGCCACCCCTCCTGATATCACCGCTAAGGCAGTGAATAAAGAACTCGAAACGCTTGACCTATCTCCTCGTCAGAAACAATTCCAGCCGAGACTTACCTGCAAACCTGAACACAAACGAAACTGGAACGAATGGATTGACGCTCATCAAGATCAACTCATCCCTTACCTGCTTGATCTCCTTCGACCGGATACCATCGAAGACATTGAAGAGGAAACACTCATCGAACGACTCACAGATCACGTCCAAGATGAAGAACTCCACTTCGTAGAGTTCGAACCAGAATCTGCCGTCCGTCGCTGGCTCCGTTCAGAAGGTCTAGACGACGATCAGATCCCAAATGACCTGATCGAGCAGGCACGCCAGTTCGTCCCAAAGTACGACCGAGTTGATGAGATCAACTCTGCAACCGACAGCGGTTGGACTCGACAGTCACTCACCGCACCCAACCCCAGCCAGGAAGAGCATGGAACGGTTGATCAAGAGGAAGAAATTGAAGCGATGCGAGCCCGAAAAGCGGTTGGTACAAACGCCGAATACGCAGCTTTAGAACAAGTCGTCACTCAAACTGACACACTGCTTAAAGATCTTCGAGACCACTCACACATCGAGACCATCGACGGCGTCGTTGAAGACCCCTGGGACGTACTTTCTTGGCCGATTCCTGACGATGGAGTCACCGCACGCAACCTAACGACCGCACGGGACGAGTACAAGGAAACCCAAAGCAGAGAAGCTCTCAAACAAGGCTTGCACATCTCGAACGTCTGGGATGGGGCCGGATACGATCTACTTGGACTCGCGCAAGACGAATTAGGTAGGCTACAACCGGTACGGTACGAAATCAAAGCAGTATCCGGGACAAGCACAACTGTTGGCATCCACCTCTCAAACCGACAGCTCTCCCTGTACAGCAAAATCCACGAAGAAACGACTAACGAGCCCCGATACTTGGGCGATTGGCGGTTGTGGGGAATCGAAAACGGCGGCAGTGCCGTGGACCTGACCGAAGAGCTGCGCGAACTACCGAAACACGCGCTTGAAGACCTACGACGGGAGGGATTCCAACACGATGGACTCATCTTGCGAGTGACCCGTACCCGCTAACTCAACCGAAAAACCACTCCTGGTTCACAGACACGGAATACTTGAATCTGAACCTGATCGCGCTTAATTCTGTGTGACCTACCTCAGGGCAGTCTGAATGGGTGCCAATTCGCGCACAATGCACCGAAGAGTGGGGATCAAATCAATGGCGGCTCCCATAATCAAGTAGCCTCAGCAACGTACAAGGAACACAGGGCCACGTCTGTGCCTAGGACTTATGATGTTTGCTCATCCGTAGATAATCAGAGAATGCACAATTCACTTCGAATTGATGACTACATTTTCGATACCGTTGCGCTAAGAGATGCGTTCGAAACTATTGCCGTCCAAGAAATCCCGTATAATGCAGAGTATACCGATGCTGCGGCCTACGCTCTTTTCGATTATTTTTGTGATTGGTCTCCCGCTCGTGAGGACAGCATCACAACCGCCTCGTCGGACATTCTAAAGAGACTCTCCGAGAGCGAGCGTGAAGCACGATTTAGTGCGTGTTGCGAGGCACTATCTGAGAATCTTCAAGAGCAGTATTCGATTGAGGCAAACACAGACGATGTCGTCCGTCTAGCACGATTATTTGGAGAAAACGGTCCCGATCTTGGCCAATATGATGCACTCCTTCAATACGTCTGGAAGTACTCAGAGCACCTAAGCGAACTCAATCCCGGTGAGAATCCAGCGATTAGTAATATCCAGGACCTACTCAACGAAACCCGAAATCTACCAGCTGAGTTCCGCCAAGCGAAAGAGAACCAGTACTCCGGCGGATCAGTGAATCAGATTCGGGCAAGAGTGCTTGACAAATTCCACGCTGACGGGGTAATCGATGTCGAAGTCCTAGAGACTGCAAAAAGCGAAATCATTGACGAAGATGACCCTGCTCTAAATTCGTGGAATAACTATACTATTGTTGCGCAAATTTACTATGATTATTTTAAGCCACGAATCAAAATCTACCTACAGGCCCTTGCCGACCGAATACAAAACGAGTTCACGAATCTTCCGCTCACAACCCATCTCGTGGATTTCCAGGGCGCACGGAACTTTGTCTCTGATTTTGCGTGGGTTGCACTCTACCCGAAAGCAAACGAATCGCAAAAACACAGCTACCAGTTGTATCTCGGTATCAAGGGTGACTCCATCAACTACGGCCTGCACGTAGGTGAAGAACTCAGGGAAGAGGGTTGGGAAACCAACCGGAAACTCGGGCGAGTCGAAAAGCCCGAACCCATCAAGATATCTGATGTCCTTACGAAACTACGCGATGTCGAAGCCGACTTCCGACGATTAGAAGATCTAGACCCAGACGAACCTGATCAGAGCACGAATTACTTCTGGGCAACCGCTAATCCCTCGATCTGGTCCGTCGACGAAATCGCCGACGGTAGCGAGGTTCTCTACACCGCATACAACGAGAAAGGTAACAAAAAACGGCTATTCGATGCATTCTCGACTGCCACTCCAGGTGACCGCGTCCTCTTTTACGAATCGACCCCCGTCAAGGAGATCGTCGCAGAAGGCACTGTGACGGAAGGCCTCCAGACAGATACACAATCATCCAGCAACACGGCCAGCACAATAGACTCACAGCCCGCACACGACTCTGAGTCACAAGCAGGGATCCAGATCAAGTTCGACCGGCGTGTCGACGGGATTAGTTGGGGCGACCTCAATGCAATTCCAGACCTTGAAGACGCCGCCCCAATCGAAAACCGCGCCCAAGGGAGCCTCTTTCCCCTCACCGAAGACGAATTCGAAACCATCCTCGCCTTAGAAACCCCGATTAGAGAGGGAGTCTTACAAGACGCTATTGACCGACTCGCTGCCAAACTCACTACCCCCGACATCGAAGTTTCCATTCCTAAGGGCCTCTACTTCGACGACGCCGACCGGCTGCGGCGCGAAATCGAAGCGTCGCTCCGCTCCGGGAAACACATTATATTCACAGGACCGCCAGGAACCGGGAAAACCAAACTCGCCAAAGCGATCTGCGAGTCCGCAACGACGTACGAACAAGTCGATGACTACCGGTTCACGACTGCCACCTCTGAGTGGACTGCATTCGACACCATCGGCGGGTACGTCCCATCCACAAGCGACGGCGGACAAGAACTTCTGTTCGAACCGCGGCTCTTCCTCAAGTGCTTCCGGCAAGACCACGTCGTCAACGAGTGGCTCATCATCGACGAAATCAACCGGTCAGACATCGACAAAGCCTTCGGACAACTCTTCTCCGTCCTGTCGGGCGATTCGACCGAACTCCCATACGAACGCGACCGAACCGTCGAACTCCGCTCTCTTTCCAATTCAACAACCGACGAAGAACTCGCCGACATTATCGGGAACCCAGACGCCTTCCCAGTCACCCCATCGTGGCGGCTAATTGCTACAATGAACACGTACGACAAAACCTCGCTGTACGAAATGTCGTACGCATTTATGCGCCGATTCAATTTCGTTCACGTCGGGGTCCCGCCACTCACTACTGACGACGAGGTCCGAACCTCACTCCTCGATCCGGACGGAACCAACAACTACGCGACCGCCTGGCTCACCGATGACGAGACGCTCCAACCAGTGCTTCAGGACGTGTACCCTGTCATTGCTGTTCTGTGGCAACGCATCAACGAACACCGCGTGATCGGCCCGTCCATCGTGTACGATATCATCCGATACCTCGCCTCATACGATGACATCGGCGGGACACGCACCGATGCGCTCACCTCTGCTGTCGTCTCCCTTGTCTACCCACAGTTGGAGGGGATGCGACCAGAAAAACAGAAACAGCTGATTCGGTCACTCACCGATCAGAACGTCGATACCGAAAACGGACCTGTAACACTTGATCTCGACAAGGCACGACTCCAGCAAAAAGCAGCTGACTTCTTCGGTATCACATTCGACGATGACGCGTAGCCTCGCAGCAAAGGAACTCGTTAACGCCACCAGCGAAGAACTGAGTACGTACCTACAGAGCGGCGCGCTGAATACGCAGGCACTCACGCACTCACTCGATTACGAAGGCCTCGACATCGAGGACTGGGAGCGCATAAAACGCATCCATTTCTGTCTCGCTGACGACGTCCACGACTTCATCACCGCTCTTCCCGACCGGGTTCGTCGCATCAAGACCGAGCATCAACGCGAAAACATCTATACGCAAGGCGAAGTCCGTGGATCAATCAACTGGAGTGCCACACTCCGTACCCGCTCCGAAACCGGCTATGCAGACCGCAGCCGCTTCGTCTGCAACACCCCGTATACTGAATACGATATCGCCGAAAACCGCGTCTTGAAACGCCTCCTGTGGCACATCCACCGCACAGTTACAGACGAACTCCAGAACGTCAAGTATGATTGGCGGTACGACTTCTGGACCGATGACCAACTCGCCAGCTTCGACCGGCTCTACAAACAGAACGTCCACCTGAACCGAATCAAAGACGGGCCAACAATCTCCGTCTCCGGACAGGACATGACCACCGCTCGCCAATCACGCCTCCCACTCTACACCGCTGCTTACGATCTCTACGACACGTTTCAACGCCTTCAATCCGATATACTCGATCCAGACACCGCGGAACTCCTGGCAGACACACTCGTCGTCCCGACCGACACACCAACTCTCTTCGAACTCTTCTGCTGCTTCCGCCTCATCCGCATTCTCAACCGTACTACTCCCGGCTTCTCTCTCAAACCAATCGACGGAGAAAACAGTGCGCTCGCCCACCTCAAATCAGACGACACCCGTATCGAAATCCACCACGACAGTACCGGTAGCCTCAGCTTCCACGAGCCACTTGACACCACGAATCAACCGACTCACCCCCAGTTCGCGCGGTACGCGGACGCCCTTACCGACTACAGTACCACACTCGAAACTCTGACTGGAGACTCCCACGACCCCGTCCTCTACAGTGGCCGCCCAGACATCATCATCGAAATCTACGACACCACATCCGACGATGACCTCGTCGCGGTTCTCCTCGGTGAGGTAAAGTACTCCGACGCGA
>LKMJ01007440.1_pt1 | contig 10312 bp, 16 predicted proteins | sample 643391 | NCBI WGS metagenome assembly LKMJ01 (sample SAMN04112250, study PRJNA286221) | soda lake metagenome | biome: soda lake; feature: Kulunda Steppe; material: water; isolation source: sample PL-Br10 brine of Picturesque Lake | place: Russia: Kulunda steppe | collected 2010-07
TCTCTCTCTCTCTCTCTCTCTCTCTCTCTCTCTCTCTCGCCCTGCATGCGCACCCACCCGTCCTGCACAGGCCCCCTCGCGCGCATACCTGCTTGGCATGCTTCACAGACAGCTCCGTGGGGCCCTCGATGAGCAAGTAGATCTTGCGCTCACCCTCAGGCGGCTGCTTTCCGGGCGGCACGTACACGCCCTTGGTGATCAGGGCCGCGCCTGTGGTCTCCGCTATCATGTTCACCGTGTCGCGGTGCGTGACCTGTGCAGGAGGCAGCGTGTGTGCGTGCATGTGTTGTGCGTGCGTGTGTGTTTGCATGCATGCACGCACACACGTGCGCTCATGTGTGCAGCATGCACGTGCACTAGTCAGCTTGCATGCACACGTGCGTGGGTGTCAGGAGCACACACATGGCTGTGGTGACTGTGTGCATGCTCTCGCACGTCACCAAGTTCAGTGCTGCCTGTTGCCACATGCCACCACCATATGCTGTTGGAGTCAGCTGGGCAGCAGAGTGGCACAGGGGCGTGCCGGGGGCCGTGCGTTGTGAGTTGTCCTCAGAAATGCTGTTGCTCTGTGCGCCGTGCACAGTCACAGGCCCGCACTTTACCAGGCAAGCAGCGTACGCCTGTGCCAGGCCACTGCGCAGGTGCTCTGCGCGCAACGCTGCATGCGCCCTGGCTGCGCACAGGGTGGCGCGCCAAAGCAGCTGCCTAGACAGCAGCGCAAGGCCCACCTTCCATCTGGAGTGCTGCGGGAAATCGTTGATCTCCAGCTCTGCCTCGTAGTGCCGGGTCGGCTCTGCACTGACTTCGCCAGGGACAGCCTGCAGGAAGGCGCGCAAGGGCCAGCAGTGCTTGGGGCGACACCGCACACGCATCTCCCCTGCCTCTCACATGGTCAAGAGCAAGCGCATCGCTGGCACGGCCGCTGCGTCCAGCAGCGGGCGCCTCACGAACCTTACAGGGGCCTAGAAGTGGGGATTGGCGTTGACTCCGCATCCCTGCAGGCGCTGCAGGAGTTTGTGCAAAAAGAATGCCCCAGCCACTATGCACAAGCAGGCGGCCTGCATGCTGAACTTGGCCAGGCACACTAGGCAGGCAGCCGCAGCGGCTGAGTCGTGGCAAGCAGTGCCAGGGGAACCACACCCTGGTTATAGTTGCGCACGATGCCAGCGGCTGCAACAGGAGGGCAACAGCTGGAGGGGCAGTGCTGTTTGCTGCAGCCCAGCCGCATGGGTTGCAGGAGCACCGCGTGGGCAGCAAGGGCACCATGTGGGCAGCCAGTGCACCGCCTGAGTTGCAGGAGCACACCAGCTGATCCCAGCCCAGCCCACCACTTCTGTGACGCTGCACCACTGGTAGCCTAGAGGACCTGCGCACGCGGGCGCACCTTGGCGGCGCCACCCTTTGTGGCAAACTGCATGGCCAGTGCGGCGGCACGTGAGACGGCGTCCTTGGCGCCATGTGGGTTCAGGACGTTGACATTGGGGGGCGGAGGTGTGGAGGTGGAGGCCAAGGGGGCCGAGGGAGGCGGGGCCTGCAAGGAGGTCAAGGGTGAAGGGAAGAATGTAAGGCACGGAATCCTGGATTTCAGTGGTATCAATAGGATATTTTATGCACTGAGGTGTGTCAGGGGCAGGTCAGCAATGCGGGGGAGGCGGCGTTGGGGAGGGAGTGTTCAGGCTTCCGCCTGCTCGACCAGCAGTGCAATTCAGATCAGGCAGGCCTGTTGGCCAGCAGTCAGAGGTCAAGCGCAGTAGCTGGGCATGCTTGTACGTGACGGGGCGCCGCATGAGTGTGCTCGTGTGCGTACAGTGTGTGTGCCGCATGAGTGCATTTGTGTGAGGCGCCGCATGAGTGTGCTTGTGTGCGTACAGTGTGTGTGCTGCGTGAGTGCATTTGTGTGAGGCGCCGCATGAGTGTGCTTGTGTGCGTGCAGTGTGCAAGCCTGGGCATGCCAGCTTAGGTGCCCTGAGAGTCCAAATTTTGTTAGGAGGTGCCAAATCATAGCATGCTGGGCAGCACAAAGCAGAGCGCGTCAGGCTGTGTGAAGCAGAGTATTTTGGGCAGCGTAATTCAAAACAGTACCCTTTGCCTCTTGCGCTTGCTCCCTGTGTGCACTGTCCTAGCACGCAGGCTTGGTTGTCAGTCATACCCCACAGCCCCAGCGCCCCTCTGCCCTTGCGCCCCTGACACGCCCTAACCTGGCCCGCCATTCGTAAGCCTGGCACAGACGCCAGCGCGGCCGCCACCATCGGGTTGATTGCCGGCTGGGACGGCTGGGGCTGCTGCTGCGGCGGGAACTGCGGCAGGGAGGTGGCGGGCATGGGGGCGGAGCCGGGCGGGGGACCGCCCATGGCCAGCCGTGCCGCCACCTGCTGCGCCATGAGCACGGCAGGGTTGATGCTAGGGGGGGCCTGCGGGGTGGGGGGGACCAGCGCTTGTGGCTGGAAGCCTGCGGCAGGGGGGGCAGATGACGCCAGCGGGAGGCTGAGGGTGCCGCCAGGGGTAGTGGAGGCCGCAGATGCAGGAGGTGCGCCGGACAGGGCCGGCAGGGAGGCGGCGACCTGGCGGCCCAGGGCGGCAGCGGCAGCTTTGGCCGCCTCCTGCTGCGCCAGCATTGCCTGCATGATTGCGTGAGCATGTGTGGGTGTGTGCATTTGTTTGGGCATGTCAGCTGTGATACAAGCAAGCCTGGTCGATCAGGAACAGTCAGGCTAGCATTCAATTGGTTTGACTGGATGCCATTCTTCTTGTAACTTAGGAGGGTGTAAAAAAAGAAATAAGGAACAGACAGGCACACAGGAGGTGGAGAACAAGTGGTGAGCATGGCGTGTGGCTTGACATGGTGGTGTGATGGGACACAGGCTACATTTCCACCTGGAAGCAGGCATGGCACCTGGCTGCACATGTCCAGTGCTCTGAGGTATCTTGCAAGCAGGTACAGACGCAACCGTACGCACCTGCGCCTGGTTCTGTGCCGCCATCTGCGCAAAATGCTCCTGGTGCGCCTGAAACTGCAGGGCAGCTGCTGACCCCGGAGGCAGGTCGCTCGCAAAGCGCGGTGCCCCCTGCGGCTGCTGCTGCCCCAGCCGCGCTTGCGCGCCTGCACCCGCAGCCGCCGCCTGCTGCGCCGCCAGCTCGCGCTGCTTGGCCTGCGCGGCTTGCACCGCCGCCACGGCGATGGCCTGCGCGCTCTCGGGCGGAGCATCCCCACCCTCGCCTGTGGCGACCCTGGTCGCCAGCTGTGGGCGCGCGCAAGCAGAGCGTAGGCAAGCATGGCAGGTGAGAGATTGTTTACACACGTGCATACATGCACATAGATGCACGTTTGCAAATACACGTGCCCTGACCTCCTGATCCCTTCATTGCTGCTGTCTGGTGCTGTCTAGATCTTGGTTGACAGTTGAGAACAAGTTTTGCAGTCAAGACCAAGGTCAAGACATTTGGCAAAGGTAGTGACAAGGGCCAAGACATTCAACGATGGTTGGTCAAGACAAGGCCACACACACACATGCACACCTGGCACACCCACTCACCCTGATCTCATCATCGCTGCTGTCCGAGTTGACCCCTTGGTCCTCGTAGCCGTAGCCCTTGGCCGCCTCTTTACGTGCCTGCGCAAAGGTGCAGCAGCGCACAGGCAGGTACGCATGGCCCTCGGCCCTTCCAGTGTGTGCCTTGCAGGGCATAACCCCAGCCCGTCCAAGCTGTCCCCATCCAGTGGAGCAGTGGAGCAGTGGAGCAGTGGAGCAGTGCATCAATGGAGCAGTGGAGCAGTGGATCAATGGAGCAGTGGAGCAACTTCTGAGTGGCAGACTCATTGCGCCTGCGCGATGCGCAGTGCGTCAAGCAAGCACCCTCAGCAGCCAGGACAGGGCCTTGGATGGTGAACGAATGCCATAATGCCATGGCAGCATAATGACCTGGGCACAACAAGCAGCATCAGCAACATTGCTGGATGCAACGGTGAGGCCACAGCGCTGGCCTCCTGCCACCAGGCAATCAGACCACCACTTTGTGTTGTTTTGTGGGTTCTATTGCACGGGTGGCCGGGTGAGAGCTTTGTTCTCCAGCCCCCTTTGCCCATAGAACCTCCATGTTTCAGGCACCTGTCCAAGTCTCCTCGAGGCACGGTCAAAGGCCGCTGCACTCCTGCTTTGAGCGGCACAGAGGGCACAAAGCAGCGCCCTGTTAGCCTGGCCCCCCAGCCTGGCATGTGTATGGTCATTCTCTTCCACTCCCAGAGAGTGATAGGCAGGCCCTTAGGCGGGACCGACCCTGCTAACCCCTGCACAAACCAGCTCTCCCCAGCAGCCAGCAACACCAGGCCAGCCCCCACTCAGTCGCCTGTATGCCTGCCTGCCTGCCTACCCCGTTTTCATAAGCTTTCCTCACCTGCCCTGAACCGCCCTGACCCACCCTACCCCACCCTGCACAAGCATGCGTGGACCCACGCGCACACCCACCCACACCCACACAGACACACAAAGACGCACACACACCGCAAGCGCACCCACGCACCTGCTTTGTCTTGTCTGCCTCCTCCCTGTCAAACTTGAAGCCTGTGCCGCCATAGCCAGAACCATGGGCTGTGGCCAGGCCGGCACGGCGCTTGGCGTTGAAGGACGCCGCCATGAGCTCCAGGTCCTGAGGCATGGCGAGCAAACAAGAGCATGCGCGTCAATGCCATCCTGAGCACAGCACACACAGCATTGTGCATGGCTGCAGCGTGTGCGTTTATGCGCTGTTGCAGTTGTGAACAGGGCTGGCCCCTCTCTTGTATCCTGGCAACAGATCAAGCGGGGCTTGGCATGCAGCTGCACAGTGCCACACACATGCGTGCCCAACTGGCACAGTGACCTAACTCTCTTGCAGCGCCTTAATGAGCTGCTCAGCGCCTTGGCCAGGCCTGCCTTTTGACACAGGGGCCGTGCTCTCCTGCAGCGCATCAGCCAAGGCTCACCTGCGGCACGGGGGCCTTGCTCTCCTGCAGCGCCTTGACCAGGTCAGGTGCATACTTCTCGTCCTCTGGGTTGATGAAGGTGATGGCAGTGCCCTTGTTGCCTGCCCGCCCAGTGCGGCCCACCCTGTGACACACATGGTGCAAGCAGACAGAGGAACAAGGTGCAAGCAGACAGAGGAACAAGTGAGGGGAACAAGCATGGTGCAAGCAGACAGAGGAACAAGTGAGGGGAAGGCCTGCGTACAGGCGAAGACCTGCGTTAGGTGCGTACAGGTTGGGCCAGAGCCAGATGCACTGCTTGGGGGGGCCTGCTTGATCCGGCCTGAGTGGGGCGCATGTGTGGGAGAGTGCATGCATCAAAGTCCTGGTTCTTCGTCACACAGGGCAGCCTGGACCAAAGTGTCTTTGGGGTGTGTGGGTGATGATGTGGGTGTGATGGTATGAGTGTAATGGTGTGGGCCTGTGGGCACAGCATGTGCGCCACATGGCACGGAACAGTAACAAAACTATCACAAGTGCAAAGCATGGTGAGCACACACTCGCCTTCTAGACGACCTTCTCACATTCCTGTCCATGGTCAAGTTCCTACAGTCCTGAGCACCTTGGCCTATCTGCGTTGCACTTTCGTGCACAGAGGGCAGATCATCTACCAACATGCATACAAGCCAATACTTGATGACCACTTCTTGCACCAACAGGTGTGCACATGACGCAGCCAGCTGCAGGTTGAAGCCCCCCCTGGCCCAACACACCCATACCCCTGTGCTTGCACCACAGCCCATTGCTCAGCAAATATCCTGGCTGCACATAAAACTAAGTTGCAGAGCTCTAGCACATTGCGCCAGTGCACACACACACATGCACAGACAAGACCACACACAAATGACTTACACATACACACACAGAAGCCTGCACCCACCTGTGCACATACTCCTCATGGTGGTTAGGCGTGTCGTAGTTGACCACGAGCACCAGCTCCTTGACGTCCAGGCCGCGCGCAGCAATGCCGGTGGCCACGAGGATGTTGCACACAGCACCCTGCGTGCGGCCCCACGCAACCGCCTTCAGCACGTTGCAGCACAGCTAGGCACTGGTGTGTTTGCAGGGAAGAAGAGGGTGTGCACCAGGTGAAGAACAAGGGGGTGTCCTCAAGGGATTTGTCATGCAAAGGGGGGGGAGGGTGGCCATGAAACTGGCTGTCCTCCTGTGCAGCAGGATCAATTTAAGAAGCACCCAGCACAGGCAGCAGTTGGGAACAACTAGGTGATGCAGCATCTGGGGACCACAGAGCTGCATGTGCTCCTGCTCATTTTTTGAAAGTGTTAATGTTGCAAGCGCACCAGCTGCTGCTGCAGTGGGACCCCAGCTGTGCTTAATGCTTGAGCATCAGACTTGTCTGAAAAGGCCCGGGGCGGTTGCTGCTGCTTGTGCGGCTCAGCCATGCAATCAGGAAATGTAGCATGTTCAAAACCTTACCCAACAAAATCCCTCGCAGCACAAACTACAATCATGCAACGACGGCTTGCTGGGGGTGCCTCTGACTTTTGCTGGGTACAGATTGTGTGTGCGGTTCCACTTTGCAGGCTCCATCCAGGGATCATGCCCACATGGAGTGAGTTTTGGGAGGTGAACACGCACTAAGGCATGCGCAGAGGCACAAGAAGGCGCGTGCCTGTGCACTCGCAGCACACGCACCTTGAAGTCCGTAATGGTGCACTCCCTGTCACTCTGGTCTTTACCTCCGTGCAAGCTCAGGCATGGGTAGCCTGACTTGAGGAGGTCGCGGAACAGCGTGTCGCACTTCTCCTGCAGAAGCGCAGCCGCAGCCGTAAAAGCATTGCACACACACCGCCTAAGCACCACATGCTGTCCTACAGGCGGTTTCAGCCGACATGGCTTGCAGGGTGTCATGTTGAGGTATGGCACCTGTTCAATGGCCATGGTATAAGCTCACTCAAGACAGCGCAAAGTTGACTGCGCATAGCTTCGTGCGGCACAACCAGGGGGCATTCTCGTCTCTCACAGGCCAGTAGCAACAATTAACTGAGCAAGCATGGGCTATTTGAATCTCAACAGGAGCAGGATACTCATGCTGTGCATTGCCCGCATGCAACAGTCAGGCTCAAAGCTGCACAAACCCTCTGAGGTACCACCACCCATGCGCGGCCTGTAGGAGGACGCAGCATGCCGGGAGCAGAGGTAGGTTGACCCTCACAATTGCGCCAACTTAGCAGTTGTGTGCAGTTGTGTGTAAATTTTCCTTGTCTGTGAGCAGTTTTGCACTTGTTGAGTAAACTGTTAAGAGAGAGGGGGGGCGAGCCCTGGAAACAAGTGGCGGATAGCAACCTCTGCAGTATATGCTATTTCTCTGAAAACGCACTAAATGTGAAAGGGTTCAAGGCATGTGCCCATGTGACACGCAAAAGGCCAGGCACTGCCCTTTACCACCGCGCACCTGTGAGCCCACAAAGATGATGAGCTTGCCCTTCTCATACCACTCCCCCAGGATCTCTAGCAGCCGCAGGAACCGCTCCTCCTCGGGCCGGATCTCTACAATCTTTGGGAAACAAGAGAGATAGCAGCACCACAGCACAGTTATGTTAATAGGGTCAAAGTATACAGCCCTGCAGCGCAGGCCTGCATCCAGCCTGAGAGGCAGGCAGAGGATGGAGCGTGAACAAGGGGAGAGAGTGTTGAGCCCAGACTCAACATGAAGCCCAGTGCCAAGGTTTGGGTTCAATCTTTAAGTATGTGATCATTGCATACTTGCCCTTGCCCTTGCATAAAGCTGTGCGGACACGAGCGTGCGCGTGCAATCGCACACAAATGTACAAGACATTTTGCGAACTCACCCTCTCCGCCCCCACCAACCCCACCACCCTACCTGGGTGATATCTGGATTCACGACAGAGCGGCCGCCCACCAGGATTTCGCATGGGTTGACCAAAACCTGGGAGCATAGTGCAGAGCACACAGCCTGATGTGGATAGCTTCACAGAAGGCTCATGGCTTAAGCTGTCTTGACTTGGCATGCATTGCAGTGCGGCACACATGCTGCACACAGCCCAACACGAGGATGTCCAGCGCAAGGAGGAGGGGGGGGGGGAGTGGAAGACGTGTGTGAGAAGCAAGTAAGCAAGCATGCCAAAGGCATATGGGGTAGCTGCTCACTAACCCAGCATGCCACATGACTAAGGCGGCCTCTGCTGGCTCAGGCATCCAGGTCTGCAGAAGGCCAGGACTGTGGCTTTTGTGTGTGTTGTGGCAAGTAAACAAGCATGTCGAAGGCATATGGGGTAGCTGCTCACTAACCCAGCATGCCACAAAACTAAAGCGGCCTCTGCTGGCTCAGGCATTGAGGTCTGCAGAAGGCCAGGACTGTGGCTTTTGTGTGTGTTGTGGCCGTAGCCGAGCAGGTACACCCAGGCAGCAGAACCAGCGGCTTCATGTATGTAGAGACTGAAGAATATGGCCATACGCAGGATGAAAATGCCACTCCGCCTGTGCCGTGCCCTGGAAGCCCCAACCATGACCAGGAGCGGGTACAAATTGCAGTCCGGGTGCACTGCACGGAGGTGTCCTCGGAGGGACAGCAAAACCCACCTTGCGTGCTAGGGTCTCCACCGATTTCGGGAACGTTGCAGAAAACATGACAGTCTGGCGGTCAGGCCGCACATTTTGTATGATCCTCATAATCTGCAGTTGCAGCAGCAAGAGATGGAGACCGTGTAGCATCGGAGACAACCTACTCGACGTATGTCCATCTGTCAAAGCCTACTTCCAGCAGATGCAATGCAACATCTTAGGCTTTGAGCAACAGATCCGGTGAAGCGTCCAAGCAGTAGGGCGTGTAGTGGTCCATGGAAAAAGAGCATTTGCATTGAGCAAGTTTGTAATTTCCTGAGTCTCTGGTAGATCCAGCAACTTGTCTCGCACACAGAACTTGGGAGGTACAGAAGATAGTACGGAAGATAGAGATCCATGCGCACTGGTCTGATTCCGACTGGTTCACAACAGCAAAAAGATTGCCAACTAAAACAGTGCACATAATCCTCCATCATTTGTCCAATGAGTGCTGACATTTTAGAAAAATGCGCCCATAAGTAAAAAAAGCCATTTAAAAACATCAGCTATGCATCATTTTGCCATTGGATGCACGTTGCTAGTCAGGGGATGCAGACCCTGTGTTGTTTAAGCATGTTGGCGTACCTGGGGTTCAAAACCCATGTCGAACATGCGATCTGCCTCATCCATGACAAGGAAAGTCACGCGGCGCAAGTTAGTAATTTTGCCTGCAGATGGAAAAGGCGGCCAGAGACGACAATGGCTCAGCAATAAGCAGGGAATCTGGTTTCAGGAGACCAGTGCAGTGTTTGAGCCCAGCATTACAGTGGAGAGGTAAGCGGTGCCATTTGCAAGCTCACCAGAGGTATGCGCACAGTGGGTGCAAGCGTAAGCAACCAAATGAGCACACAACATGCGCTGACACACCTAGGTACACCGAGGTTGCTAAGCGTACCTCCTGAAGTGACCAGTAAGTCAATCATCCGGCCCGGAGTACATGCAACAATCTGCAGAGAAAAGCACAGTTAGAAAACATTGTGGCATGATTTGAGGCACAGTGCCAGAAGCACACTGCTATTGGCTTGCCAGCATTTGGCTCATGATTCGGGTGATGCAAATGCCGATACTGCTCCTCAAGGACTGCTGATGATGATTATGATGCTGATGATGGTGATTGAGATGACGATGGAAGGGAGAAAACAAATCCTCCTGTCTCTGTCGCCGCTGCTGCTGCCTCTGCTGCTGCTGCCGCTGATGATGATGATGATGGTGATGCGAGAAAGCTTTCCATCCAGGCACCGTGTGCAGTGGGGCACAGCAAGGCAGCAGCCATGGCCACAATGCGGGCAGCATGACACAAAGCGCAGCATGAGGGCTTGCTAACACCTGCATCACGCTAATCCCCAGCCATTGGCGCCCACCTCTGTGCCGCGCTTGAGCTCTGTGATCTGGTTGGCCACGCCGCTGCCTCCGTACACCGCTGTGCACTCCAGGCCCAGCGGGCGCGCAAACTTGCGGGCCTCCTGCACACAGTGCACGGAGGCACCGCCAGCATTTGGCGAGGATGTGCATGGTTGGGCAAGAATGGCTGGCTGTGGTGGTGAGCATGCATAGCCGCGGTGGTAAGCATGCATGACTGTGGTGGTGGGCGTGCATGCATGGATTTCATTGCCAAGGTGAGAAAGTCCCATTTGGACAAAGCACGCACACCCGCGCGCGCGCGCGCGCGCACACACACACACACACACACACACACACACACACACACACACACACACATCCTCTCAA
>LKMJ01007441.1_pt1 | contig 10312 bp, 14 predicted proteins | sample 643391 | NCBI WGS metagenome assembly LKMJ01 (sample SAMN04112250, study PRJNA286221) | soda lake metagenome | biome: soda lake; feature: Kulunda Steppe; material: water; isolation source: sample PL-Br10 brine of Picturesque Lake | place: Russia: Kulunda steppe | collected 2010-07
ACAGGGACAGGGGCAGGGACAGGGACAGGGACAGGGACAGGGACAGGGACAGGGACAGGGACAGGGACAAAGAGAGGGTGATGGACAGCAGGGAGCTGGACCGGTCTGAGCGCGGCGAGCGGGACGCCCGGCCCGGGGGCGGTCGCAGCAGCAGCAGAGGCAGCCAGGGAGAGGGCGCAGAGTGGAAGGGGGCCGCGAGCGATCGGGCTAGCCATGGGGGCAGCTCCAGAGGCCATGACCGGCGGCCACATCATCACCATCACCAGGATGGGCCCTCAGGATGGGGGGGCAGAAGACAGGAGGCGGGGCCCAGAGGGTGAGAACCTGGGAGCATGTGGGGCAGTGGGAGACTGGGCACTGATGCCGTGGTTGAGGCATGGGGGTTGGGGAGAAGGGGGAGGTGCTCTGAAGAGCCAGCGAGGCCTCTGGCATGCCGTGTTGCTCTGTTCGGGCAGGGCCCTTGTGTGTGTGTGTGTGTCTTTTTGTACGTGTGTGAACCATGGTTGGTCCAGCAGGTGGGGACACTTGCTAGGACCCAGCACATGCGCCAAGGTATAAAGCAGGTCCTCCGCGGCTGGAGGCCTGTGGTCTGAATGGGCGTGCATCAGGGGCTGAGCAGCGCCTTCCAAGCTGCTAGTAGCGCAGCACCATCATGACTGTGTGCCACCTCAGAGCCAAGGAGCCTGCCAGCTGCAGGAGAGCGGACCTGGCAGGCTTTGTGCTCCAAAGTTCCGTGCAGCAGGGGCAAGGCGCAAATGCCAGCCTCACGCAGCCACACTTTTACTATGTCTCCACTTGTACAGGGGCTGGAGATGACATCCTCATACATGCGCAGCAACAAACAAGCGCGAGCACACGCACGCATGTGTGCATGTGCGCGCGCATGCACACACGAGCGTCCACACACCCATATACACACATGCACCTGCATGTGCAAACCTGGGCATAAAGTAAACATCCTTCTTTCCTTGGGGAGCGCAGGCAGCCAGCGGCCTGCAGGCCAAGCATGGTGGCAGGCAACAAAATTTGTGTCATGTGTGTCGGCCTCTGCTCATGCTACTGCTCCCTGCAGCACGTATGGACTCACCCTTTGCTTGGCCCTGAACCCTCTCTTGCCCCACAGGCGGTGCACATCAAGCTGCGCGCGGGGTTCCTCCTGTGGGCTGCAGCCCAGCTGACAACCTACACGCTGCCACAGGCCCGCACACATGCTTCTTACTGCTTGCTTGGCCCCCCCCAACACACACACACACATACACACACACAAACACACACACCTTCCCTTCTCGCATGGCCAGCCCGCCAGTCAGCCTGCCTGTCTGCTTGCCTGCCTGCCAAAAGGCTTGTCCCCTGGCCTCCCTCGTCAGATGCGCCTGGAGGCATGGGCCCACAGCACCCTGCCTGCCCGCCATCAGCAGCGCTCCTGTACGACCTTGTGCTGTGTGAGCACCAGTACTGCCCCTGCCCAGGGGTTGGACCCCACTACCCCTCTGCCTCCTGTGCACACCCCCGCTCCCTCACAGCCCGTCCTGTACGCAGGCAAGGCCAGATACCGCCCAGGGGGTGCCTGCGTGGCCCATGGCATGCATGAGTGCCCATGGCATGCATGAGTGCCCAAGGACAACCATGCGTGCCCCCCTGCGCCCCAGCACTCGTGCACCAGCGGCAGCGTGAGGCACGGTGCCTCGCACCATTTAAAGCCCGTCAGGCCCCGCATGTCACCAGCACGCATGCACGCGCCCCTACCTCCTCCCAAACACTGGCAGCCCTCGCTCAGCAGAGCAACCGCGCTACGCCCCGGGCACAGCTCTTTCCCTCCCGCTGTTGCCTGCATGTGCACCCACCTGTGACCTTGCGTGAGCCATGGCTACACCCTGCCTGCTGCAGCCAGTGCTCTGTTGCCCTGGTTCACACGCAGCCGGTGCTCGGTGGCCAAGGAAGCCCTGGAGAGGCCCTCGCAATCCAAAAGCCCTGCATGGCCCGCGTGCTAGTATGTCCTCAAGACTTACACTCAGCACACGCCCTTGCCGCGCCCAGCATTATGGGCGCATGCGTACAGAGGGCGCGCAGACCAACCTCCAGGCGGCAGAGCTCGTTCCCATGCGCACCGTTCCCCCCCCTCTGCGTCTGCCATGCCCCCACCCGCCTGCCCATGTACCTGCATGCTTCAGGCCACGCAGCTGTGCGCGCAGCCTTGCGTCAGGCGCATGCGTGCATGCAATGCGTGCTTGTAGGTTGCCTATCTGAATGGAATGGGCAGCTCATCCTGGAGGGCCCTGCTTGCCTGTGCTCGCGCGCGACCAACGGCGCTCACAAGCGCACATGCTGTGTCCGCTGGCACAGAGAGTGCAGGCGTGGTCTGCTTCCGTGCATCAGCATCATCAGCATCATTATCATCATCATCATCATCATCATCACACGCCACCACTTGCCTGCGCCCCGCCCTGCAGCGGCAGAGAGCCTGGCAGGGAGCGCGCAGAGCAGCCCCTTGCCCAGCCCCCGCCGCCCCCGCCTGCCCCTGTCAAGGCGGAGGATGCAGCGGAGCTGGTGCGCCGCATGATGTCTGCCCCTCCCGGCAGCATGGTGGCGCAGGCCGCCCCCGGGCCTGGCGCAGCTGCAGTCCCTGGTGCACCCAGCAGTGGGCTCACGCTGCAGGAGAAGCGCAAGCTACTGTGGGGCAAGAAGTCGGCGCCGCCAGCTGCAGGTGCCGCCGCCGCCGCCCCAGGCCCAGCAGCTGCAGAGCAGGCTGCTGGCGCGGGGGCGCCACAGCAGGCGGCGCAGCCAGGCGTGCCGGAGGCGGTATATGGTAGGTACCTTCCACTGCCACCGAGCTGTTGAGCCCCTGTTTGTTGGCTCAGGCATGGTGGAAATTTAGTATGTTACAGTAGAAGCAGTTCTTCGCCAGTAAGGCGCCTCTCGGCGGGACAGGTAAATTAATTCATCCGCTTCCGGCGTCACCTATGGGTGTCACAACTCGGCGTCAAGTGCGCCATGCCCAGTAAACGATGGTGTAAGGAAATGAAGATGGTGCAATTAAGCAAACAATGGTGTATGGAGTTGGCACATGTATGATATGTTGTGTACCACCTCCCTGATATCAACCTCCATGCAGGGCTCGGACCGAGCTGCTGCCTGGGGTACCTAAATTGATTGCTAAGGGTGCTGTGGCATGTAGCTCCTCAACAGAGGTGCCATGTTACAGGGCAATGTCAAAAACCCGTGGGCCTGGCTTAGTGCCCATTTCACACAGCCACGTGGTCTGGGGCATGCAGGCACATGGGTCAATGCTCAAAGGCTGACTGGAGTAGCATGCCCCTTTTGAAGGGCCGCTGACTGCTGTGTGAGTGCAGAGCTGCCCACCCGCTGGCTGCGCCTGCAACCCTCAGGGATCTCTGTGTCGCGTCGTGTTGTTGCGTGGCACAGGCAGCAACCGCTGGGATGTGGCCAACTTCAGCAGCGAGGCTGAGCGCGCAAGGTTCTTGCGCATCATGGTGAGGGCAGAGACTGTGGGTGCTTGCTTCTTTGTGGCGCAGCACTCGTGTTGCGCCTGCATATGCTTGGCGCGGCGCATCCACGCATGCTCATGCACTCTATGTGGCACGCACACACAAATGTGTTTGTGCCTCTGGGCACATATGAGGTCCTGGGCCCGGGGCACTCGTCTGTCTTACTTCACCCGTCGAGTTCTGTCTCACCTCTGCTTATCCGCTGTGTGTGCTTGCTTCTTGCCGCGGCCAGCTCATGGAAACCTGTGCTCCACGCCGAGCTGCAGAAACATATGACAGCCCGTGCTCCTCGCGCTTGCACTAATTGTTGCCTCTTGCAGGGGATCAGGAATCACACCCCGCCTCCTCAGCCAGGACTTCCACCAGAGCAGAGGCGTGCTGTAGAAGACATGCCTGGCCACACAGCCATGACCAGTGAGTGCTAGTCCCTCTTTGAATCACACCCAGGCCACATGCCGTCCCCTTGGTGGACATTCCCGTAAGATCACATGGGTCCTCCGGTAAGAGAGTTGTGCTCGGTGGTCTTGCTGGCCACCTGCTACCTGCAGGAGGGGTTTGAGGTGTCTTGTACCTACAAGTTATGTGGTCAAAGAGTGTAGGTTCGAGCTTGTTTATATTTTTTTGGCTCAAAGTCCGGTCCTTGTGATGTTCAAAATGTGTGAGGATTGCCATTTTCACACACACACACACACACACACAAACACACACACACACAAACACACACACACACATACATACACACGCGCGCATGTGCGCACTTATGCACAAATGCAGAGGAGGAGCAAGAGCGTGTACTGCAAGAAGTAGAGCAAGCCTGGCTGCGGGGCCTGGCTCAGGGCAAGTCAACCACAGGACTTGGCGCTGCAGATTGAGCCGCTTGTAAAGTTGGTTAATACTTTTCCATTCCCTTCAATGCTGTGAGTCAAGTGGGATTGGTGTGAAAACAACACTTTGATCATTTTTGGTCATCTATAGACATCACTTTTTGAATTGGAGTTTTGTAAGGCCTGAGGCATGGTTAAATTGGCCTGCAGTTGCAGGCCTGCACAGGCCATTGGCAGGAGCTTGACAAGCACTGCGACAGAACTTTTTTGAAATCTGGCCTGTAAATACATGCATGCCATGATGGCACCCAGCTCCCCTACACAGATACTTTTAGATATCTGGGCGTGGTGTGTGACAAAGCTTTCACCCTGAATGGTCTCATAGCTGCATCAGCCTGAGCTGCGACATTCAGGGATGCAGCTTTGAGACCATTCACAGCTGGTACTTTCCGAGGAACTGTGACATGCAGCTGAGCACCAGGTCTGATGATTGCTGGTCCTCTCATATACTGTCAGCCATGGAGGGTTAAGCACGCTTTCACGTTTTCAAACAATTTTTTCCTGCTGAATTGTGAGGCCATTGACCTCAGTTGATTTGTGGTGGATCTCAGGACCAGGCATATGCATCTTTGGGAGCCTTTCTCCAGTATCCACCCAGGAGAGCTTAATAGTAAACAATTGACCTACCACCAGTGGTGCGCTCCACCTACCAGGGCCTTGGTGATGCGGTCTACTTACACTCTTCCCAAATACATGTTAATCATGTTCTTTGATCCGCTGGAAGTTCCCTGACCTGCCCCATGATGCCCTTAATCACGTGACTCGATTAAGATTGTGTACAAACTCTCTGCTACTTGCAGATGGTATGAACACAGCAACTTGGAATCACAGGTCTTCCACGAGTTGCAACCGTTTATCAGGCAAATGATACTGTCCAGGATGAGCAACATGCCATCATCAGATGATCTTCCATTGCGCGCATCCCCAGGTGGTCTCTTTCCGCAGGTTATATGCCAACCTGTTCTTTCAGACAGGATCTCTTTGTGTCTGCTTTCAAAATCAAAATAGTTTGATCACTGAACGCCAAAATGTTGCCTGCAGGCTCATAATGAAAGCCATCAGCAAAGGCTCTCTGGCAGATTGATTGGTCCACTTGGATGCCGGCAGTACCACCCGTTTGGCCCAACAAAACCTTCAAATTCCCGAGCATGCTAGTAACAGGATACTTCCCAGCTGGCTTTTTTATGCTCGTTTATCTGCTAGAGATAAACTCACCTCTAGTCGCCCTGCCAGGGCATCAGTGATGCCATTTTGGGCACTCCCTTACCTACTAAACACACAAATTGCCTATAACTCCTCATTTGCACCAGGTGCCTCGCTCCAGACAACACAGCAGAGATGTACACAGAGTTCAGGAGCTCAATGTCAACAAGAGGGAGATACACCTTGTTGAGGTTAAATACTGCGAAGACACACGGCCTGGGCACTAATTAGAGGCCTCTAGAAAACAACATGAAGTTTTTTGTAAGCCTTTGAAGGCCAAGAAAATTATCCTTGACACTGCTTGACACTATTTTTCTTGGTGTAGGAGGTCTATAACTCACACACTTTGAATTATCTTAAAGAGCTCGGCCTTGATACATACGAAGCCCATAAAACTGCCCTCAAGCAATATGCTCATTCCGTGCTCTACGCGCACAAACTGACAACAACTAGACGCGCTCTTGAAAAATCCAGTTGCTCTCAAGGCCTTGGTCTAACGCAGGGGGCTGCTTGTCACCCTCCAGAACCTCACGAGTTCTACCTTTTCCCTGGTGAAGGAGACTCACGGCTCTTTGGGCCAATGTGTCTCCTTTTCCTTAATTGATGTGGGGAGTGGTTTCACTGCCTATGTAGTTTTTCTTTTCACATGAATTACACTTCTTGACTGAAGGCCTTGTCCTTGTAATCTTTGTGAACGCATGCGAGTAGGGCACATGTCACGCCAGATAAGTGCTGCAGCCAGAAGTGTGCTGCACTGCGTGTTCAGTCGGTTGGAGTTGGTTGGCTGAGTACTTGACCGGTTGGCTATACAGCTATCGCTGTATTTAGAGCACATCTAGTTTCGCATCTGAAGGAAGGACGAACTCGCAGTAATACCTTGTTGAGTTTGGAAGCAACCTTGTAATAATGACCCCTGTGGAGTAGTCCACCCCAGGTCCTTGGGGAACACGGCACGGCAGTGCAACAGTCCAAGTGTGTAGTCCAAGTACAGTGTGAGTAGAACACGTTCCTGAGAAACTGAGACTCAGCCGCTGAAAAGAGAAAGAGAGAGAGTCAAGCAGGGCCTCAAGTTCCGTGATTGCCCAGTCTGCAAGCCCGCCGTGCTTGCGCGTTGTGTACACCGCCCGCTGTCCGCAGCCAGTCCACACAACAACACCTCTAAATACCTTATGTAGTGGTTATGCCTAGAGGCTATTCTGCATGCAGCAGACTCTCGGCCTGACACACAAGATCTTGAAAAAGATTGTTCTCAAGGTCTTGGTCTGGAGTAGGGGTGTGCTAGCCACGTTCCAGATCCCCGCTGGTTATCTATCCATTGGTGAGGGACACTCCACTTCAGGCCTATGTCTCCTTTTCCTCAATTGACGCAGGGAGGGTCTTGCTGCCTGCGTAGTTTTTCTTTGTAAGCTGCCCTCGTCTGGCAGGCACAGCTACGCAACCTTACATAGGTCTAGATCCAGGTTGCAAGCTCAGATAGGCTTCAGCCAAGCTGTCCCCCGCTATGTGGATACAGCTAAGTATCCTATCAGGGAAGTGCCTTACTCTGTAAGTCCTTGTAAAAACTCAATCTCCACCTGCGTCAACCGCTCCTGCTCAAAGGCTGATACCAACATGCTCAGCACCTGAGCATACCGTGGGAAGAGGTTCATCTGCAAGCAAGGGGACGGCAATGGTGTGGAGTTTAAAAAGGGTGTGCCCCCAACAAGTTGGAACCATTTTCATGGGCAGGAGTCCCAGCGCGTACATACATGGCGGATGCCAATTATTGCAGTTGTTGCATGTTTCGTGCATGACAAACCGCCATGTAAAGCAACCTCAGCATTCTTTCTTCAACAAGGTTCAACGCCTGCCCTCCACCGGCTCCTCATTGTACGCCCCTTTGCTCTGGCTGTTGCTCAATAAACAGACCCTTGCTTGCTCGCGATCTGGTGGCAAGATCTAAGCACAGGGAAGGCCAAGCAAACCGCTTTCCTGCATGGAACTCTGCGGCTCCTTGAATCAAAAGGCTCCTTACCTGCATGAGCAAGGCCAGCACGCTTGTTTGCTTTGGGGGTGCTGCTGCCGACTGCTTGCGCGCCTCTTTCAGCTCGCGCTCCAGCTGCGCCACCCTGTCCCTCTGGACACGGATAATGTCAGCTAGCTCGGCAGCAGTCCGGTATGGCAGCTTTGTCTGCATGAGTGGCGTATGAGAGGGTTGCATTAGGACATGTTTGACGCAGGGGCATCGTCACTTGCTTCCATGCATGCCGAGAGCATCCCAGGGCCAGATAGCATTCAGAGGCAAAGGTATGTCTGTGGCTGGACGTTCATAGCTATCACATACAAAGATGCTGCTGTGGGGAAAGAACACCTCACCTTGTTGTGCCGTGCAGCTTGACCGCTCTCGTCATCAGCAGTGTAGCCCTTCTCCAGCATGGCCTTACCCTGCTGCTGGTGCAGCTCATCACGCTGCGTGAGCAGATCAGGGAGCTGTGTGTGTGCGTGTGTGTGTGTGTGTGCGTGTGTGTATGTGCACGTGCGTACATGCATGGCAGCATGGGAGAGTGCGGTCCCTTGCAGCTTAATTGTAGTAGAAGCCCGACACACAAGGATCCACGCAGTGTGCATGCATGCAAGCGCTTGCACACACTCCATCCTACCTTGGCAGCAGCTCCCACATCATGATCAGTATCCTCCTCCATGGCCGTGCTCGGCTGCTGCGGCACAAGCGGCTCACTATCACCCTGCATGCACGCAGTTTGTGAGCACAGTAAGCACATGAGTGTGTGCGTGTGTATGTGCACGCGTGTGTGTGCCTGTGTGAAGGACAGCATGGGAGAAAAGCCTTCGGCTTGCTTCACTGAAGCCTCAGCACACACAGATCTGTGTGATCTTGATCTGTGCAGCAGCCACAGATTCATGCACTTACTTGCACACACTCCAGCCTACCTGGGCAGCTGCTGTGCTCTCCTCATCGTCCCTGCCATCCCGGTGCTGCACCACAGCCATCAACCGCTGCTCGGCTGAGGCTGCCTGCTCAGCATCAGCACGAGTCCGCTTGGGTGCCGCCGCCAGCCGCTCAAGGATCACCTGCAATGCGGTCTTCAGCTCCTGCTCAGCTGTGACTGCTGCCTTCTCCTCTGGCTTGCTGTGGCGGGTGAGCTTGCGCGCAGGGAGCGTGCTAAGGTGCTTGATCAGCTGTCGCACGGCTGCCCCTTGCCTATTGTAGCATCCCATGCACAGCTTCTCCTCCTCCGGCCGCTCCCAGGGGGGCAGGAGCTGCTGCTGTGCTGCTGCTGCTGCCACTGTGCGGTCCTCAGCTGTCACTCCTGCCTTCAACTTGACCTTGTCCCCTCTCTTTCCACAGCCAGCACAATATACGTGAACTGTTTTCATTTTTACAATTTATAAAAATTTTCGTCCAGTTTGAGATTCGAATTGGGGACTCGACAGCTCCCACCACCCGCGACCTCCCAACTTTTCCACCTTGTCGTAATATATTCAGATGATTTACATCAAAAAAGGAGCATGCCCGGACTTTCGGTCAGATAGCCCCCTCTGGTAAAACTTTATAATCCTACCTTAAGGAAGGACATGAGCTGGGAACTCTTTCATGTTTGCGACTCTTCAGTTTAAGTCCAGGTCACAGCCCTTAAAGGCTTCAGCTCAGCTGCCCTCATGTTCAACGAATAAAGCTTTGTAACATAACCATCCGGACCACGTGCTTGCAAATACAACATCGCGAGTCCCAGCAGTTGTCCAGGGGGAGCTATACTTCGGTCAAGCAGCAAGTTTGCTCAGGTCCCCTTGCCAGGTTGGATTGACATGGGATAAGCATAGCCGACAAATCCGAAATTTAGGTACCAGTCACGCTGTCAGGCAGCATGTCAGAACGTCTCTATCCCATTCTTGTTTCCACGAGGCAAATCAACATCCTAATCTTAACCAGCAAAAATTTTGCATGCCCTGAGCCTGCACAGTCAAACTACTATTTCCTATTTGAAGCCCTCATAGCAGTTGCATGAAGCCTACTCAGGCCGCCTGCTCATGCCGCCGCGGCCTTCTTCTTCTCTTTGTTTGCCTGCAAGCAAACAATGAGAGAAGTCAGAAGGGTAATCAACCATGCAGGGAGCAGGATGGCCATTAGGTGTTGCTAAAAGGCATGCCCGGAGTAGGTGCTTGCTTTGGCTTGCCACATTGCTGCTTGACCTCTAGGGCAGGGCATAGTGTTGCCCCATGTCCGCAGTAGCCTGGACTGGGGGTGGTGAGGACGTTTCACCTTGCCTTAGTGTGGATCATTCAAGCCCACCCTGGTGGAATATCCCCAAACAGAAGACGGGGATAGGGAATACCATCCTGCAGCAAGACATTGAGCCGCTGAGGAGGTACAAACAAGAGATGCACGCTCTCTCAAGGCAGCATGTGCTCGCATGGCGCAGCAAGCGCAGGTATGATCGCTGGTGTTGATTACATTTGAGAAATTCCGCGATGCCGTCAGAGCGAGGGCTGCAGCCTGGTCCAGGGTTGTGGGGCATTGTGCAATGCAGACAGAGGCGTTACAGGGCCCTCAATGCATGCATGGGCATGTCCCACGCAAAGCAAGATACACGCAGTCACTGTGAAGCCTCGGCAGAGACTGGCAGAGAGCTGCAGCTGGCCAGACACCTCTGACCAAAAGCCTTCCTTCCCTGCACCCACCCTCCAGCTCCAGCTGCGCCTTGACTTACCCCCCCCCCCCCC
>LKMJ01007442.1_pt1 | contig 10312 bp, 12 predicted proteins | sample 643391 | NCBI WGS metagenome assembly LKMJ01 (sample SAMN04112250, study PRJNA286221) | soda lake metagenome | biome: soda lake; feature: Kulunda Steppe; material: water; isolation source: sample PL-Br10 brine of Picturesque Lake | place: Russia: Kulunda steppe | collected 2010-07
AACGTGGCGATCGACTATTCCGGACACCCCCGTCATGAGAGCTGATGTCGTCACTGTTTGCTTCCCCAGTATACGAGCGCCCACACTGACGCGACGGCGACAGTCACGTGCATCACCATAAGAGCGATGACACCGAGCACGGTGGCAGCCGGATCAACCGCGAGGAGCGCGATATCCGGCACAAACGAAAGGACCAACACCGCACCGGCAACCCGCATAAAAACCCGATTCACGTCTGTCACGTATCGGTTTAGTATCCAGTAGACGACAGCCGCGCCAGCCGCGCCGACCGCCGAGAAAAACGCAACCGGTGTAAGAGTCAACGGGTCGAAGCCCGGGGCGATGTCCAGACTGTTGAGTCCGACAACGAGTACTGCGTTAACGAGTACAGCGAGTACGATTGCTACCCCGCCTCGAACCGGTATTGATCTGTTACGGCGGGCTGATTTTCGAGACGATGGTTCATCCATATCCTCAACTACAACGTGAAACATAATATAGCCGGCTCTGTTGACATCCTTCGACCATGAGAAGAACTGCGTGCTGAATAGAGGGCGATTATTTTGCACGATTCGGTGATCGGTTCAGATCTGTGCTCTCGAATCAGACACTACAGATAATTCCCGATTATTCCAACAGGCAGTCCTCCTCAACGACCTCTATTGCCACTTCATTTCGTCGCATAAACGGCGGTGTCCACGGGTCGTTATACCGGAGGAGATAGGGGTCACCTTCCGGTTGGATGCCTTCACGTTCAACTGCGGAAAGAAGCTTCTGCGTCCGTCGTGTGACCCGCCACTCTGGAGCATACCAAGAAAACTGATTCACAGCGACTGTCTTCTGTGGTTCGGTGACGAGTGTGACATCCGCTTCCGTTGGTTCTGGTGCAGTTTCAGGATTATACTCTGGGGGCAGATAGAACGCCATCCGAATCGTTTCAGTTTCACCCCCGGTCGCCTCTGACCGAACAGGAGTAGTCCTCGCAATCGATTCCCCGGATTGGGTTTCGACAGGGGCCGTCATCGAGATTGACTCATTCCCTTGGTTGGCTCCCGAGATATATCTGAAGAGTCGTCGAAATGCAATCCGCTGGTTAGGCGCCGTCGTCTCGACAAGAATCGTCTGAGGATAGCGACGAAGTTCACTGCCGTTTAGCATTCGTAGCTGTTCATACGGCACTGATTCCGCCTTCCGAGCCGAGTAGATACCCCATCCCACCCACCCAGCAAATACCACACCTCCACAAACGAGTATCGTCTTTGTGAGCGGTTTCATATAACACTTTTGTCCTCGATAGGGATTAACGAATTGCCTCAACAAACTTTGAGATACGTTCCGTTGTGCTGCATGGAACTTCTATATCTTGCACGACAACTAGTATAAACGCCCTTGAGCTGACACTTTCACCAGATCAGACATATCCCGATTCATTCGACCGGGAGCGTTCTCCCCCGCGATATCGGCCGAAATGACGTTCATGTAGTCCGATTCGTTACGCCCGGTAGTACGAGGACACGGCGTGTGCACCTCCAACTGATAGGGATTATCGTCGAAGGTCATCATTGCTCTGTGGCGAACCGAGACACCGTGCCGAAAGACGGGATTGGAAGCCGCCGTTCGGCGACGATAATCCCTATGAACTCTACCGTCGGACAGCGGCGTTGAGAGATTCCCGTCGTAACGATCAACCGTTCTGTCCGACGGTATCATGCCCGTGCGGCCGAGGTGACGTATATCCCCGCGAGGACGACGATCCCGCCCGCGACCGTCGTCGGTCCTGGAACCTCCGTGAGTAACACGAGTGCGAGGATCGTCGCACCGACCGGTTCGCCGAGCAGCGAGACGCTGACGACGGCCGATTCGACGTGTTCGAGCGCCCAGTTGACGACTGTATGACCGAACAGGCCCGGACCGACGGCCAACGCGAAGAAGATGATCCACTCGCGGCGGCCGTAGCCCAAAAGCGGCAATCCTTGAACGATCGCGATGCCCAAAAGTGTGAGCGTACACGCGGTGTACACGACCAGAACGTACGGGACCAGCGCCACGCGCTGTCGGAGCGACCGGCCGACGAGGACGTAGATCGCGGCCATCACTGCCCCGAGAATCGCCAGTGCGTTGCCGTAAAGCGGGTGTGCACCCGCGACAGCCGCGCCCGCGAGGAACTCCCCGGCCGACATCGCGGCCATGCCGAGGACGGCGATCGCGATCCCGGTCGCCCGTCGCGGGCCGATTCGCTCTTTCAAAAAGAGCGCGGCGCCGATCGCGACGAAAAGCGGCTGTGACTGAACGAGTGTGACGCTGGCGGCGACGCTCGTCCACGCGAGGCTCTCGAAGTACGCGGCGAAATGAATCGCCAGCGCGGCCCCGGTCAGCGTCGCGATGAGGACGTCCCGGCGTTCGAAGGCGGCGAGATCGCCGCGATATCGGGTGAAGAGAAACGGGACGACGAAAAGCGTCGTAAGCAGAACTCGATAGAAGGCCAAGACTACCGACGGAGCCTCGCTCCAGCGGACGAGGATCGCGCTCGTCGAGACTGCGAGGACGGCGACGCCGAGGGCAACCATCGGCGGCGTTCGCTTCTCTAGAGCGGCGAGCACGGTCGAAGTGGTTTCGACAGCAGTAAAGTGATTTCGGGATCGGGACGTCGTTCAATTTACCCGATTTACCTTCTGTACCCGCCCGAGACGAGAGATATTCTCTGATTAATTTTTATAGAACGACCGACATTACTTTACAACCCGCGTCTGTAAACCCTCAAATGACCGGTCGTTACGGGGGACGGAGTGGTCGGCTATGAACGAGGACGGCTTTCTACACGGCATCGGTCCCCTCGTGGCCGTCTTTTTGGCCGTGACGCTCTTTCTCGCCGGGATCCACCTGTACATCGGACTGACCAGTGTCGCCCCGGAGCCGCGTTCCCGGCAGCTTCTCGTCATCGGTGCGGCGTTTCTCGCCGGCTTTCTGGTCCGATTGACGCCGCTTTGGCGACCTGTTCTGTACCTTCTGGGAGCGGCTTTCGGGATCTTTCTCGGCGCGCTCTGGCTTTTCGGCGGCGTGGGGGATTTCCTCGTCGGCGTCGTCACCGGCGTCGCGACGGCGGTCTTCGTCCTGCTCGCGCTCTATCTGTTCGTCCGCGAGGAATCGGCGGCAGTTTCGACCTGAGCGGTTTCTTCCAGCAGTCGCTTCGTCTTTCGGTGTCTCGCACGGAACATCGGTGCGATACCGAGCCGACCGAACGGGGAGACGGCACGTCCGAGCGGGCCGCCGGGAAGTCGATATTCGATTCGGTCGACGAGTCGCGTGCGATCACCGTCGGCGAAGAACTGGTGGGTGTGTTCCCACTCGGCGAACGGTCCTCGCTCCATGACGTCGCGGAACGAGCCCGCCCCTTCCTCGAGACGGCGATCGACGATGACGGAGACGATCCGCTGTCGGGGGCCGATCCCGAAGGGGCGGACAGACATCTCGATCCGTGAGCCGGCCGCCAGTTCCTCCGGATCGGCCTCGCCGTCGGGGCCGGTGACGCCATCGATCTCGAGGTGCATGAACTCCGGCGTGAGTGCTTCCAGCCCGTCGGTCGTCGAGTGAAACTCCCAGACGTCCTCGAACGGAGCGTCAATCCAGGTTTCGCGGCGGTACGTGGACATACCCGCTGTAGGGGTGGCGGACGGAAAACGATCTCGTCGGTCGACCCGGGATCGTCGTTTCCGTCGGCTATCGGCTCCGGAGGGTCAGACCTAATATCGAGCCGCCACACCGATCGGTATCGAATGCGTCAGTATCACGAACTCGTCGCGGAGACTCTCGCCGGTGGGAACTACAAGCCGAACCGGACCGGTGTCGACACCGTTTCCGCGTTCAGCCACCACTACGAGGTCGATCTCTCCGAAGGGTTTCCGCTCTTGACGACGAAACGGATGGACGGCTACCGGTGGAACTCCCTGATCCACGAACTGCTCTGGTATCTCTCCGGTGAAGAACACGTCCGGAACCTCCGCGAGGAGACGAAAATCTGGGACGCATGGGCCGACGAGGAGGGTCATCTCGACACTGCCTACGGTCGATTCTGGCGGCGGTTTCCGATTCCGGAGGGTGTCGGTCGGCTGCCCGGCGAGAGCTGGCCCGAAGAGGGCCACCGCTGGACAGAAACGGAGACGACCGCCGACGGCGAGACGCGGCAGGTCTTCGATCAGATCGGCTACGTCCTCGATACCCTCCGGGAGAACCCGAACTCCCGACGGCTGGTCGTGAACGCGTGGCATCCGGCCAACGCCGCCGTCTCGACGCTGCCGCCGTGTCACTACACCTTCGTGTTCAACGTTCAGGGGAACCAGTTGAACGTCCATCTCACCCAGCGATCGGGCGATATCGCCCTCGGGGTGCCTTTCAACCTCGCGGCGTACTCGCTTTTGGCACACGCCGTCGCCAACCGGACCGAACTGGATGTCGGCTCGTTCGGGCACACGATCGTCGACGCTCACGTCTACTGTGGGGCGGGCGATCGGGGCGCGTGGTACGGCGAAAACCTCCCCGAGCTGCAGACGCGGCTGGCGGACGTCGACGATCGAGCCGGCTACACCGACGTCCGCGAGTGGCTCGAAGCCGTCGCGCCGCCGGAATCGGCCGAGGAAGAGGGGTACGACCACGTTCCCGGGCTGTTGAGACAGCTGTCGCGGCGCCCCCGCGAACGCCCCGAAATAGAGATCGCCGACAGGCCGCTCGAGGAACTCGAATACGGGGACGTCCGTCTCCTCGGATACGATCCCGAGCCGGGCATCTCGTTTGCGGTCGCGGAGTGACGATGGAGATCACGCTCGTCGCCGCGGTCGCGGAAAACGGCGTCATCGGTGCCGACGGTGGCATGCCGTGGCATTACCCGGAGGATCTCAGACGCTTCAAAGAGACCACGCTGGGCCATCCGGTGATCATGGGTCGAACGACTTACGAGTCGATCGAACGACGGCTCGGTGGACCGCTTCCCGGTCGAACGAACGTCGTCCTCTCGCGGCGGGTGTCGCTCGATCTGCCGAACGGGGCTGTCCACGCGCGGGACGTCGAGGACGCCCTTCGACACGCCCGGGCTGCCCTCGGAGACGACAAGGAGGACGAATCCGACCGCGAGACGGCTTACGTCGTCGGCGGAGCGTCGGTCTACGAGGCGTTTATCGATCGGGCGGACGAACTGCTGATTACGGAGATTCCCGAGACACCCGAAGGTGATACGTACTTCCCGGAGATCGACGACGAGTGGAAAGAGTGTGACCGCGAGAGGAACGGGGAACTCGCGTTCGTCACCTACCGTCGCCGTTCCGTGGATCGGTAGAGCGCTCCGGACGGGATACTCGCCGAAGAGAGCAGGTGACCGAGTCATAGAATTATCGTCGCCAACCGAAGATTTCGAAGTCCGTCTTTCGGCACGGTGACTCGGTTCTCCGTGGAGAAACGATGCACTCCTGCGATAATCTCTATCGGCTAGCGCCGGGGCGATAGTCTCTCCCGGGTAGGAGTCGCCCCGTCTCGCGGTACACCCCGCCGAGCAACAGGGCGGCCGCGGCGAACGGCATGCTCGCACAGGCGAGATACACCGGCAGAAACCCGATCGTATCGATGAGCGGGAGGGTCAAAAGCGGGCCGAGACCGCCGCCGACGTCGCCCAGAACGTTGTTCGTCCCGACCGCTCGACCCATCCGATCGGTCGGCGTCATATCCGCCAAAAGCGCCATCAGGGGGCCGCTGGTGCCGCCCTGTCCGACGCCGATGAACACGCAGGCGACGGCGAGGGTAGCCGTCGAATCGGCGAGCGCCAGCAGGACGAATCCGATGCCGGCCAGAGCCAGAAAGACGAGCAGCGTCGGGACCCGTGAGGTCTGTCGGTCGCTTACGATTCCGCCGAGGAGCATGAAAACGCCGGCCGCGATGACGGTGATCGCCATGAAGATCCCGGAGCTTCCCTGCGCTCCGAGCCCGAAAACGCCCAGATCGTGTTCGCGGATGAACAACACGAGCGTCGCGAACAGCGCACCGAGATACACGAAGAGGACGGCGAAGTTCACGGCACCGACCGTCAGCGCCGGCAGGCTCGTATCCACGTCCCAGGGCTTTACCGACCGGTGTCCGTCGTCCTCGACGTGAGTCTCGGGGATGGACGCATACGAGATCGCCGTCGCGAGCAGCGCGAATCCGGTCGCGAGCCCGAACGCGGCGATGTTCCCGTAGAACTCGCTGACGAGTCCGCCCAACACGACGCCCGTCGGGAAGCCGAAGAGCACGCCACCCCTTATCAGTCCCATGTTCGCGCCCCGTGATCCGCCCGTGCTCACGTCTGCCGCGATCGTGAGCGCGGTCGCGAAGACGAACGCGCTTCCGACCCCCCACAGAAGCCGCGCGCCGAGGAGCCACGCCGTCGGATACGGGAGCAAGAAGGCGACGACGTAGCCGGCGGTGCCGACAGTCTGGATCCCCATCCCGAGGACGAAGGGGATTCTGGTCCCGATCCGATCGACGAGCGAGCCGGCGGGCGCGTTCGCGAGCAATCGCGTGAGACGGTTGGCGCTCAGGATGACGCCGACGAGAAACGGCGAGATACCCAGTACCGTCCCGAGATTCGGGATGATCGGGAAGATCACGCCGCCGCCGAACCCGATAAAGAAGGTACTGATGACGACGGTTCCGACCACCACGGGACTGTCGCCGAACAGCCGGGTCAGCGATCGGAGGAGCTTACCCGCCACAGCGAGCCCCCGACCGTCTGGATTGCACCGTCACTATCGGTACTTACTGCAGCGTCGAGATGTGTGTTGCGGGATCGATCGGTGTCCGATCGCACTCCGAGTACCTTTTTCTTCACGCCGCACGCAGGACCGACAATGCCTTCTGAACTGTTCGCGGCGGACCGCTGGACGCCTATCACAGACGAGTTCGAGGACATCACCTACCACCGTTCGACGGAGACCGGCGCGGTGCGGATCGCTTTCGATCGGCCGGAGGTTCGAAACGCGTTCCGCCCCGAAACGGTCGATGAACTGTACACCGCACTCGATCACGCGAAACGGCAGACTGACGTCGGCTGTGTGCTTTTGACGGGAAACGGTCCCTCACCGAAAGACGGCGGCTGGGCGTTCTGTTCGGGGGGAGACCAGCGGATTCGCGGTGACGCCGGCTACGAATACGCGGACGACGAGGACGACGAGGACGGAGAGACCGACGACGTCGAACTGCAGAGCGCTCCGCGGCTCCACATCCTCGAGGTCCAGCGGTTGATTCGACACATCCCCAAACCGGTCATCGCCGTCGTTCCCGGCTGGGCCGTCGGGGGCGGTCACTCGTTGCACGTCGTCTGTGACATGACGCTCGCCTCGAGAGAACACGCGAAGTTCCTCCAGACGGACCCCGACGTCGCCTCCTTCGACGCCGGCTTCGGCTCGGCGTATCTCGCCCGCCAGGTCGGACACAAGAAGGCCCGGGAGGTCTTTTTCCTCGGGAAGACGTACTCCGGTGAGGAGGCCGTCGAGATGGGAATGGCAAACGAGGCGGTCCCCCACGAGGAACTCGAAGACGTCGCCCACGAGTGGGCCGAGACGATCTGTTCGAAGTCGCCGATGGCGATCCGCATGCTCAAATACGCGTTCAACATGGATTCGGACGGGCTCGTCGGCCAGCAGGTCTTCGCCGGCGAGGCGACTCGGCTCGGCTACATGACCGAAGAAGCAAAGGAGGGCAGAGACGCCTTCAACGAGGGGCGCGACCCGGCGTTCGAGAAGTTCGAGTGGCACTACTGATCGAGTCTCGAAAGCGTCTCGGGTATCGGTCTGGTCGGTCGAGCATGGCTCGCTGTATTTAAATCTCACTCAAGGAATGCGAACTGATACCCACACTCACCGCGCTCGGAAGATCGCGCGGCGAAATCGGGGTTTCGACAGCGCGCCGTCGGGCTCGCTCTACCGGACGATCGTCACGGGCACTGACGCACGCCGGGTGACGGATTCCGCGACGCTCCCGAACAGCACGCGCCCGACGCCGGATCGTCCGCGGCTCCCCATGACGATCTGATCCACGTCCTCCGCTTCGGCCGTCTCGAGGATCGTTCTGGCCGGCTGTCCGGTTTCGATGACCGTCTCGACGTCGACGCCGCGTTTTGCGGCGATCTCGCGACACTCTTCCAGTAGTTCTTCGCCCTGTTCGCGCTGGTGTTCGAGCTGTCGCTGGTACCCCTCGGCGTCGAAGTAATCGTCAGCGCCGTAGTTGACCGCACTTACCGGGTTGATCACGTGCAGGAGCGTGATCTCCGCGTCTCGAAGTTCGTCGAGAGCGTGTTCGAGCGCCTTCTCGGATTCGGACGAGCCATCAACCGGTACGAGAACGTGCTGGGCCATATCTCTCGATGGCGCGCCGACTGTATAAATACCCTGCCGGTGCCGCGAGCCGTGATTCGGGGTCCCGATTCCCGGAGGTCCTCCATGAACGCTGTTTTCGATGAAGGCACCAGAATCTTTTCCGGGGTCGCCAGTAATCGTGCACGTATGTGTGCAAACAGCACAATAAGTTCCGCGCCGCTGTTCGAGCGACCGTCGAACCCGATCGGGTACGTCGCCATCCTCATGGCCCTTATCACGGGCGTTTTACACCTGATAGCGTCGACGAACGCCGTTCAGTTCAGCCAGCTCCTCGCCGTCCTCTTTATTCTGAACGGGCTGGGATTTATCGGCGGTTCGGTCCTGTATCTGACCCGTTACTGGCGACGGTGGTTGTTCGTCGTCGCGGCCGTCTATTCGATCGTTACGATCCTCGCGCTCTTTCCCGTACAGGGCTGGGGGGTAGAGGCGTTCTACATGCAGGGGAACCTCAATCCGATCGCGGTGATCACGAAAGCCGCCGAAGCGATACTCGCAGTCTGTGCGATCTATCTGTACGCCGACGCCGGTAAATAGCATCGAGCCGCTGCCTCGATTCGTCGCCCGACGCCAACACCGCGTATTTATACGATCCCCGCCCCGACGTCCGACAATGACTGCGGCGGTTTCACGGCGGAGGGCCTGGCTCATGGCGGCCCGCCCCCAGACGCTCCCGGCGGGGGCAGCCCCGGTGTTCGTCGGGACGGGACTGGCGCTCGGTGCCGGCGTCTTCGATCCGATCACGGCCGGGTTCGCGCTCGTCGGCGCGCTCCTGTTGCAGATCGGGACGAACTTCGCGAACGACTACTACGACGCGGTCCGGGGTGCCGACGACGAGGACCGCGAGGGCTTCACCAGAGTGACTGCGGGCGGGCTCATCGAGCCCGATTCGGTCAAAAAAGCGATGTACGCAACGTTCGGCATCTCGATCCTCGTCGGCACGTATCTCGTCTACGTCGGCGGCGTACCGATCCTTCTCATCGGGCTGGCGAGCGTCGCCGCGGGCATCACCTACACCGGCGGGCCACTGCCGTACGGCTATCGGGGACTCGGCGACCTGTTCGTCTTCGTCTTCTTCGGCCTCGTCGCCGTCGCGGGAACCTACTACGTTCAGGCGGTGGCGACGGCCGCGGCCGTCGGGCCGTTCCCGCTTTGGATCCCCGACGGAACGCTTCCGACGGCGGCGATCGCCGCCGGACTGCCGGCCGCCGGACTCTCGACGGCAATTCTCATCGTCAACAACATCCGCGATCTCGAGACCGACGCCGCCGCGGGAAAGCGGACGCTGGCCGTCATTCTCGGCTACCGCGCCAGCCGGATCGAGTGGAGCGCGATGGCCGGGATGGCCTACGTCGTCCCTCTCGTCTTCTGGCTCGATGGGTATCACTGGGGCGTGCTCATGCCGTTCGTGACGCTCCCGCTCGCGGTCCGTCTCGGCGCGACGGTCTGGGCGCGGACCGACGGCGACGCGTTGAACCCCGCCCTCGAACGGACCGGTCGATTGCTCTTCGCCCACTCGGCGCTTTTCGCCGTCGGGCTCGCCGCACCGGCGATCCTCTAGCATGGAGGTGGAACCGTTCTCGTTGCCGCTTTCGCGCCCGCTCGAGACCGCTTCCGGACGCATCGATACGAGAGAGGGATTCCTCGTCCGGGTGCGAATCGACGGCGCGCTTGGCGTCGGCGAAGCGACGCCGCTTCCCGGCTGGACAGAGTCGCTCGAAACCTGTGAGGACGCACTCCGGAGCGTCGAAAATCCGCGGTCGGCGCTCGAAGACGACGGGTTGTCCGACGCCCCCGCTGCACGGCACGGTGTTTCGCTGGCCGTCCTCGATGCCGCTTCACGGGCGGCCGGGCAGCCGCTGTATCGCTATCTCGGCGGAGCCGAGCATCGGTCCCGGGTGTCAGTCAACGCGACGATC
>LKMJ01007443.1_pt1 | contig 10311 bp, 12 predicted proteins | sample 643391 | NCBI WGS metagenome assembly LKMJ01 (sample SAMN04112250, study PRJNA286221) | soda lake metagenome | biome: soda lake; feature: Kulunda Steppe; material: water; isolation source: sample PL-Br10 brine of Picturesque Lake | place: Russia: Kulunda steppe | collected 2010-07
CACACACACACACACACACATACACACACACACATACACACACACGCACACACACATGCATGCACACACACATACACACAGGCATGCACACACACACACATACACACAGGCATGCACACATGCACACACAATTGCACCTACACGTGCACGCGCACGCACAGGCACGCGCGCGTGCAAACACACACACACACAAGCGCTCACACACACGCTTGCACACACATGTACACACATGCACAAACATGCACACGCGCTCACACCTGAGTGCAACAGGGGCTGATGCTGAAGAACAGATGGAAAGGAACATTCCCAACACACACATGCCAACAACATGCATGCTTGCGCCTCTGGTTCTTGGCTCAGGCTATCACCCCTGCACAGCCCAAGTATAAGAATGTGGGCCCTGAGCCACAGCGATTCGCTGTGGCAGAGGGAGCCTTGGGCAATGTCGCTACTGCCTCTGTGCCTACCTTGCTCCGCCTTGGCGCTGGTGCCTTCTGCATCGGGTATGACGCCAAAATGGTAGAGGTGAGTCAGAATAGGCAGGCAACTCGGCAGCACCCTATGCTTGAGCTGGCTAAAGGTGAAGCATACCACAGCACCACGTCCAGGGAATGGGTTTTGCTCTCAAGCTACCAGGTTGGCTGGCATGCATGACAGCGACGCTGTGTGAGGCGCAAATGTGCAATTCATCAGCACGCACACTTGCTGTGAATGTGCAGGATGATGGGAGGTACAGTGTGTTTCGTACAGGGAATCAGCGGCTGTCAGAGACTTCAAAGGTGAGCAAAGCAGTCCACATGACTGCCTGTCTGGCTGTGCACACTTTCTGTTCCAGTCAAAAAGGTGATTTGTCTGCATTTGATGCAGGCAGGACATATTGATCAATCCAATACCCCAGGTGGATGTAGCCTGACTGCAACTTTGAATTGCGTCCCCTACGGATGAATGCTTGCAGGTATCTAACTATCCCAGACCTGCCCAGCCATTGGAGATCTACGAGTTTGAAGGCTGCCCCTTGTAGGTGCTGGGCACTTCCTGTCTTGAGCTTCCCCTCAGCTGCTTGGGCGAGGTTTCTAACCCGTGTGGTTTCTCCTCCCGCTGCAGTTGCAAAAAAGTCAGGGAGGCGGTGACCATGCTGGACCTGGACGTCGTTTTCTGTGAGTGCAGGCGACAGCTGACTTGCAAAACCTCAGGCGTGCATGTCTGATGTAAGGGCTCACGCTGTCAGCGCAGCAGCAGCACCTCAGCGCGGCACCTGCAAGGGCAGGAGCGCGCGCACTTTTTGCGCGAACAAGCGCTGCATGCAGCATGCAGCATGCTTCTGTGCAAGGGGACAGAATCTGGGTCCAGCGCTGCCCTCCATGAGTTCAGGCATGTGGGCTGTGGCCCGCACACATATGGGGGTCCCAACGAGTCAGCCTGATTTAACATAAGTGTCTGCGCAGCTGTTGCCTCCACCCATCAGTTGGGCCCTTGCCGTGACTCTTTTGCTGCCCTTCGCAGACCCCACCCCAAAGGATGGCGACCTGTGGAGGCCCAAGGCCATCGAGATGGGGGGCAAGAAGCAGTTCCCTTACATGGTGGACCCAAACACAGGCGAGTGGCAAGTATGCTTGCACCTCCCCCTCTGCCAGTGCGAGCTGTAGGAGGTGGTGGACGACCACTCGCCAAATCTACTGTTGTGTGTGTGTGTGTGTGCACCACATGTACGCTGCTGTGCATGACGCCTGGTGCCCAGCATCCTGTCCCTTGATGGATGGCACTGCCCGCCTTGATTTGTGTCCAATGTGTCTCAACTTGACACATGCGAGTGCCTGAGGCAGGGTCCTGCCATTCGCTTACTTGAGCAAACGTCTGGATTGCCTTGAAGGGAAGAGCATGTACGAGAGCGATGACATCATCAAGTATATGTTCAACACGTACGGCGGCGGTGAAGCCGAGATCCCTGGTTTGCTGACTGCCGGCTTCTTCACAACATTGAGTGCTGGCCTCGGTAACCTTGGCAGGTACTTGCGTGTGTGTGTGTGTGTGTGTGTGTGTGTGTGCGCGTGCATTTGTGTTTGCATGCGTGCGTGTGCCCTTGTGAATATTTGGTCATCTTGCGTGCTGATGAATAAAAAATTGCAGCGTGTGCTCCCCTCTTGTGCATGTTTCATTATGACTGGGCAGGCATTGACCAGGCTTCTCATGCAATAAGTGAGCTGAGGCAACGCAATTCAGCCAGGCTCCTCAGCAACACGTACTTTTGACTTTTGAGCAGGAGCAGGTCTGTGAGGGGTGGACTTGCAGCTACCAGGTGGTCTGTGAGGGGTGGACTGTGAGGTCTGTGAGGTCTGTGAGGGGTGGACTTGCAGCTACCAGGTGCAGGCTGCGTGCTTCATGCACTAGCATGCAGCTATAGGTGCGCCCTCCGTGCTTCATGCGTGGGCGGGTTGTCTGTTCCTTGCCTTCTCAGTTGTGACATGGATGACAGGATGTGTATTTGTGCAGGCTGGGAAAGCGTTGATCGCCCACTTCTAGCCTGTTCAGTTGTCACATACATTGCTGGATGTGTGTTTGCATGTGTACAGGCTGGGGAAGGGCGGTGTCATCAAGTCCAAGCAGCCTGCCCAGCCACTGGTCCTGTGGGGCTATGAGGCCTCCCCATTTGTGAAGGTGCGGCAAGCAACGTGGCCAGCATTTTTGATGGCCAATATTTCTGTCAGTCTGTGGGCAAGTCATGCTTTCTGTTGAGCTAGCTAGGGGGCTTCAGTGTTAGTGGACGTGCGACGAGCCATGCAAGTAGGCATTTGTGTGTGCTCCTGAGGGACAGCAATTGCATGCGGTTCTGGGCCTGTATAAATAGATGGGCCTGCAGAAGTGGATGTTGCACCCACATGCAAGTTAGTGGGCCTCTGTATGAATGGTTGCAGCCTGTTCAAGTGGATGCAGCGTTTGTGTATGCTGCTGGGATAAGCAACTGCAATTGCTCCTGGGGTCAAGCAACTGCATTGCTCCTGGGCCTGAATAAGTGGAACTTCTTCCTCCAGTGCGGCATACTTGTATGTGGGGCAGCAGCCTTCTCGGCTGACAAGCTCCAGGGTGCAGAGGCAGCCTTTGGCCCTTGCCTCCTTGCGCACTGATGGCAAGGCTTTTGAACCCTAGCAGGAATAAAAACTTGCCCTGCTCCTCGAAGTGCATGTGCACCTCACATGTCTGGATGGACAAGCATTTGGCATCTGAGCAGTGAATGGAAAGCATGCGCAAGTGTCACAACTCAACCCAGTGCCTTCCTACGCAGATTGTGCGAGAGACGCTGTGCTCAATGCAGCTGCCATACAAACTAGTTACATGTGCACGAGGAAGCCCCAAGCGTGAAGAGCTGCTGCGCAAGTATGGTACATTCCAGGTATGTATCTCTCCATGAAGGTGCATCTGCATGCAAACTACAAAGCAGGGTTAGCATCACACTGAGTTAGTGCTTTCAATTTTTTTTGGGGGCGTGCCCCTGCCAGTCACTGTACATCATTCATGCACACAAGCTGTCAGCTGCAATTGATGAACTGGTCTTCGTTTACAATAACAACTGAAGGACTTCAAAATCACTCAACCTTTTCCTTTGCTCTTTGTAGGTGCCTTGCCTTGAGGATCCGAACACCGAGAGCTACCTCTTTGAATCGTCCGCCATAGTAAAATACCTCATGGACACGTAAGTGGACAAACACGGCTTCCTCATCTCAACAACAGAGAGGCCTTAAGATTCACGATCCCTTTCAATTTGTCATGGTGGCATTCCAATAACCAGGTCTGGTATGTGCTTTCCTGTACAATAGTGTCTTGTTGCTGCTGGCTGCTGCTAGCTGCATGTCAAATCACCCTTCCAACACCTACTGTTTCGTCTTGAAGAAGCCGCGCGTTGAAACCTTGAACCAATACCTCCCCTAGCTGCATATCTGCTTTAGAGACGGCACGCTTACCCCGCCAATGCAAGACTTCAATCAGGCTCTACTTCTCCCCTGTTGGCCCCATGAATGCAGCCAGCTTAGAGGGCACCAATGGATAGGTGTTCCTTTCTTTTCCTTTCCTTTCCTTTTTAAATGGGCACCGGTAGATAGACGCTTTGAGGGACACGCTGAACATCTGCATGTGCAACTAAGGAGGTGGCGCGCACTCTGCACATCCTGCAACATCCGCAGGTACTCAGCGGATGCCAGCCAGAGCGGAGCCCCACCACCACCACCTGCCGAGCCCACACCGAGTGCTTCGCAGTGAACGAAGGCAGCCAGCATGTATAAGATCGCAAGCGATCGGGCCATCTTCATGTTTACATCATGCACAAGTCGGTCTTGAATTGATGCTGTGAGTGTGGTCAGACCCCAGATGAACTGCTGTCAAAGAAACTGCTTTCGGGGCATCCCTGGTGCCATGTGCTAATCTGGCATCAGATCCTTTAAATACTGATTTTGAGGATGCCTTCTGTGACTTCCTGAAGTAACTGACCTCCGAGAGGCAGACCATTCGTCGACTCCATTCCCCTACTTCTCCTCCTCCTTTACGTGAGGCACGACCGTTTTAAAGAAGTACAACCGTATGGGATTTAAACAATTGCCAATACTAACTCTCACCCTGATAATGAGTGAATATGGGTTCTAACAAAAACAATCAGGGCTCCATCAAAACACGGATGCATTCAATTGGAACACGAGGGGGTGTCCAATCCTTTATCAAGATCAGCTGTAAATCCACTCATCCCCAATGCGAGTAAGACAAGTAGTGGATGAGTATCAGCACCCGATCATGCTGCAAGGCTCGCATACAAAGCATCCTCTCAATCCTTGCACAAACCTTTGTCGTCACAACCAGCTCTTGAACAACTCATAACACGCAACTACAATTGCACAGGCCGGCGCACATCGCACAGCCCGTGGCCCCAGCCCCACAAATAATCCTCTTGCCCCCCCTTCTGCGTATATCTGCTTCATCACATCCATTGGCGACAGGGCCCTGGTCTCCCCCCGCCCCCCGTGCGTGGATGTTTGCATGCGCGTCTTGACCACATCAAAAGGCGTGGTCGCAGCTGCAGCCGCAGCACCAGATAAGCTGCCAGCAGCCAAGTTCACCCACAACAGCTGGGAGCTGCTGGCCACACCCGGTTGATCCTGCTGTTCATCCCACCTCTTGGTCTCCCTGCTGGAGCTCCTGCTCCCCCCGCTTTTTTGCTCTTTTAGCCCTCGGCTGCCATTTTGTAACAATGTTGCTTGAGTACTGCTGCTGCTGCTGCTGTTGCTGCCATCACGACTGCCCCACTCGTTGACCTGGTTGGGCGCACTAGCGGCACGCGGTGCTGTACTACCAGCTGCAGCATCTACTATTGGCCACTCGGGAGCATTTGGTGCACTCTGGCGATGCTGTGAGTCAGACCGTAAGCTTGCTGGGCTATGGGAGTGTGGAGCACCCTGGTGGGATGAGCCCTGCAGATGTGCTCCAGGGTAAGAGGACAGGCCATTCCTGCTGCTGCTGCTACTGCTGCCGCTGGGAGAGGCTGAGCCATACGTCAGCAGCGTGGTACGAATGGGCTCCAGCATGCCCCTGCGCATCAAGAGGTGCACAAGGTAGAGCACACGGAAAGGTGAAGGGTTGGTGAGGCAGGGGCCCAAAGCGCTGGCACCCGCGAGGTTGCAACAGGCTGCCGAAAGCTCCAGCTTCCCTGCAGCAATGCAGATCGTTCATGTCAAAGAAGAGGGGCCCTTGCATCAACAAAGAGAGGCCCTCATATCAGCAAAGAGGCGCCCTGGATCCTTCCACCAGCTCAGGGCATTCTCATTTGCCCGTGCTGGGCTTTGGGAATTGCCCTGGCTTCACCAGAGCATGCGCAAACAAGGAGTACCTGGTGAGTAAAGCGCCTCGACAGGCAGGCAAAAAGGCAGCTCAGGCATTGTGGCACACCTACCAGTACAGTGCAGAGAAGGGCACGTCCCGTGCAATGGTGGCGCTGAAGCCCGTCCACAAGCGGGGCAGGGATTTGACCACAGCGGCAGCGGGCACCTTGCCCCCTGGGACCACTTTCAAGCCCCCACCCTGTTTGTCCCCTGGAGCCTCCACGCCCGTGTCTATGCCCAGCCCGCTGCGCAGTGCGCCCCACGTGTTCAGCGCCACCGGCTGCGGGCGCAGAGACCCTGCAGCAGCAGCACCGCCCAACCCTCCACCGATCCTTGCCTCATTCGGAGCACAGCCGCTTGTGCTGGCGTGCGCGTGGGAAGCAGCGCGCCCCTGAGCACCTCCCTCAGGTGCCTCCCAGTTGGTGCTGCCCTGCAGTTTCCCAGTGGGCCCTGTCGCAGCGTGCTCAGCGGAGGATGGCAGCGAAGCGGGGCTGCTGGGCGCGGAACTCCTGCCTGCCGGCATCGGACCATGCAGGGCCTGTGGGGAGGGTGAGCAAGCAGGCAAGGCAGGCTTGTACTTTATGGGGGGCCACCTCAGCCTCCAATGTGCCCCTGGCCTGCGCCACTCCTCCGGCAGGCTGCTGGAGGCATGGAGGTGTGCTCAAAATGCCTCTGGGTTGGGCCAGCCAGGCCTCCTGCCCAGGCTTCTGGTGCCCGACTGCAGCTGCAGGTCTGCTGCAGCAAGCTACGCTGCTGTAGGTCCGTCACAGCAAGCAGGACTGCTGCAGCAGGCTACGCTGCTGTAGGTCCGCCACAGCAAGCAGGTCTACTGCAGCAAGCCGTGCTACAGTAGGTCCACCACAACAAGCAGGTCCGCTGCAGCAAGCCGTGCTGCTGTAGGTGCATCACAACAAGCAGGTCTGCTGCAGCGTGGACGCCAGCTCTCAGGGCCACGGACGCCATCAAGAAGGAAACCACAGCTTTAATCTGTCTCTTATCCACGCATGGCTTCCCTTCAAGGTTGCCAGCACTCAAGGAACAGCAAGCAGCGCCAATGCAGCTGCTGTCCCACCACAGCTTGTGCAGGAGGAAAGCGCAGTGTGGCATGCTTATGGGCTTGACCCCTACATTTCTAGCCCATCAAGGACTCGATGGCGTATGGCGACCGCTGACCCTGGAGCTCCCCCTCCCCCACCCTACTTCAAGCGCTGATCACTCGCTTCAATCAAGCTCGGGCAGTCCCGTGCTTCGGTGCTAATCATGGCCAACCACGGCCAACATGGCGCCATTGTTGGGCTTGTGCAAGCTGCAGCTGAACCTCTCCATCAGCACTCCAAGTGCGCTGTGTGTGCACCCACCTGCTGGAGCGTGCGCGCAAGCTCCAGTGGCGCCACCGCAAACACAGCCACTGTCCGGGCCACTGCGCCACACAGCATGGGCGTGGCGTATCCTGGAGCGCTGCCAGTGCCAAACCCTCTGCTGCTGCTGCTGCTGCTGCTGCTGGCACCTCCCAGTGAATGAGAACTCAGGGCTGTCGAGCTTTCGCTGCTGGTGCGGTTGGTGCTGCTGCCAATGCTGCTACCCTGGCGCCTTTGTGCCTCTGCCATGAGGGCGTCATAGAGCGGGTAGTACAGCAGCACCTGGGATGCGCGCAGCAAAGCAACTGACGTGTATCCAGCCAAAGCTTTTGAAGGCTGAGACAGCTGTGTGGACCCTCTCACAATGCAGTGCCCGCTGCATGGAACATGTTTTGGCGCTGCCAAGGAAAAGCCATGAGCAGCGGCAAGCAGGGCGATGAAGCAAAGCTGCAGGCCGAGACCCTGACTTGCTCCTTGCTCACAACAGCATGCGCTTGCTACCAGCCAGGTCCGGTCTACATGCCACACTCCCATGGGATAATTTGGGCATGCCATCATACATGTGTTAATATCCTTCAAACCGGCATGTCCAAACAGATGCATCTTAAACAAAAGAATGTATAATTATGTCTGTAGGAAGATACATTGAGAAAATGCATATGGAAAACACCTGGGGCACTGTGAGCATGAGTGCTGAGTCCAGGCCACGCCACAGGCTGGAGACCCCCTCCTGCAAAGCATTCCAGCGCGCATACATACTTCATGTCAAGGTGGGTTTTGGTTGGTGCCGACAGCAGGGCGCACATGAAAGCGGGTGCAGGTTGGCTGCAAAGCGCATGCTGACTGTCCAAGCCAAGCAAAGCCTGCCCTCAAACGGCCCATGAGCCTTGCACATCCAGGGTTTTTCAAGGGGCCTCTCCCCAGCAACAAGGCCCAAATTAAAGCTTGTGCTCTACACAGATGGCGACAAGATGGTTTCACTCACCTTAAGTGAATCACTTGATGTGCACGCACGAGCAGGCAAGCAGCGCACGCGCAAAGCATACGGTCACACATCTGCGCACTCAAGGCACAGATGATGACTCAAGCACACACACACACACATTCACACACAATCTGTGCGGAAAGATGCTGCAGCGCATGCTCGAGTACCCCTCTGTCCCCTCGCATGCACGCACCCTCTTCCTCCCCCAACACACTGTATGCACTGATGCACAGATGTACCCGCCTTCCCACCCACGCACCCACGCACACACACAGCCGCGCGCGCACCTGCTGCAGCATGTGCTTGAACGTGGCCATCATGCCCCGCGGCGGCGGGAGTGCCTGACCCCGCGCGGCACAGCCCTCTGGCGGGCCTCGCATGCCCTCCATGGGCACGCCTGCCTGCAGCATGCTCTCCACGCACTCGCAGCCCGAGATGCCCACGCCTGCCAGGCGGGGCCCCCACCAGCTGGCCTGTTGGTGCAAGGGCTGGGAGCTGGGGCTGACCCGGGCACCGGCCGAGCTGAGGGACCGCAGTCGCTGGCCCAGCGTGCGGGACAGGGCCTTGATGTCAAGCAGTGCAGGGGGCGAGCCGGATGGCGAGGCACGCACAGGGAACCTGTGGGGGCCGGTCCAGGTTGTTGGGTGTCAGGTGGTGAGGCGTCAGGTTGCGAGAGCGCAAGGGCTGGACCAGGCTGTTAAGTTTCAGGTTGTGAGAACGCAGGAAGCAGGCCAGACTGTGAGGTTTAATGTCCTGAGGTGTCAGAGGTTGTGAGAGCGTAGGGGTTGGACCAGGTTGCTTAGTTTTGGGTTGTGAGAACGCAGGGAGCGGGCCAGACTGTGAGGTTTCATATCCTGAGGTGTCAGGTTGTGAGAGCGTAGGGGCTGGACCGAGTTGTGGGGCCTCAAGTTGTGAGAATGCATGGAGCAGTTAGATTGCGAGGTTTCAGGTAGTGAGGGCGCAGGGGTGAGGCCAGGTCATGGGGCTCACATAGGGAACCTGCAGTGTGGGGGGGTGCACACGGGGCGCAGCCATGCACGAGCCATGCAGGGCAGCTTGTGTGTGCAGCGCACTTCTGGGAGCAGCAGGGGTGCAGGGTGCGCTGACTGCCCAGCCCTGCGTGGCAAGATGGGTGTGTTGTGTGCATGCTTGCAAGCATGCCGTGCAAGCGCAAAAGCTTGCCGCCATGGTCCCAGGTAATTGAGCCGCTGGAACAGGCAGATAAGGCAGCAGGGCAGTGGCAGCAAGGCAGATGAGGCAGCAGATGAGGCAGCAGGGCAGGGCAGGCCAGGGCAGAGGCAGCAGATGAGGCAGCAGGGCAGGCAGATGAGGCAGCAGGGCAGTGGCAGGCAGATGAGGCAGCAGGGCAGTGGCAGCAGATGAGGCAGCAGGGCAGTGGCAGCAGGGCGTGCTGCCAGGCTGGAAACGCCATGGGGTGTGCATGCGCTTCTGCCCTCTCCATGAGGGTTGCAGCTGTTGTGCGGGGGCGTGGGCAATTCCGCTCCCTCCGTGAGCGTTACAGCGATCGTGCAGGGGCTGGGAGCTGCAATGCTTGCCCTGGAGCTCTACTGCAGACACCTCATCTCCAGGGACCAAGCACAGATTAGCGAGATGCCGACCCCTTGACCATTCTGTAGATGAGCACCGACAGGGATGCATCCCCACCTGGCATAGAAGTTGCAGGTTGTCCAATGGCTGTCAAGCTTCTGCGCTGCAGCAAAAGCCGCCTCCACTTGCATGCGCGTCTGTGAGTGGGCGCAAGCAAGAGTTCCCTTTTGAGCCAAGGGCCTGGCATCAGCACTGGGGCTGAGCCTCACTGGACGGCGCGTGCAAAAAATGCAATCACATTCCAGAGAGGGATGCCAGCTTAGAAAAAGCAGCTTGACAACGCGTGCTGAAGGATGTTCTCGCCACCCTGCAAGTTACTTACCTCCGTACATTAAACTTAATCCACACCTTCCACCGCCTAGCACATTGTGCAAGCATGCATGCATGCATGCACTTGCACATGCACACGCACACACCCCCCACAGGCACGCACAGGGGCATGCACGTCACACATTTGCACACGTACAATACGCATGCACACACACACACACACACACACACA
>LKMJ01007444.1_pt1 | contig 10311 bp, 13 predicted proteins | sample 643391 | NCBI WGS metagenome assembly LKMJ01 (sample SAMN04112250, study PRJNA286221) | soda lake metagenome | biome: soda lake; feature: Kulunda Steppe; material: water; isolation source: sample PL-Br10 brine of Picturesque Lake | place: Russia: Kulunda steppe | collected 2010-07
GAGCCTCCGAGCTTACGCTGCCATCTTGCAGCACTGACCTTGGTTCTTCTTTAAGGTTATCGAGTGTTCCACAATCAAAGCCAGAAAATAGGAATCTCAATAACTGGCCCTCCAATACTCAGGGCTCAGTAAAGTATCTCCAACCATCAACTGTCTGATCTCAAACACACAGTCTCAAACACCAATTCGGCAAAGACACTATATGGCGTGACAGAGCATACTGGACCATATGAGCATGAAGCTTCACAGAAAGCTTGGTAACTTCCTGAGGCTCAAGACAGAGACTCATGGGCATCATCTACAGGCTCAGCCTGTAGATGATGCAACCCACTCCTAGAAAGTGTGGAGGCTAACATTGGCTGCAGCTTGGCAAAAGTATTCAATCAACATGAAATTGATTGGCGGCCTTTTCCTGGCACCGAGGATTGTAATCTCCGAAATACTTGAATATTCCACAAGATGGATGTACAGCTGGTAGGGTAAGAGCTGAGTGGAGTTCCTAGCCCTGGACAAAGGCTGGTAGGTTAAGGCCTCGAGGCTGTACCCGCCGAACAAGGGCAGCTTAGCCATTTGTGAGCCTCCATTGAAGTTCGAACCCCGAGCCCATAGGTTGCGAGGTGGACAGCCGACTACCTAGCGCAGGTGCCCCGCTAGTAGGCTGTTGCTGTTGCTGAGAGAACCTTGCATCCCTTTTGCACTTTGTAAGAAAGAAAAGAAAACAAAGAAAAACTACGTAGGCAGTGATACCACCGTGACTCCCTACATCTATTAAGGAAAAGGAGACACATTGGCCCGAAGAGCCGTGAGTCCCCTCCACCAGTTGTATCTCTCCACAGGACGTACTTGCCCCTCCCGCAGATTTCAACAACGTGTCTGCTTTTCTGGGCCAAAAAAGATCTTCCAGGGAAGTTTGTTTCTTCCTTCATGCACTGATAGTTTTTAATGAGCAGGCTAGCAGTCGCACTTCTTGACTGAAGGCCTTTTCAACCCCTGTAACCCCTGTAACCCCTGTAACCCTTGTAACCCTTGAATATATTGGGTTACTAGCATCTAGAACGTTACTTCTTTTTGTGGTCATCTATTACTAGTATAGCGTCTGGATGGCTAATGATTATTCTTTGCTTTCTAAGCAACCTTCTAGTAGGAGGGAAGCAATGAGGGCTCTACTAGACTCTTAGTAAGAGATGTTCAACGAGTTGTGGCACTAACTTAGTACCTGAGGTGATCATACCAGTTGTGTCAAGCCGTGGCACTCGGGAATCATTCCGGAGATGGTCTGGTGTTGACAATATGATAGCATGTGTAAGGCTCTGTCTGAATTGTGACAAAGGGGCATTGAAGATTAGTTGAGGTCCCAAAGCGGACAGCGTGCTTCTGCCAGAATCAGTGATCATCTCGTCAGAGGTCAGGCTGTTTTGGCTGGCAATGACTAACCACCAGCCAGTTAGCCTGACGGCCAGGCTGGCTGCCTGGACTTGTAACATCAAGAAGATTACTTTTCAGTTTTTTAGACTTGCTCCTTCACTGTTTTTTAAAGCAGGCCAACAGTCGAACGTCTTGACTGAGGCCTTATTCTCGTAAACTTGTAACATCAAGAAGGTGAGTCAGAACCCAATTTTTTTGGCGGACATTGATCAGCCACAAATCAATCAGTCTTGCAACCAGGCTAGTACCTAAGTCTAAGATTGTGTGAACTTGTTTCCATTCCTTTCCAGCTTCTGTCTGAGTGCCTTTCTTGGTAATCAGGTCAGACGGACTTGAGCTGCCCATGTCTGGCAAGTACAGCTTTGTAACCCTAACCAATCCAATGAGAGCAAGACAAGTGGCAGTTCGCCACATGGTGCAGAATCCAGTAGATTTACATAAAAGTTTCCCTAGACCACGGAGCGAGGAGTGGCAAACAAGGCTGCCACAAATGAAATGAAGAGTAGGTAGGTTAGTAGGTAGGTAGGTAGGCAGTGCTAGCTAGAACATGCTGGTTTAATCGGCTTCCTCGGAAGGCGCTGCACGCAGGAACATACACTGCAGGATGTACTGGCCTCCCATAAACCAGTACATGCTGATCAAGTATCACAGATGCGCTCCCCCATCTCTCGTAATGCACTTGCACAAGACCCGGTCGACTAAACTAACAGTAGTAGAGATACCTGCATACCACAAGGTGCCAGATGCCCTTTCAATTCCAACATGCAGCAATCATGCTGCGTCCATGAGGTTGCAACCCAAATCTCAAGCCAGTCGAGGGGGCTTTGAGCGGCCTAAACCTGGAATGGCGCTGACCTGCTCAGCTGCTCACGTGCGTGAGCATGCCTCGACCACCAGGCCAGCCAGGGCTGATCCATCTAAGGCTCCAACCGTCACTGACACATGGATCTGCCCAGCACGCACCACAGCCACCCTTTGCTCCCTGACATTGTACAAGCTGCTTCTGGTTATGCAGTCCGTATGAAGCCCAAGCCCCGCTCCTACAGGCTGCACTGCGCACGGCCACTAGCAGGCCAGGTCTGAAAGCAAAATCATGTTAGATAGTAGCATATATAGGATAAATAGAAGGCTGCAGCAAAAATGGGCAAACATTTCCCCCGTCCACGCACGTGCCCTCGCATGCAGGAACTGGTGGATCAGGCAGCCTACCCCAGCAGCATGCCCTGCTCCTACCCAGGCCACCCTGCATTGTATGCAGAGTTCCTTACACAACCAAGGAAGCTCAAAGGGTGGCAGCAGCAGCAGCAGCAGCAGCAGGCAGCAGCAGCCGAGGCGGCAGCAGCAGCACTATAGCTGCCACCCTGCCAGCACACGTGGCAGGGGGCCTCATGACGGCCTGCGCCTGCACGGGCCTCAGCTGCGGCTGTTGAAGAACTCAAAGTCAGGGTGCCGCAACCGCAGCTCTTCGCTGCCCATGCTCCCTAGCAGCCGCAGGCCATGGCCGCGCGCTAACCGCTCCGCGGTTGCCTGCAGCTCACTCAGGTGCGCCTGCGCACACGCATGGGAGGCCGACGGCGGCGCGCATGTGAGGAGGCGCATGCCTTGAAGCACCACTGCTGCTGTTGGGATGGAGGGAGGAGAGGCGATGGAGTAAAGGTAGGAAACCAGCAGGTGCACCTTAAAGGGGGGCAGGGGAAGGGGGGCCTGGATGGAGCACAGCCTTTGTTTTGCCTACAGCTGGGTCAGCTGTTGTTTCGCCTTCAGCTGAATCTGCTGTTGTTTTGCCTACAGCTGGATCCGCCGTAAGCAGGTGCACAGCACAGGGCGAAACGGTAACCTGTACGCAACCTGTACGCACAACCACAACCACAACTAGAAAGATGACTGTCCTGGTTGCACTTGCTCCTGCGACTACACAGGGTGCCCCTCTGCTGCGGGCTGCAGGCCTGACACTGCTCCACACACATCCCCGCGCTAGTCACATGCAAGCCCCTGCCCTCTGCCCCAGTGCCCACGCGGCCGCTGTGCAGCAGGGGCCAGGCCCACGCCCGACCTGCGCGTCTGCTTGCTGCACACAAGCCTCATCCATGTGCAGGCACATGCGGCGCTGCCCCTGTGCCCCAAAGGAGGGCGGGCCGCCCACGCACCTGGAACTGGATGTCCATCTGCTGGGCCTGCACGTTCCTGCGGCTCCCGCCCCCGCGCCCACCCCCGTAGCCGCCCCCATACCCCCCCGGGCCATGGACGAACACGGTGGAGGGGTCGTCTGGGTTCATGGCGCTGGCCACTTGGCCGCCCGGGCCGTCCTCATGCAGCGCCTCCAGCCACCGCTCGTTGTGCATGTTGTACCACTTCAGGCCCACGACGCCCACGGGCAGCAGCTGCATGGGCCTGCGAGCACACGCCAGGGCAAGAGCAGGTGCATGGGCCTGCAAGCACACGCCAGGGTGAGAGCAGGTGCATGGGCCTGCCAGCACGCGCCAGGGCGAGAGCAGGTGCATGGGCCTGCAAGCTCACCCCAGGGCGAGAGCAGGTGCATGGGCCTGCAAGCACACTCCAGGGTGAGAGCACCAGTAAAGCGGTGGGGCCGGGGTGGGCACAGAGGAGCGCGTGCGCCTTCGTCATCGACGCACGTGTGTTTAACGGGCCCACACACACCCCTCCTAGCTCATCAGACATCCGTTCAACACCCGCAGCCTCTCTCGTCAAACACATCAATGTTTTTTAGCACGATCTATTGGACGAGAGACTGCAAGTGCCTGTGTCAGGAGGTGCAGCATGAGGGCCTCAATCAGGGGCACGAGCCCATGCGCGCGCGTGTGGGTACATCCTCTTGAAGCCAGCAGGTTCGGCGGTGCATGCGCACAGGCGGGTTGGGCCGCCTGTCTCTCACATGAGCGAGCAAGCAATCGCATGCGATCGCTTGTGGAAAGCAACTATGGCAAGCAATCGCTTGTGGGTGTGTCCAACATGTGTTCAGTTGTGTGTGCACCACCCGCGGGCGCATGCAGACCCGCGGGCACGCGGACAGGAAGACGCACCGCTGCTGCCCCTCCTGCAGCGCGGCCAGCGTGTTCTGTATGCTGGACACCAGCGGCGCAAAGGAGTGGAAGGTCAGGAAGCGGGCGACCAAGGGCGCGTCGGGGATGCGGTACACAGGGTACCACGCCACAGCGTACCTGCAGCAGCACGGTGCACAAGGCGCAAGGGGCGGTTCAAGAAAGTCAGCAGCTGGGCTTGAACTGAGAGAGGGAGCATGCTTCAGCGCATGCACGAATGTACGCAAGCGCAGGCAGGCAGGCTTGGCTTTGCTCCTGGACCCAGCTGGCCGCTGCTGGCACGTGGGTAGCTGCGGGCCACGTACGAGCCAGCGCTTCATGTTTTATGTGGAGGCTCCAGTTGAACGGATGCAGGGAAGGTGAGCGTGCTGGATCTTGTCATGTGTGTGTGTGTGTGTGTGCGCGCGCGCGCTTGCCCTCCATGAACTGGACCGCTCTCGCTGGTGACACAGCCTGCCAGGCATCGGGGATGATGGTATTCAGTGTAGAGCACGTGCGTGCCTGGAGCGTGCACGGGGGCAAAGCAAACACACTGGGAGCTCATCAGATTGTCAAAAGCCTAATGATCAATCATTCCTGCATGACCCAGGCTTGCTCCCTTACCACCCCCATGCATTGCACGTGTAAACACGTCCCTCGAAAAACATGCTCACACACAGCACCAACAGGAGCCTGTGCAGCCAAGGCAACAGCAGCGTGGGTTTGTACGCCCCCGCCCCCGCAGGCATGCTTACCAGCTGGCTGGGTGCAACTCTGCAATGCGCACGTCACGCAGCAAGGAGGGGCCTGGTGGCAGCTGCTCCCGCAGCACCGCCCCCAGGCTCGCAGGGAGCTGGGAGGCCGTCTTGGCCTGCGGCAGCGGCGGCGGCCGTGGCGGCTGCGGCGGCTCGTCCCCATGCCTGTTTGCAGCCGCGCTGCCGCCCTCTGCCTTGGCTGCTGTCCCTGCTTCTGCTGCGGCTGCTGAGCCTGCATTGGCGGTGGAGGGGGTGGAGCTGGTAGAAGCGCTGGCCGCTGCGGGCGTAGCACTGGGGTGGGCTTGGTTGTTGCTGCTGCTGCTGCTGCCCGCAGGAGTTGCGTCCGAGCCAGCAGCACTGGCGCTCGCGGCATGGCTGGGCGGACTTACACACTGCTGAGGCTTCCCGGACGCTTGCGCGCCCCCGCTCGAGGGTGCAGCAGGGCCGCTGCTGCCGCCGCTGCTGCTGCTGGCCGCCAGCTGCTGAGCGAGCACATCGATCTGGTCGTACAGCGGCGCGCGGTTGAAGGGCAACTCCGTCTCAAAGTGCTCAAAGCGCAAATGCATGTGCTTGGGCCATCCCTCAGTGTCGCACACGTACAGGCGGTTGGTGCCGGGGTCCTGCGGCGCAAGTGATCAAACGCATGGCACAAAATGACTGTGAGCATGCGGCCGACTGCAGCACATATACAGGGGGCTGGAGCTCCCGGGGTTTACGAGACTGGCCAACTCAGGGCTGGGCGCGTGTGCGTATGAATGCTTTCGCTCCAGAGAGGCGGGTAAGCTCATCTCTCCCGCAAGCCTTGCAAGCGTGCGCACTCCTGCGCACACAGGCACAGCTGTGGGGCGGCAGCTCCAGACTCCAGACCCCGTAGGCAGGCTGCCATGGGCCCCCATGCTAGGACCACCGGATCCCACTATACATCAGCTCCAGACTCCAGACCCCGTAGGCAGGCTGCCATGGGCCCCCATGCTAGGACCACCGGATCCCACTACATCAGCTCGCATGTTCGAGCGCCGTCGCGCGAGCCCCGTGCGTGCAGGTGGTGCGAGTGGCTCTGTTGCACACTCAGGCCTCAGAGGCTCACAGAGGCGCTCGCTGCACAGCCACTCCAACACTCCAGCAGTGCCCGCACGCTTTGCTGCCCCACGCCCAACTTGGCCCCCAGCCCGCCTGTGTGGCCAGCTGCTGCCGTACCTTGGGCGACGCCGGCGTGAAGAGTTGCATGGCAGATAGGTAAGGCACAAAGTAGCTGACTGAGGGGCCCCTGGCCCCCCCCAAGGTGTACACCTGCGGTGTGACACACAGCGTGGGTGCCTAACAGCGTGAGCACTCAACAATGTGGGCACCTAACAGCGTGAGCACTCAACAATGTGGGCACCTAACGGCGTGAGCACTTCACAATGTGGGCACCTAACAGCGTGAGCACTTAACAATGTGTGCACTTGACAAAGTGGGCACTCAACAACGTGAGCACTCAGCAGCGCAAGCACTTAACAGGCCACCCAAACGCATGGCTCAGGAGGTGCAAGCCTGGGGCACCCATCAAAAGGCGTCAGCATCATAAGGCGTCAGCATCAAAAGGTGTCAACCAGACCACGCAAGCAAGCGCATGCGGATTAAGAGGGCACCTGCTACATGGCAAGGCCTCTATTCCGAGTCACTGGGGGCGCGCAGGCTCAATCAAAACAGGTGCCTACTCCTTGCCTGGATTCTAGCTGCTACTTTTTTCTGGGAGCAAAGACCCACAGTAAGGGACAACCCTGCTCTTTAAAGGGCAAGGGCAGGCGATGATGGTGCACTGCGCGCGTGGGGTGCTCCCAGCACCAGCGCTGTGCGTGCGGGGTTCTGTGCACAGAGCTGGGCCTCAAGGCGGCGCGCGTCCATCCTTATTCTCACCGCTGCCAACTTGCCTTCCTGTGTCCAGCTTGACCTCGTGCACTAGAAACCTGGCTTACAGGCCAGGAACAACTTAACAACCTTGGACGCTAGGGACCAAGAGCCTGAAGGGGAAGGTGCACGCTAGCCAGCGGGTTGCGCGGGGGCGCACGACCATCACCCACCTCACGCCCATGTAAGCTGGGGTCATGGTAGAAGCGCCATACGTCTTCGAGGGACAGGGCAGGTAGCGCCTCCTCCAAAGGGCGCGTGAGGTCAACGTTGATCATGGGAGTGACCTGCAACCACAGGGCATGCACATACACACACACAAGGTGGAGGAAGGACTTGCGCAAAAGTGGTGAGGGTGCAAGGAGGAGGTAGAAGGTGGTCCTGGTTGACAGTGCCACCACGAGCAAATAGGTGGTGGAAGACAGTGGCGGGCACAGAAGCATACTGCCTATCATGCTGACACAGCATGTTGATGCAACAGGCACGATGGATGGCTAGATCAGGAGCCACTGAGGATAAGAGATCGGCGGAGGGGTATCGTACCCAGGGAGGCCAATGGAACATGGACTGGGCATGACAAGATGCGTGGTGCAGGACAGCCCTGGGCGAGTGTGCTGCGAGGCAGTGAAGGCTCATGCCAAAATTAATGGCCATCGGTGAGCAAACAGCCGGTGCTTGCCCCCAATGAATGCCGAAGAGGCAATCTCATGCAAGGACAGAGCGCGCGGGGCGAAGAACTGCGCTCGCTCCTGACAGCAAGCCCTGGCGACGACTGACATGCATGCGCCAAATGTGCCTGTCCATGCTGTACTTTGCTCCCACGTGTCAGGGGGCTTAACACGCACACGCAGCCTGGCGCCGCGTCTCCAGACTTGGCGTGCCTCGCAGGGACTGCGAAGAGACACTGCACCGTACGCCTCCCAGCACGATCCCACAGCACTCACGCACGCAACAGACACCAACACAGGCACAGCAGGCGCGCACAGCGCAGAGACCTGCACGAGGAAGCGCTCCAGGTCGGCAGAGGCTGCGGGCTCGTGGCCGACCGGCGACAGGACCGGCGTGTCAAGCATGGCCTGCAGCAGAGGGGCGGCGCACTGAGCACGTCAACGCAGGTCTAAGGGAGAGGCATGGTTGCAGAGGGTTTTGGGTTGTGCCCACCTAATGCACCAACCTGGTGCGTACTCAAGCCCTCCTGGCCTGGTGCAAGGTGAGCAGGCAGCGGGGACAGCAGCGGGTGCTTCTTGGCGTGCTCAGCACAGCGCACATACACACACACACACTCACACACACCCGCTGACAGTGTACAGTGCGACAGTCTCGGTGCGCAGGGTGAACTCATCAGTAAATGCGTGTGTGTGCGTGTGCGTGCGTATGTGTGTTTGTGTGTGTGTGTTGCGTGTCTTTCACAGCACGGTGTTTGGGGAATGGATGGGGCGGCGCAGGTGCGCAGGTGCGCGGGTATGACACAAGGGGCAGCAAGCACTGCACACTACACCAGGGCAAGACACAGGCAAGCACAGGCAGGAGGCATGTGTGCAAGCAAGGCCCAGCCTCATAAGCAGAAGACCCGGCAGCGGGCCCTGCGCCACTGCCATCACACAGGCAGTGGTGCCCCTCAACAAAAACTAGTCGGCAGGTGGCTGCTGCTCATGGTATGGACGAACATGCCAGGTGCCTTCTTACAGGCCTGGGGGCCATCACGAGCCGCAAAGGACACTCTGCCCTCCTCACTAATTCACCATGCCCGCATCATGCAAACTCAAGGCATGCATGCGCACACAAGCACAGCCTCCCGGCGTCCACACAACCGCAGCTGCATGTGCACACACACGTCTTGCTCCCCATGCCACACTCAGAGCACGCACTGCACGTGATCGCAGCCTCCTTGGCTGCACGTACCCCCTGCGGCCTCGCAGGCACGCACTCTCACCTGGCTGCCGCCTTTATGCGGGACCATGTGCGGCCCGTTCCCCAGCTGCTGCGACTGCGCCAGCAGCACTTCATCCACGCTGAGCCGCCCCGAAGCTCCGCCCCCCCCGAAACCCCAGCGCGGGCTGTACAACTGCCCCCCCCTGGGATGGTGGCCATGGCCCCCGCCCCCGCCATGCTTGCCGCCACCACCCCCACCTGCTGCGGACAGGCTGCCAGAACTGCCCCTGCTGCCGCGGCCGCGCGGCAGCGGCGCTGCAGGGGAGCTGCCTGGGGTCTGCCCCCCTCCCCCGCCCCGCCCGCTGCCCCCCCCGCCATTGCTGGCATCGAAGCTGTGGCTGTGGCCCATGCCCCGCGTGTGCCCACCCCCCCTGCTGCTGCCACTCGCGTGACCAGCGTCGCCCACGCTATACCGGTGAGCCAGGCTGCCCCCGCCGCTGGCGCTGGAGCTGCTGGCGGTGGCGGCTGCAGCGTCGTCACCCCTGCCCTGCAGTGGCTGGCCCAGGTCACTGGCGGGGTCCCCAACGCTGTGACGTGTGCTGATGCTCACGTGGCCTCGGTCGCCTTTCAGACTGCCGTGGCTGGCTGAAACAGGCACATGGGGCTGCCAACTGCTGCTGCTGCTGCCTGGCCCCTGCAAAGAGCCACGAGCTGCTGCTGCATGCTCTGCGCCTGCGCCATGCTGCTGCTGTGGAGGCCGCTGCTCAGGCTGCCCATTTGGGGCCCGGGGCGGGCTGCAGGCGTGGGAGGGTGGCTCTGAGCGGGTGCTGCCTCTGTGCAGCTGCGCTGCTGTAGGTGGGCTGCCAGAGCTGCTGGCACTACCATTCAGGCCAGCGTGCCGCTGCGAGGGTGCTGCGTGCTCAGAGGGCCCTGCCATAGCTTGCAAGGCTTGGGTGGGTGGGCCTGGCAGCGGTGCACTGTCGCTGACGTGCGTACCACCTGCAGCAGCCTCTGCTGCTGTGCTGCTTGCACTGTGCGCATGTTGGGGCTGCGCGCCATGCGGGCCCATACTGTCTGCGTGGCTGCCCAGCTTGCTGTGCGGCAACAGTGCTCCCCCTGCATATGCAATGACCCCGTTCCTGACCTTGCCATTCTGGATCACCGCTGCCGAGTCCTCCTGCTGGGTGCTGGGTTGCTTCTTGCATGCGCCCATGCCGCCTGCATCTGCCTCCCCCGGCCCCAAGTGCTTTTGTCTACGTGGAGCCTTGGCCTCGATGGTGCTGCTAGCATGCTCCGACTGTTGTTGCTGCTGCTGCTGCTGCTGCTGCTGC
>LKMJ01007445.1_pt1 | contig 10310 bp, 8 predicted proteins | sample 643391 | NCBI WGS metagenome assembly LKMJ01 (sample SAMN04112250, study PRJNA286221) | soda lake metagenome | biome: soda lake; feature: Kulunda Steppe; material: water; isolation source: sample PL-Br10 brine of Picturesque Lake | place: Russia: Kulunda steppe | collected 2010-07
ACATGTGTTCATCACGCTTGGCCTGTTCGCCATTGGTAGTGTTGCAATGCCTGTTTTTCAGAGGCACCAGTGAAACAACTCGTCATTATCGCTGGTAGTCGCAGCGCCCCGGCAGGTTGCAATGCCTGTTTTTCAGAGGCACCAGTGAAACAGTACCCTTAGATTTGCATAGAGGCCATTTAATTCTTTCTCCTGCCCGCTGAGCGCACCCTTCATTTGTGAACCCCCCTTTCCACCTTCATTTATAAGGGTCCACGGATGATGCAGAAATAATAGCCGGTTTATCTATTTTTTTATTGAGTGAGAGATTCAACGCGAGGCCTTTCGAGTGACGCTGAACACGAGCAGTGCAATCAGCAGCGGTCCAAGAACGGCTTGCATCGAAACAACGAACCGTCCGGCTCCGCCGCTTGGTTCAATCGCATCCATCCCCAGCCCAAAAAAGGTCAATATGCTGTAATAGAGCCCATCGAGGCCATCCGCAATCCCAAGTGCTGTTCCATCACCAAACTGTGCGAACCCGGCCGTATATGCGAGAGCCGGCAGAACAATCACGACTCCCATCCAGGCCACGAGCTGATAGGGATTTTCTCCATGTTGCATCAAAATGTACGAAAGAGAGCCAATAACTGAACGGAACGCTCCAACTCCGCCTTCCTGCCAGTTTAGCGCTCGCTGCATCCGCTTCCGGTTTACAAATACCCTCGACTGTGCCGAGGGATATGCATTCTCCCGAAACACTTGCTCAAGCATTCGATACGTACCAGCAGCTCTGCGATACTGCTCTTCTTCCGTCAGACCATCACAATGGCCGGTATGGCCCGAAAATAGCGGATCATAGGGGATATAAAGATTTGAAACGCTGTTGTTAAGCCCAAAGGTTTCTCTGTCTATTCTCACGTTTGCCAAGTTCGCGCCAAAGAGATACGCCCCTTCGAGTGCTGCACCGAGAAGAACACTCTCTGAAAGGTCGGCCTGTTCTACAATCGTTCCCTCAAAGCTTGCGTCACGGAGGCGACAATTAGAAAGGTTAGCACCCGTGAGATCCATTCCATCAAACTTGTAGCCATTTAAGCTAAGACCGGCCAGATTTGCTCGTTTGAGCGATACATCACCCTCGAACATGAACGAGTCCGGATCGGACGCAATCTGGGTGAAATCAATCTCACTGCAGTCAATATCCTCAAAGATAACATCATCTAGCGTAGCTTGATCAAATGAACTCCCTGCAATACTCCCCCCTTTGAAGCGTACCGCTTCAAAAGAGACACTGTCAAATGTTCCTTCATCCAATTGCCCACCTAAATCTGCGTCTCGAATCGTTGTCTCATTTTGAATGTCTATCTGAGGTGCGATCAATTCACTGGCATCATCAACAGACGACAGATTCTCTCCAAACAACGAAACGTTACGAAGAGTACATCCAGTCAGTATTGAATCCTCGAAAGACGTTTTCTGGCTAACTGTAATGTCGGTCAAATCAGCTTCAGTGAACGTAACGTCAATAAAATCAGCGTCAGTCATAGTTGCACCCTGGAACGTTGACCAACCCGGGGCCGCTGAAAAGTCAACATTCACACAGCTTATGCCGGAAAGATTGCTGCCCTGGAAGTTACACTCGGTAAACATTGAGTCGGTAACCTCTCCGTCCACAAGATTGGCGTCCTTAGCCGAAAATCTCGTCCCATTTTCAATGTCCTGGAACTCGGTGTTTGATAATTCTGCCCCGTCTAACCGTATTGATTCCAGTATCGTGTTATCAAATTTTGCTCCGGTGAACACTCCCTGTTGAAATTCCGCATTAGTGAGTTGTGCCTCAGTAAAATCCGCCTCAGCAAAGAGACATTGCTCCGGCTCTGGAGGTAGCGTGGCTCCCCGAAGTGAACTATCACGGAAACTCCAGTCCGTACAGTCTATCTGATCTGGAAAATCGACGCCGTCAAGAATCGCGCCGTCGATGACCGCTGAATCTGGTTCTGCCTTGATTGCCTGTTTGACATCCTCGGCCGTTTTGTCTTCAGTGGCCTCAGCGTGCCAGAAACACCGATCGTATCCAGCCCACCGGTCTCGCCAACAACAGAACCCACTTTTTTGATGAAGATACCCACACCGGGAATCGGTACTGGACTCAGACATTGTCACAAGACAGTAGCGTCAACAGCGACCGGCAATTCATAGCCAAATTGCTGGACCCCGTGTTCGAATTTGTCTGCAACGATTGGGTTGTAGCCGACTGGGCCTGGATGTGGGGGTAAGACGGACCCCTCAGTTACCGCCAGTACTTGCTTTTTCCACGTCGCATCACCTTCAGTGAACGAACTTTCAAGCACTCCTTTTCGAGTGTCAAGGTCATAATATCCATCTGTCAGTACCGACTCAAGCATTTCATCTCGTGGAATACACAGAGAGAGCGTACATCGTGAGTCATCAGCTTCTGGGGCGGTAAGTGATAACTGTTCACCCCAGTCAAGTGTGTATGTTCCCTTGCCAACGGATTTGCCTCCTCCAATGCCATGGTCCTGGATTGCAGCGAGTCCAGTGAGTACGGGTTCCAGTTCTCCGGTGACAACGAGGTACAGTGCACTTCCAGGTGTCATTCTGATGCTTCGGTCATGGAAGAGCGCACCCTCTGTGGAGTTGGAGAGTCGATTAACTGCATTTCGAACCCGTTCTTGTTCGACAAATGGGGACTGACAGATCGCCTCATCGTCGTCAGCCGGAAGCAAACAGTCACCATCGTCGGTCGTCTTGTACCTCTCCTGGTCGATTGTTATACTCTCTTCTTCCAGTGATGCGAGTAGCGACTGCCCGGTTATGTCGCCTGTGACAACAGCGTCAAAGACGGATTCTGGGATGTAGTCGAGACGTTGCCATCGTTTCATCGCATCGAGTCGTTTCTGTGTCACCTGCCCTTCATTTGTCTCCTGTATCGGAATGCGCGGCCGGGGTAGCAGATAGGTCGGTTCAACGCCAGTGTTGATGACCGGGAACGCAGAGGAAATACGAAATGGCGGGTCATCTGATGCAAAGCGCTCAAGTAACGCTTCAAGTTCGGATTCATCCTCCGAAATTCGTATTCCCCAGCAGATGGCCCCGAACAGCGTATCCGATCGCGGGATTTCACTGATTGGCCCATCCAGATGTAGTGTGACCGTGTTCATGAGATGTTCAGGAGGGTGGCAACCTCGTCTACCGATGATGCAGCTTCACCAGCAGTCCCATCCGGGGTATAGTGTTCGCTTGTTCTGACCGTATACCGGTCCCCAGTTGAACTAAATCGAACTTTCCCATAACCTCGTGATCCGTTGCCGCCGAGCGAGGAATCTTCAAGCAGGGCCAGCCCACGTTCGACGAATTCAAGGAACTCAAGATCTGTTTCCCCACCATCACCAAGGTCATAGACACTGTAGACGAGTTCGTACTCAAACTTCGACCCTTTGGGGACACGCTCAATATCTCTTGGATTTGCCTCAGACGTCACTCTGTTGATGTAGTTCTCTGTTTTCACCTCGGTATATGGCTGTGAAGTATCCATCGTCCGCCACATTTCGAGGGTCTGGTCTGTTGGATGAGCATCTCTCACTGTTAATCGACTTGGCCCGATTTCGGTCTCCGATTCGGCTGGAACGCCAAAGACACGGCAAATCGGGTCATCGCTTGCTTCTTCTCCACCACTGGTGTATGGCTCGCCATCTTCTTCTATTGACCCCAGATCCCATTCCAGTAATGAGCGCATTTTCCCGCGAATCGAAGTCCCGGGAACATAGGGCTGTTCTGTCACAGGATCCTTGATGACTGGTGTATCGATTCCACCAATCTGTAGGGCTCCTTCCTGTCCAATGTGCAATCCTGTTCGGCATTCGATCGTTCCTGTCAAGAGGACGTTTCCAAGTAGTTTCATGCTGAATCACCGTTTGTTTCGCTGTAGTATTTGTGATACGCTACAATCGCCTCGACAAGTTCAAAAAACGTGTCGAGGTCGTTACCGTCGCCGTTCACCGCAGAGTGTATCCATCCACGGAGATCAACCACAAGTTGCTTTGCCTCCTCGTTTCGACCGGCAATGTAGGTTAGTTTGGGCAGTAGCAAATTCAGAGACTTTCGAGTTTCTGAGAGCAAGCGTTTCTGTTCACTAGTCAAGGATGAATCATCCTGCGTCTGACTGTATCCAACCTGTCTGAACGAACTGCGAGCGCGTGTTATTTCTGCATAGATATTACGAATTTGGGATGTACCAACACCATCATCGTAGTATTTCTTCGCATGCTTTTCTGCCGTTTTGTCGATATTATCTGGTAATTTCTTCTTTCCTGCCTCGAGTTTTACTGTTCCATGCTCGCCTTCATAGGTATGATAGCCGATTGTTGCTTCCATCGTTGCAAATAGATACTCGAGGTGTACGGGCGTTTGTTTCTCAACAGTTCTGTCAATAATTTTTGACAGTTGATCTCTGAACTCTTCAATCGATTCATCACGCGCGGTCATGTATGCCAGTCGTGGTTTTAACAACTGTACTTCCCGGAGTGCCTGCTGTATATCATCTTCGCCATAGTACAGATGTTCCGCCTGTTTCAATTCGCTGTATATCTGCCGAAGTTGACTGGTCGAGACATCTGTCGCCGTTTTGGCCAGTTTTTCACCACGTCCGTCAATTTTTGCTGTATGTTTCTCTGGAATCTTTGTCACGTATATTCACCTCGTTGCCAGCGTCGCCCACGATACAGGAACCGAAATCCAGGGCAACGTGCGTGGGAGTTCGTCTTCCATCTCTCTTAACAATTCGTCATCGAAATGACGTGCAAGCAGGTATTTTAGTCGCCATGTGCTGTCTTTCGAAAGCGAGACACCAGACGGCGATACCTGCTCGGGATATTCTTCGTTTCCGATTGTTGAGATATCATTGAGGATAGACCGTGAGAGGTCACCGGTGTTGACAAGCGTCTCAAGCCGTTCACCGAAGGTGAGCAACTCGTCCATCCCTGGTGTTTCTTCGGTGGTAAACTCCCATGCTGTTGTCTCGTCGAACAACTGTGCTGCGTTTTTTCTGTTGTCTTCATAGCTAAATTCCTTGGCCTGTTCCAGCGCAGTTTCTGCCTGTTTCACTGCACGACCTACCGGATACGATGATTTTGTGAGGAAGAACCCACCACTGAGTGTGAGTGTCCCGTTTGTGTAACTCTTGAACTGCGAGCGAATCTCTTGTGCAAATCCAACGGCTTCGTCCCAAGGGCCAACAAAGAACATGTCGTCACCGCCAGCAAAGCCGATATATATTGGCGAGACACCATCTCTGTCATCTGGAATATCCGCAGAATCAGATGGTCGGTAATATCGTTGACTCCCGTCACCGCTGGGGCCAACGCTGTGGTCCACACCTCTTATTTCACCGAGGTCATCTGCTTCATCTCCCTCAACCTCCTGTTCACTCGACAGTTCGTAAAATGCTCTATCGGTTGCAAGGGTATTTGTATACCCAGCAAAAAACCGATCCAGTGCACGACTCAGGGCAGCAAGTCTGGCGGGGCCTGCATCCATTCCCGATGAGATCGCTTCGCCAAGACTGTCGATATCCATTTTTGTGACATGGACAAAATCTGTATCGCTTCGTCCCATATCAGCCAGTTCCCGGAATGACCAGACCCGATCAACTGCCCCACCGTGTGGCACAGTCGCACCTGTAAAGACAAATCCATCGAGATCCGGATTCGCTATCGACGTATCATTCAAGCGCAAGCAATATTCCCAGTCTGTCGGCTCATCACTCAGACGCCAGGAGAGTTCACCCTCTGGCAGATCTAAGGTAAACTGTGCTCGTTCATCTGGCGCGAATGTTGCGGACAGGTACGATGCTGTTGCACTTTTCCCACCAAGCGTCTCCTGAACATCACATTCTCGACACCGGTCACCGCCCTGTAGATTATCACGTCCACAGGAGCGGCATGGTTCAACGGGTGGTCCAAGCACAGCCGACTTAATCGCATGTGCTGCTGGTGCAGCTTTACTATTCTTTCGCCGGTCGGCATCACTTGCGACGCGACCAAACAGCTTTGAAAACGTCTCATTCGTCGTTGTCGCTGTGTCCCTACCAACAACAAAGAATAGATCCGCATTGTAACGATCTAGCAGCCACTGGTTTACTTCACGCTCAAATGAGGTGATCTGGGTTTCAGCGGTTGCGGGTACGAGTGCGTAAAATTGCCCACCACCACTCCAAATCACACTCGTTGTCGGAAGGTCAAGCCGGTCAAGAAACAGTCGTGCAAGTCCCTCAGTCAGCAACCAGATCTGCGTGCTGCGGCCACGGAGGCGCTTTGCAAAGCGTTCCTGGGCATCATCAGGATTCCGGACCTGATGGATAAACGACTGAATGCCTGAGATATCTCCTTTGACAAGCGTGAATAATTCGCCGTCAACAGTCTCCCCACGAGCAAGTTGGGTGAGTGACTGGTCATCAAGATCGCTTCGGTATAGCGCTTCAGCCAACGCAGCAGTCGTCCTCGAAAAGTCATATAACGGGAGCGTTCCCCCCTCGAGTGTCGAAGGCACACACCACGCGTATCGCTCCAGCAATGAATCAAGACGTTCATAGCTGGGCGATTGACCGACAGCGTCGCGCAACCCCGCAGCAAGAGTCTGATAATCTGGTTGTTTGTCTCCTACGCTGGAGGTTGCCATGAACGTCTCACCTGAGAGATCAAGTGGCTGAAGTGGGTACCCACGGTCTGTTCTGGAAGTGAATGTCCCGAAGACATCTGCAAGGTAACCGTCTGACCCGTGGAATGTTACCTCCTCATCTGTTGGTCGTGCAAGGGAACGGGCAGCAGTGAGTGCGAGTACGTCGCGTCTGTCTTCACCATCGCTGTAAGCGTTGACGAGTGTCGCCGCATCCGACTTTCCAATTGCTTCCAGAAACTCAACGCTATGTTCAATGGCACCGTCATCACTTACCTCTTCGTTGGCCTCTCGCGCAAATAGCCGTCCGATATCGTGAGACAACCACGCAACTCGCATCGCTTCAGTAACGTCCATCACGATCCCTCCCAGTACTCACTGTTATCGATATTCTGAGTGAGTTTCGAAATTGCTTTTTCAACCTCTCTGACATCAAACAACGGATCTTCTTGCTTAAATCCGGCCTCCGAGTAATACTCGAAGTACCCTGTGAGGTTGTTCCATAGTTCCAGGGCTTGACCTCCAAGTGATATTCTTTTCTTGTTCAGATCCCGCGTCACCCGGGTTCGTTTACTCTCCTTCAGCCAATCGTCTCGCTCATTACGTTCATACATGATTCGATTGATGAACAGTTCTTGTCCGCACTGCAGGGCAAGCCAGAACCGACCGTTTTCGTAGTAGAACTCAACCAGATCTGCCTGTCGAGTGAGTTCGTCTTCATCCAGCTTTATGTCAGCACTTGCTCTTGCTTGCTGCGTTATACCGAATGGCTCCAGCCTGTGTTGCAGTGGTTCAAGCACGGCACCTTCTGGGCCAATTATTGTCTCTTCGTCAATAAGTTCGACAGCATCAAGCGTGCGTGAAATCTCGAGGCCCGCTTCGAGTGGGAGCCCGGCATCCAGTGCCTCTTCAGCTTGAGTCAGCGCATCGACAAACCGACTGAAATCAGTTGCATCTCCCTCTTGCAGGAGTGATTGTTTGCGTGAATTCAAGAGATTTGTCACCCCGCGAAGACTCCCTGTTCGTTCGAAACTCTCGAGTGCGTAATGCCACTGTACAAGTGTGAAGAGATAGGTTAGCTCAACAAGCGGTGACTCTCCGTCCCGTCGGTATTGGCCATAGTAGATCCCTTCCACATCAAGTTCGTCCAGTGCGTCCAGATACGACAGTGAGACGAAAAACACGAGTGGGAGCGATCGAAATGCATGCGTGATATCAAGTGATATTTCTCGATCCACATCATCGGTAAACCACGAGACCAGTCGATCCAACACGGTATCAACGTCAGATTTTGTCTGTACATCTGGGATCGCTTCGTAGGTGATTTTCGTCCCAGAATCTTCGCAAAACGCCTCCAGCCTGTCGAAATACCCCTCCCTTTCAGCCGCTTCCCGGGCTTGTTCGGTCAGTAAGATCAGTATTTCATCTACTGCAAGCAACTTGCCAAGTGCAATCTGGGTCAGATTCGTCGTCACCGACCGACCATCATCCAACTTGTACGTTGTTTCGCCATATTTCCCAGTACCCATGCTGGCAACCAGCACGTGTTGCTGACCCATATGTCGTTGCTTGAATGGGTTCAATATGAATACATCGGTATCCATCATGTTCGCCGTAATTCGACAGACATTTTGTCAGTTCGCTCTCTATTCTCCGTATGCGCTGTCTGGCGAGATTGACCGCCACAAAAAATCAGTCCTATCGTCCGGATTATCACGTCAAGTTACAGGGTGCCCTCTATTCACTCCTTGCAGATGCTGGATATGAGTTCATTCACCGTGAATCACCGTTCAAGTTCGTCACGTTCTCGAATATCTTCCCTCCTCGTGACATGAATCAGGGTGAGCGTCGTTCCTGGTTGATTGCTAGCCCGAACGAGCAACTCATTCAAGATGTTGCTAACACCCTTGAGAAGCGAGATCGACTGGTTGTCGGTGATATGTCTTTTTATGTTGACGCCGTCACCTGGTTTGACATCAACCCAGAGCGGGAAGGGCGGATGGAGACCGCTACCCCGATCATCGTTCGGATTCCTGACTGGCGATGTGAACAGTATGGAATCGAGCCAGAATACGATGATGTCTACTGGGTCACTGATCATCCGAAAACCGCCTTTCGTTCGGAAATCGAAAAAAATCTCAAAAGTAAATATGAGGAATACTACGACGAGAGTCCACCAGACCCGCCGTATTTCACCGATCTGGAGCCGCGACGAGACGTTGCCCTCCCTCTTCATTACGATAACACCGAAGTCCAGGTCATCGGCACGACATGGGAACTCGGCTACGAAACGTTCTCTCGGGAAACGTATCGACTCATCAAACTTGCCTTCGATGCTGGTGTTGGTGAGCTCAACACGACCGGATTTGGCTTTGTAAACGAATTAGAGACAAACAGTTGAACTACCGTCCTGCTAGATGACCGTTTGCTTTTTTTCAGTCGGTCGATGACCAAGCAGTATCACACTCGGGGAACAGCTTTCACAAACCCGATAAAACTGCACCCGGTCGCCATCAGCAGGCGATAATAATTGCTCTGTCTTTTCGATAAGGGCCTCACGCTGTTTGCCTGTGATTCGTAATTCGAAGACGCTGTATTGCTGCCAAGCCCCATACCGTGACAGCGTTCGAAACAGGCGTCTTCGACGGCTATCGCTGCTGATATCGTATGTCACCACAAAATGTTGAGTCATGTGTGCAAGACGAACGGACGGTAGGTGTTTACACGCTCGAGCAATGCCTGACGCAAGTGACGTGCTTCGAGACGGAGACAGTCTAACTTCGTTCGCTTTCGATCGGTGACTGGATGTCGCAACCGCTGGTCGAGAAACTCATCAAGATGTGTGAGATACCGTCGGAATGCGTTCTCTGATAGGTAGTGATTTTTTCGAAAGTCATCGTGGGTCATGACTTGACGATTTACCAAGGTCGTTACAAACGCATCAGCAAAAACGGCTCGAAATGGCTCAACAAGGTCAAGTGCAAGTGATGGTCTTCCTTCTCGGTTCGAATGATAGATACCGATAAATGGATTCAGATTTACTGAATAAATCGCGCTTTTAACACGGGAAGTTAACATGGAATAGGTTAACGAAAGTAGCGCATTGATCTCGTCTTCTGGGGGCTTTCGTGTCCGTGTTTCGAAGGTCCACTCGTCGTTCAACAACGAGTCAAAATGATTAAAATAGCAACTGATTGCAGCACCTTCGATACCTCGCAGCTCATCCATTCCTGCTGCCGTATTGGCTGCATCTCTGTATTCACGCAACTTCGGTGGTGGAGTGATTTCACGTCTTGAAAGAAGAGTCGCAGCGTTGTGAATTCTGGCTGTAACGATCGCTCGCGCAATTCCAAGCTGTTCCTGAGATGTGATTGAGCACTGCGCCCGGTGGACTTTCGCTTGTGTGTTCTTTGCAGGAACGAACTGTCCACGGAACGTCCCATTACGGGTGAACACTGAGATTACGAACGATTCGTTGTGAGCAGTCGCATAAACGTGTGTCGTCAAATCGACGCCCCCGAAAATATTCAACGCCTCAACCTTTGTTACTGGAAAAGACGCAAGGACTTCGCCGTCTTGCTTTTGATCACGGACTTCCAGTCGGCCACCCGAAATGCCGACCTGTGTCCCCTGTTTCG
>LKMJ01007446.1_pt1 | contig 10310 bp, 9 predicted proteins | sample 643391 | NCBI WGS metagenome assembly LKMJ01 (sample SAMN04112250, study PRJNA286221) | soda lake metagenome | biome: soda lake; feature: Kulunda Steppe; material: water; isolation source: sample PL-Br10 brine of Picturesque Lake | place: Russia: Kulunda steppe | collected 2010-07
GTAGTTCTTCCTTGGTTGCGATGCTCTGGTCCGTCTTGGCGGGTAGTCCCTGAATAGCGACGATTTCGTCGGCGCGTTCAGTTGAAAGGTGTGCCAGTATTGCCTTCCCCCCTGTCACGTGCAGTGTCTAGCGTACTCCAGGATAGATGTTAAGGTCGATAGCGTTGTCACCTTCTTTGCAGTCCAGATACACCGCTTCCCCGTATTCTTCGACGACTAAATTTGCCACTTCTCCCGTCTGGGTTGCCAGCCGCTCTATTTCGTCCCGGGCCACCTTCTACAGTTGTCGGTCGTTGCGTGCTTTCCCACCGAACCCCAACATACGCAGTCCCAGGGTGTATTCGCCGCCCTCCTGTATGACCATGTGCTCTGATTTTATCGTACTCTGGTGGCTATGGACTGTGCTCTTGTCCATGTTGACGGCTGTGGCCAGTTCTGTGACACCCGCACGCCCGCGACCGTGCAGGGCTTGGAGAATACGATGGCGACAAGTCACCGGTGTTTGTTCTCGCTGATCGCGGCACCGTACAGCGGTACGTGATCCCGACGAAAGCCGCCGATGAATCGACGATACGACTCCTGCTGGCCGACCGCAATGAGGAGCCGCTCACGGTCTATACCGATGGCTTTCGAGCGTACGAACTGCTCGAAGAGGACGACGCATTCGACCGCGAATACGCCGCCGACGAGGTGCACGTCAACACCTGCGAGAGCCACGCGTCGCTGACGTGACGGTGGCTCTCGCCCCATCGAGGTGTCTCGAAAGACAAGTTGACACAGTATCTCAGAGCATTCCAGTTCCGGCGAGAATCATATCGAAAACCGGGACGAGACGCACTCAAACACGGTATCAAAACGACGCTCTGAAATCAACAACGTGCTACGCAAGAGCGTATTACAATACTTTGAATACCTATCGGAGCGACATCTTCTCCATGTTCCAACAGTACGTCGGCGTTGTCGACCAGGGAACGAAAAGCACGAAATTCGGTGTGTTCGACGGCGAGGGAACGTTGCTTGAACAGCACTCCGAATCGCTTGAACAGCACTATCCGCAGTCGGGGTGGACTGAGTACGACCCCGACGAGATCTGGGAGAACACACTGTCAGTGGTCGAGTCAACGCTCTCGGCACTCGATCTCGGGGCCGAGGACCTCGAAGCGATCGGCATCACGAACCAACGCGAAACGACGGTCGTCTGGGACCGCGAGACAGGCGAGCCGGTACGGAACGCTATCTCCTGGCAGGACCGCCGGCACACGGATAGCATCGAACGTCGCCGCGAGGAGGGACTGACCGGCCGCATTCGCGAGGTCACCGGGCTCGAACTCGACCCGTTCTACTCGGCCGGAAAACTGGAGTGGATCTTGGATCATGTGGACGGGCTCCGCGACCGCGCCAGGGACGGCGAGGTCGCGTTCGGGACGGTCGACTCGTGGCTGCTGTACAACCTCACCGGCGAGCATGCAACCGACGTCACCAACGCCTCCCGCACCATGCTCTTCGATATCGGTGAGCGGGAGTGGAGCGACGGACTCCTCGAAGAGTTCGGTGTTCCGAGAGCGATGCTCCCGGATGTTTATGCCTCCAGTCACTCCGAAGCGTACGGGCAGACGGACCCAGACAGCCCGCTCGGTGCCGCCGTTCCAGTGACCGCACTCATCGGTGACCAGCACGCGGCGCTGTTCGGTCACACGGCATTCGAAGAAGGTGAGGTAAAACACACGATCGGGTCGTCCTGCGTGATGCAGATGAACACCGGTACCGAGGCTATCGAAAGCAGCCATGGCCTGGCCACGACAATTGCGTACCAGATCGAAGGCGAGCAAACCAGATACGCGCTCGAGGGGCAGATCTTCACAGGAGGACAGGCGATAGAGTGGCTCCGAGAGATCGGTGTCGTGGACTCGATCGACGAGGTCGAACCGCTCGCCCGGAGCATTGACTCGACGGACGGCGTCTACTTCGTCCCGGCGTTCCAGGGGCTGGCAACCCCCTACTGGGATCCGACTGCCCGCGGGACGATCGTTGGACTGTTCCGCGGAACGTCGAGCGCACAGATCGTCCGCGCCACGCTCGAGGCGATCGCCTACCGAACGAGAGACGCACTCGACGCTATGCGGAACGACAGCGGCTTGGAGATCGAGGCACTCCGGCTCGACGGTGGGATGACCCAGAACGGCTTCCTCTGTCAGTTCCTTGCGGATCTTTTGGCAACGACCATCGAGTTGCCGGCCGAAACCGAAACGACCTCGCTCGGGGCGGCCTACGCTGCCGGCCTCGCCGCCGGCGTCTGGCCCGATCTCGCGTCGCTGCGGGAGAGTCGGACGACATCGTCACTGATCGAACCGAAACGGTCCCAGACGGAGATGCAAGGGCAGTACGATGACTGGCACCGGGCAGTCGAGCGGAGCCTCGAGTGGGATCGGACGACCGACTCCGAGTCGTAGTCTTCCGTTCAGTCGTACGACTTCGCCAGTGCTTTTTTCCACCCCTGATAGAGCGTTCTCGCGTCGTCCCGACTGATGGTGGGGGAGAATTCCGCATCGATCCGAGGGTACTCTTCTAGTGCTTCGGTATCTGACCAGTAGCCGATTCCCAGTCCCGCCGCATACGCCGCACCGAGTGCAGTCGTTTCTTGTACTACCGGCCGGTCGACGACGACTCCAGTGAAGTCGGCGAGCCGCTGACAAAGGAAGTCGTTCTGTGCCATCCCGCCGTCGATCATGAGCCGTTCGAGTTCTAAGTCGGCGTCGTGGGTCATCGCAGAGGTGACATCGGTCGCTCGGAACGCGATACCCTCCAGCGCAGCCCGGACCAGTTCTTCCCGCCCAGTCCCCGGCGTTAACCCCACTATTGTTCCCGTCGCGTCCGCACGCCAGAACGGAGAGCCAAGTCCATTGAATGTCGAGACGAAGTAGACGCCGTCCGTCGAATCGACGCTCCGGGCGAGTGCCTCAGTCTCTTCCGGCGAGTCGATGACGCCCGTCTTCGAGAGCCAATCGATCACCTGACCCCCGCTCCACGTGAGTCCCTCGAGTGCATACACGGGTTCCTCCCCTGAAAGCTGATACCCGATCGTCAGGTTCATTCCATTGATGCGGTTTTCCGCGTCGGTACCCACGTTCGTTATCATCACACTGGTGGTTCCGATAGTGTGTTTCACGTCCCCCGGCTGAAAGCCGGCGTGACCGACCAGTGCGGACTGTTGATCCCCAAGGACGCCGGTAACAGGGACCGCTCGGTCGAACACACCGTCCGGAGCGGTCTTGCCGTACGGCTGATCGACGATGGACGGTCGGACCGTCGGGAGCATCGCCTTTGGTATGCCGAACTCCTCTACGAGTCGGTCGTCCCACTCGGTGTCGTGAATGTCGAAGAGCATGGTGCGGGAGGCGTTGGTGACGTCGGTTGCATGCTCGCCGGTGAGGTTGTACAGCAGCCACGAGTCGATCGTCCCGAACGCGATTTCTCCCCTCCGGGCTCGCTCGCGGAGATCCTGTGTGTCCAGAATCCACTCGACTTTCCCGGCAGAAAGGTACGGATCCGGTTCGAGACCGGTCGTTTCTCTGATATAGTCTCCCATCCCGCGTTCTTTGAGCTCATTGACACGCTCGCTCGTCCGCTGATCCTGCCAAACGATGGCGTTGTAGACCGGATCTCCGGTCTCTCGGTCCCAGACGACCGTCGTTTCACGCTGGTTCGCCACGCCAAGCGCGCTGATCGAGGTCGGATCGAGTCCTGACTCGTCAAGCGCCGTCTTGATCGCTTGCACTGCGCTGTCCCATATTTCTACCGGGTCCTGTTCTGACCAAGTGCTCCGGGGATTCATCGTCTCGTGTTCGGCAGATGCGTCACCAACGATGCGCCCGGACCGGTCGAGGACGATGAACTTCGTACTCGATGTTCCCTGATCTATCGCGCCGATATATCGATCCGTTTCCGTCATGTCTCTCACATCAATACGAGAGGTATAATAGTTTTCGAGCCGTTTGGTCGTTTACAGTACAGCGTCGAATAGAGGGTTAGCTTGCCGTTTCTTGCCGTCACGTTGATTCCGTCTTGGGAGTATTATGATCTCCACGATCCCGCGGCTAAACCGGAGTTTTATTATCGTACGTGATATACTTTTTTGCGATGGCCGTCCATTCAGACACTGGCTTGATTGTAGCGCTCGATCACGGACTTCACTGGGGTACGTTCGACGGATTCGATACTCCGCGTGAAACGCTCGAAGACGTCCTCGAGGGGGAACCTGACGGCATTCTGGGTAGCGTGCCGTTCCTCGACCGTCACCGTGACGTCCTTGATGAACATCCATCGGTAACCCGGTTGGGGACGCTCGACGTTATTTATGACTCAACGATCCCCGGCAAACAAGAAGACGCCGAGATTCATCGGCAGGCGTTCAGCCTCGAAGAGGCCGCACGCGTCGGTGCTGATGCGGTGAAGGTGTGTGTCGTCTACGGTCGCGAGGATCCGGACGTGTTGGCACATAACGTCGACTTTGCGGCCGAAATCGCCGAGAACGGCCGGAAGTACGATCTTTCGGTCGTCCTCGAACAGGTGCTCTGGGGGGATCGAATCGACGACGACAACGACCCGGAGCTGACCGAGGAGGCCGCCCGACTCGGCGTCGAACTCGGAGCCGACAGTCTCAAGCTGTACTACCCGGGACAGGAGAAGCTTCGAGCGATCGTCGACCAGCTTCGGTGTCCGGTGTACGTCGCCGGGGGCCCCCACGCGGACAGCGATCGCGAGGTCCTCGAAATGACACAGGATGCCACCGAGGCCGGAGCGGCCGGGATCGTATACGGCCGCAATGTCTGGCAGCGTGATGATCCCGCCGCGATGGTTCGTGCGCTGTCTGCGATCGTAAACGACGGTACGAGTGCCAGGGAGGCGCTTGGCCATCTCGAGTAATGGAGCTGACAAGATGAGTGGGACTCCAAGCGAAACCGGGACGCTCGACCTGCTCGCGGGCGACACCGTACGGTTCTCCGGAGATCGTGAGGTACTCTAGCGTCGACGTCGGATGCTGTTCGTCGATCCCAGTCATCTTGCCGTACTGGTTGTTTTCGATGACGCCGATCAGAGGAAGCTCCCACAGGGCCGCCAAGTGGAACGCACATTGGGGCAGGGTACCGTCACCGAAGAAGGAGGTTGCGACCTTGTCGATATCTCGCATCATTCCGATAGTGCCGCGCCGGTCGTGATCGGAATGCCGCCAGCGACGATCCCGCTTGCCCGGAGCATCCCCGCATCGACATCGGCGATGTGCACCGACCTGTCTTTGCCGTTACAGTAGCCGGTCTCTTTCCCGCACAGTCTGCGGCCATTTTTCCGGTATCGAGTCCTCAAGCGACACACTGGGCGTGTCCACGTTGCGTGCTCGTGAGATAATTCCGTTCTTTGAGGGCCTGACTATCACTCGTCGCAACTGTTTTTTGTCCGATATAAATGTGAGAAAAACCGGAATATCTGCGTCGGCGAACTTGTCCAGTACGACCGTCTTGAACTCGCGTATCTGTTGCATCGTACGAGCATCTCGATCCCCGAGCGACCGGTTTCGTCGAGATGATCGTCAATTTCTAATTTATGGAACTATTATTATGTATAAGTGTACAGTTATTCTAACACCCAACACAATCTTAGGATAACGCAGTTGCTTATCTCTCCGAACAAGACCGCTTTTCGGCCAATCTCGAACTCGCTGTCGAACCGACCGAGTGAATGACTGGTAGAATATGGATGTAATTACAACGGTACCTATGTAATTGATGCCCTCTGATCATCTCTACTCGTGGAGTTCTAATAGACAGAATAATAGTTCTATTTTTGGATAAATTATTCCACTATGCCAGAAACTACTGGGTGTTTTTACCGACACATTTTTCTTTCCGATAGTACTCTTGTTTTATATGACAGATACTCCGCTCGTCGGCGTTCATCTCGGGACCTCAAGCGTGAGTATTGATATCTATGATCTCGAAGGGTCGCTCATCGCGGAAGGAGAAGCCCCAATCGAGGAACAGACGACAATCGGGTGGGAGCGCGCATTGCGAGCGGCGGCACCGAACCTTCCGAGTACTGGTATTTGCTCGGTGACCAGTACGTCCGGGACGATCCTTCTGGTAGACAAGTACGGGGAACCGGTATTCCCGCCAGAGATGTACTACAACTCGGCACCGGAGGAAGTAGAGCGGGTCCGTCAGTCGACGACCGGGTCGGAACTCGCGAACTGGGAAGTCATCTCGTCGTCTACCGCCCCGCTACCGAAGATACTTCGTCTCCGCCAGGAGTATCCGAAACGGTTCGAGAAAGTCGAGTGGATCATGAGTCCTACCACGTGGGTTCTGTATCGGCTCCAGTTTGGGAGCTCCAGTGTCTGGCGCCACGTCGAAACCGACTGGACAAATGCGATGAAATTTGGTGCTAACATCGAGCGATCCCTTCCCCGATGGCATCTACCACTCTTTCACGAGTTCGACCTCTCACCATCGCTGTTCCCCGATATTCGTCCTCCTGGATCGTTTATTGGGGTCGCTCGGAGCGAGGTCGCCAATCGGATCGGCTTCGACGGGCTTCGACTGTACCAGGGTATGACTGACGGGAGCGCGTCAGCGCTAGCCAACGGCTGTCTCGAACCGGATGACTTCAGCGTGACGTACGGGGCGACGAGCAGGATCAAGTACGTTCAGGAGTCGATAACTCCGAACGACATAACGTACTATCACCGACATCCTCTGGACGGATACCTATTGAGTGCCTCCTTCGATAGCGGCTCCGTACTCCGGTGGTACTTCGATCGTGTGCTTAATATTCCCCACAAATACGCGTTCGAATTGGCTGAATCCGTACCACACGGTGAGGAGTACGACGTGTTCTTGCAGAGTCATCGGAGTCCGTTGTACGATCCGGCCGTCGGTACGTCGATTCTCGGTATCAATTGCGATCTTTCACTGTCGACCGAAGCGGTGCGCGGACGAATTGCCAGAGGGCTGGTTTCGGGAATCATTCTCGCGGAATGGACCTACATCGAGCGCATCCAGAACCAATTCGATACCACGATCGAGACGATCTCGTTGATGAACGATGGTGCACCGAATCTCAAGGAAGATTACAGCTGGTTGAATACCCTTCGAGCTCAGATCTGGAACCGGCCAGTCCGAGAGATGGAGCCCCGGATGACGGCTGGGCTCCTCATCCCCCCGACACTGATCGCATCGGAATACTCGGACCGAAACGAAGCAGTCGAGCATCTCCTTCGGGAGCGTACCACGATCGAGCCGGACGATGATCAACCCGACCAGTACGAAGACAGACGGAACAAATATCTCGACCGGTGGCAGACCGTTGGTGACCTTCAGCGATGACGTTGGCTGTTCCATGTGTGGATAGGTAAGGCTTACCGGACTGTCGACCAGTGTGAATAACTGGAGTGACGATTCGGATATCGGTGAGAGCATAACAACGGTATTGCTCGACAAAAGTATTATTATGCCCCAGGCTATAATCATACAGGATGACAAAATCCACTAACTATCCTGTCAGAACGACACAGAAATCGATACGGATTCTGGAGGCGATATACAGAACAGACGGCGGAACACTAACGGAGCTGGCCTCCGAGCTTGAAATGAATAAAAGTACGATACACAACCACCTACACACGCTCATCGAAGACGAACTGGTCGTTCGCAACGGTTCCGATTACCGGCTCGGTCTTCGATTGCTCGAGTTCGGTGGGTACGCGCGACATCAACACGACTTTTATCAGGTCGCGATTTCGGAGATTAAGCGACTGGCCGATCAGACAGAGGAGCTTGCCAACTTAGTAGTCGAAGAACACGGTCGCAGTGTCTATCTGGCCTGCGAGTCCGGAGTACGCTCGGTCACTCTCGACGACTACCCCGGTATCCGTCGTCCTATGCACGTCACTGCCGCAGGAAAGGCGATCCTCGCACACCTCCCTACCGAACGAGTCGACGAGATTGTCGATCGGCACGGACTTCCGGAGAAAACTCCACAGAGCATCACCACGCGTAAAGAACTGGATGCTTCGTTGGCCGAAGTGCGAGAACGTGGAGTGGCGATTGACAACGAAGAACACACTAAAGGGCTTCGCTGTATTGCTGCACCTGTCGTCGACAGCACGAACCAGGTCGTCGGAGCAGTAAGTATCTCGGGTCCGGCAAGCCGGATGGACGACAGTCGATTGATCGACGAAATGGGTGCCACAGTTAGTAGTGCGGCGAACGTAATCGAACTGAGTATCAGCTAACGAATTCGTCTCCTCGTTCAGCTGATTTAATAGTCTCGAAGGGGGTATGGCGGATAACTCGCTGGCTCCGCAGGAGGAACGAACCATCAGTCCTGGGGTACGATACCTGAACCAACCTTCTCGCTCGCGACGCGTCCTCAGGTCTCGAACATGTCGGGGATGACCTACTCGTCGACTGGTAGCTGGTCAGCTGATGGCCGAGGATACAGTCTCAGCGGCGTAGTGTCACGTCATTTCCTTTCCCCATCTCGTGTGCAGGCTACGGTCACGGCGAGTCGGCCTGCTGTCGATGAACCACCCCTCATCGACGAATCCAACGAGAGCTATCGTGGTCCACAGTTATCTATATTGATGTAAACAGCTACCTATCGTGAACGTATTTTTTTCGACGATCACCAGTGGAAGAACGCGAACAGGAACGAACCGACCGCGGCGAGGGCGATACCGGTTTTGACTGCGAGAAACAATCGTTGGTGGTAGCTATACACGTAGTGCTCGATGATCGGTTCTTGTGGATCAGTACCACCACGGATTTTTTTGGGTGTAGTACCCTCTAGTTCGCATCCGTCTACCTGACAGACCGGGGACCGTCACGTGGTCGGCGGGTGACACCATGGGGGCGCTTTCGTCTTCACCGGGATGTTCGGCGGTTGAATTTACCACCCCCTGCCGGTCGGTGTCCGATCAATCGTCTCTGTCTAACGTGTCCATACATGGGATACCCACGGGACTATGTTATATGTTGCCCACTCTAAGGTGCGGGTCGTCCACGGACGAAAGACGCGGTTACCTTTTTGGCACGCACTTCTGTTTCAGTGCCACTTTTCGCAGCCTTTGTATCTTATTGTGAGAGTCCCGTCCGTGGTACACGGTGAAGCAGTCCCCTCCATGAGAAGACCCGTCTTGACTGTATCGAGAACCGACGCTCGTAGTTGCCGGACTTTTTCACTGGGTCGTGCGAGTAACTATCACACACAGCTGCCGCAAGCCGATCTTAATTTTTTAAACTGAAGAATGATATATGTCCTAAATTCAATATATTTAATCAGTGTAGAGGATATAAAATAATATACGAAAACGACGTGACACTGCTTCGCACTGAACCACTCGAGAAACGGATTGAGCGATTCCGAACCAACCCGGTACCGGCGTCCGGAGAACGGCGAAATGCAGGTCTCACTGTTGCTCGAGAGGTCCACACCCACTGAACTGACGTCTCGATTTCTATCCTTCCAGTTATTTGTCACGCTAAGATCTGCAAACGCACCGAACGGCTACGCCGACGGAGCTAGCCGTGATCCGCTCTCGTTCCCGTCTGTAACTCGACTGTGGCCCTCGTAACCACCTTCTACCACGTGCGCCGGTGACTCCGCGCTGAACCGTACTTCGGGTGCTTAGTGTCGCAGATCGTCGTGAATCTCCCAAGACGGTTCGAGCAGTGTGGACAACTCTTTGAATGTTTTATAGTTCCGTTCGTACGTCCTCTCGGATGGGTAATATACCTCGTCTATTTCCACAATATCAGCCGTTTCTTCTAGATTTGCTATCTCACCGACGCCGATCGCGGCCAGCATAGCCGCTCCGAGGCACCCTGACTCTTCGGTCGTCGTCGTCGTGATCGGTCGATCCATGACGTCAGCAAACATACCTGCCCAAAAATCGCTTCTCGCTGCCCCTCCGGTAAAACGTACTTCTTCGACCCCGAAGGCGTCGTCGAACTGTTCGAGCTGCCACCGATGCATGAACGCGATCGCCTCGTAGACGGCTCGAAGCATATCTTCTCGCCGATCGGTCGGTCGCAATCCAGTGAAGCTTCCCGATGCACTGTCGTCATACATGTATCCGTACGGGTTGCCGAACAGGTACGGGTGGAAGACGACTGATGTCTCGACACCGGCTATTTTCGATTCGAGGATATCCCAGATCGGGACGTTTTTTTGTTCTGCCTCTCGTCGTTCCGGTTCACAGAATTCGTCGACGAACCAATTCAGGGCACTTGTTCCGGTTGGTGAGGCGATTTCGAGCA
>LKMJ01007447.1_pt1 | contig 10310 bp, 11 predicted proteins | sample 643391 | NCBI WGS metagenome assembly LKMJ01 (sample SAMN04112250, study PRJNA286221) | soda lake metagenome | biome: soda lake; feature: Kulunda Steppe; material: water; isolation source: sample PL-Br10 brine of Picturesque Lake | place: Russia: Kulunda steppe | collected 2010-07
CAGACAATCGGTAATGCGTGTGACAAACAAAGGGCCACACGTGTGACAAACAATGGGTAATGCGTGTGACAAACAAAGGGGCCACACATGTGACAAACAATGGGCCACACGTGTGACAAACAATGGGTAATGCGTGTGACAAACAAAGGGCCACACGTGTAACAAACAAAGGGCCACACGTGTGACAAACAATGGGCCACACGTGTGACAAACAATAGGTAATGCGTGTGACAAACAAAGGGCCACGCGTGTGACAAACAATGGGTAATGCGTGTGACAAACAAAGGGCCACACGCGTGACGAGAGACTGCAAACAGGGGCTTGGGGGCACGGGATGCCAAGCCTGCTTAAGAAGCCCTTCACACACATTTGAAAAAGTCTGTCCGACACATGACCAGATGCGTGTACACAATGCATTCTTGCACACATGCATGCGTTTGATGCATGCGTGCACATGGTGCATGCTTCTTTGGCCTTTTGACGGCCCACCAGGTCCATGGGCTACTGCTCCCATTGCCTTCCGTTACCATTGCCTTCTGCGTCCACGGCCTCCCGCTGGCCCACTGCTCCCATGCCCAGCGAACTCTGTGGCCTGGTGCTCCCGTAATAGGACCTCAGGCCCACTTACTTGGGTGTCCTCATCAGCTTCCATCTCGTCCTCCTTTGAGTAGCTTGAGGGCACAAGCAACCTCTTGGCCACGCCCCCTCTGTGTGCCTGGACCAAACACAAGCACGATATATGAGCTGCATGTGGGTGCACATTGGAGAGCGTGAAGCTGTATGCTATAATTGGAGATGCATGCATATAATATGCTATGTATGAAGCTGTTTGCGGGTGCGCATTGGAGAGCAGCCACTAAATTTGTGCAACATGGGTGAAACGGTTGGGGCTGCTCACCACCAAAGACTGGACTGCCATAGAGGACACACCAAGGCGCCTGCCCCTGTTAATTAGGCAGCACCACCAAGGATCAAATTGCCACAGAGGACACACCAAGGTACCTGCCCTTATTAACTAGACAGTACCACTAAGGACTGAAGCGACCTGCACCTAGTGCCTCTTGATGGCAAACCCTGGACACTTCATGCCTGGCATCATTATACATAGAGATATCCCAATCATTAGGCCTTGTGTTACTATGTCTTAAGGTCTGCCGGCTTGTCTTTGGCTTGTGAGCTTCGAGCATGCTATGGATTTAAGCCCAAGGAAACCTCTCCCTATGACCCAGTAGAGTGTCTGTACTTACATAAATAAGTACACAGCAAGCTCAAACAAAAAGAAAAGCTCAAACAAAAAGAAAAGAAAAAGCCGCAGGCAACGAAAACACTCCCTTCATCAACTGAGGAAAAGGGGTCACCCACGGCCTCAGGCCCAAGCGATCATCTAAATGGTTCTGATGGTGGAGTGCCTGTGTGGCTGTGTGTACACCTGGTTCACCTCTTTTGTTGATGGACGGTCAGTCACAGTCTTCCCTCAATCGTCCGCCTGTTACCTACCACGGCGTTTTATTTGGGCATCGTTTTCAAATCAGTCACGTTGGTCACCATGCGCTGAGGAGCTGCTGTGAGTGGCACTGACCTTTGAAAAAAAAACATCATGATTCACTGAAACTCACCTTGTCAATATCAGAATCGGTGCTGCCGCTACTTTTGCTGCTGCTCTGTCTGCGACTGCCCCTGCAAAGTCAGGCAGAATAGCAGAATGGGGCAAATCAAGGGCACAAGGATAATGGATGGTGATACTTGGGTGAGGCATACATACTCTCGAGAAATCAAGCTTAATCTCCAGGCAAGATCTCAAGGATAAAAGACCTGAGCCAAAGTTGTTGAGGCTCTGGCTTGTGACTGAATTGAATCACGATTTGATTTGGCGAAATTTTGGTGGACAGCACAGTGCAACAAATTTTGGTGGACAGCACAGTGCAACAAATTTGGTGGACAGCACAGTGCAACAAATTTGGTGGACAGCACAGTGCAACAATTTTGGTGGACAGCACAGTGCAACAAATTTTGGTGGACAGCACAGTGCAACAAATTTTGGTGGACAGCACAGTGCAACAAATTTGTGGTACATCTATAGGAGAAAAAAGCTTGGACAGAGGATCAATGGCTGAAATGCAGTAGGAGGAACGCATAGATTAAGCACGGGATTATTCCAGCCATTCCCTCATTCATCCTGAAATCTAAACGCAGCCCTACTTCACTTGTACACTACAAAATATCCATCTGCTTAATACAGGACAAGGCCATGGCTATCATCAATCTTATACAGGCACAAGAGCATCATTTGCAAGGCTGCTGTCATTGTACATAGACAAGCCAGGGGGATGCATGAGAGGTGCGCTTGTCAAAAAGCAGGTTTCAGTTACCTCTGCGAGCTGCTCCCAAAGGTATGACGCCCACAGCTCCTGCGCCTCTCCATCCTGAGAATGCACCAAAATGTATGTGTGCACATGTATGTGCACACACATGTGTGCGTGTGTGTGTGTGCGTGTGTGCGCGTGCGTGTGTGTGAGCACATGCTTTGTGTTTTCAAGTGTTTCTGTTATGTGTGCATAAGATCTGCAGCTTTAAAGCTTCAGACACTTCAGCTACAGAAGAGACCTTCTGTGTCTACCTGCCCCAACACACGCTCCTGTCGCTATTCCCGCAAATTTGCAAATGCGTGTGGCATGCTCAGATATATGAGATCAATTTAGCACTCAGTTTGCACCATGCCCGGCATAATAGCATGGATTGAAGGGATGCTTTCATGATGAAGAAGCTGATAGCATTGTATGGACACAAACCTCTCTGAAGCACCAGGCACATCACGCACAAACATGCGCACACACAAACACGCGCAATTCATAGGGGCAGCAAGTCAAGCAAAAGCGGCCTTGGCCTGCAGAGCCTAACATGCAAGCCGAGTGAACAGCATAAGCAAGAGATTCTTCTAATGAGTCCAAGGAAAAGTCCGCGCTTAAATCATAAAAACAGGCTGCTACATGAATTAACACAAGTAGAATGATAAGTATTTAAAATCATGCAGCATTCCCATGCTGGTCCAGCACCTGAACTTGTGTGTCATAGAGTGTTTGCCTTCAACGGCGCTGGGTCTGAGGCCTGCCGTGGGCACAAGAAGGAGCACAGGCAGCAAGGGAGGGTTGCCAAAAGTATGTAGAAGCATGCTGTGCTGGGTTTGAGGCTTGCTGTGAGCACGGAAAAGAGCACAGGCGATGAGGCTGCCTTGCACAATTTAGCCTTGAAGCAGGCTGTGCTGAAACAACAGGCTGTGCTGGGACAACAGTCTACATTGGAGTGTCTTTTGAGTGGAGGAGCAAACGCTGTGCAAAAGCGGCATTGGACACCCGAATACAAGACAAGAGTAATACCAATTGAAATAGAAACAAATGTGTCCACAGTTATACACACACACAAGCTCTACCTCCCTATCATGATACATCTGCATGCACACGCGTCCTGCACAAATTCAAACATTGCTGGGTCCACAACAGGAATGTATTTTGCTTGAAATTGCATCACATACTGCACAACAGTGACAAGCACAATTTTGCTGTTTGGAGAGACCATCCATGCTTGTGCTACCTATGGCATCTGTCACACACCATGCCCGGTTGTCATCATGCCCAAGAAATGCCCAGATGTTGGTATTGCTCATGAGAATAGGCGTGGAAATACTGGTAGAAAGGACTCAGATGCACTCACCGCTGCTTCTCCTCTCTCGAAATGAACCTTGCCCCAGGAGTTCTTCAGCTGTCAGCTGCAGATGCAGGCATGGGCACATGCATGCAGGCGTGGTAGTGAGCACATTCCACATGGCAAGTGTGAGGGGGAATGGGTGCTCGTACATCAGCCAGCGCATCCTTGCCTGGTCCTGTCACTGAATTGTATGAAATGTCCAAAAAGGGAGCGTGACCTGCAAGGCACAATGCACATTTTGCCTCACACACCCACAAATCCAGCAGCATATGCCAAACTCACATAATGTGTGTATGGAATGAATTCATACAGATTCTCAGGGACTGTGCGCATGTGTGCTCCAATATACCCTACATTGATTAATTTGCTTCTTTCTACTACTATTTTTCCGTTGTCTCAGTCGTTCCCATCAAGACGTGATTCGGTTACTTATCAAATACGTAAGGTCATTTGCAACCCTGACAGGTTATTATGTAACAGCTTGTTGTAAGAAAGCTGGTTGAAAGTAAGATTTGGGCAGTCTGTTGTGCAAAGGAGCACCCAGGCCAAGCGAGGAGCATCAGGGCAACATGCACAGACCATCCATCCCAGGGCAGAAGAGTCTATGAAAGCAGCACACTGCAGTTGCCTTAAAGGTGCCTTGGTGCAGCAATCCAAGGCTGGTCTCTTGGTTTATATGCAAAGCTTGGAAAAAAGGTGACCATTGATTGATGCCGAGTAGCTTGATTAATCAAGTCGTTTGTCTGCAACCAACATGTTTGTTTGCATGTTGACAGAATCCCAGCCCAATTTGCCCAATGATTCTGACAAGGCAGAAATACCAAAACCAATTTACCTCTTCATCTGAGAGTATGCTCCTTCTGCTAAAGCTTCTTTTCGATGCCTGGGGTCCTCTCAGTGTCCGGGCCTTGCCTGGTTATGCATCAGGAGTGAGGGAAATGTCAGCACGACTTTGCAAAGAATTAAAGACATATCAGAGAATAGGCTTCCTATTCTCCTTCAGCAATTCCAAATACCCTTGAGCAGCCACAATGAGCAGCAATGCATTCTCACCATGGTAAAAATCAACATTCTCAGAGGAGCAAGAGTACATAAGGGATGCGCCATTCACCAGAACGCTGCGACCAACCTCTCCCTCCCGTCCCTTGCCGCATTGGGCGTTGGCCTTGCACTGGAGCACGCTCCACACAAAGCAATGCCCTGATGAAGCAGTATGCTGACCGATCCAACAGACTCATGTACCAGCAGGGCTGCATTGCACTTTCTCCTTACTGCGCCTCTTAGCCAGCTTCTGGAGCTGATTTCAGATCCTCCTGGAACTGGTTGTGTCCAGATCAAATGGACAAAGACCTAACACAGACCTTTTCTCAACACAACTCCATGATCCCTCTGGTATTTTTGCTGATCATGCCCTAGAAGAAGTAGAGTAGTTGCATGCATAGTCTTACCTGTGCTTCCTGGCCTACTGCTGCTGGGGCTGCTGCTGGGGCTGGACAGTGGCGTGGTGTCGTATGAATCTGAGGACGCATCGGGAGACTTTGGCAGCAGTGCAGAGAAAGTGGGGTCAAGTTCTCCCTCTGATGGCTCAAACGCAGGGCCGTCTTTGTCAATTGATTCTGCGGACATCATTGTGGGCTAGCTGAGTGAGCGGCAGCAATCGAGCAAACCCAAAGCAGCAAGTGACGATGGTGCTTGTCAGCCTACTGCAGGCTTGAGCAAATCTAGCATGCACCTGCCCTTATCTGCCATGCAATGTGCACATTTCTGCTGCCTGCGCACCTGCCCTGCTCAGCCCAGCCTCCTCTGCCATCCTCTCATCAAGCTCAGCTTGAGCTTGGCCGGCCACGGTAGTCAAAGGTCGGTATAAGCCATCCACCTAGCATGGCAGCATGCCACGCCCGAGACTGAGCAAGAATTCAAGGCGAAACACACCCTGGCCTGTACAAGAGTACAGCACCTGGTGTAGGCTATGCCACAAAGCCTAGTTGTGCTGCTAAAAGACATGCTACAATCAATTCATCCCACTGGCAGCCTGCTGGTAGTGCACGCCCTCGAGATATGATGTGCAGCATTGAATCCTGTCTGCCCGTTGAGCATTCTGATGCTGCAAACCCACCATCTCTGCAATATCGGCCTGCATCTCTTCTGGTGTCTTCTGTTTCTTCATGAGCTTGCGGAAGTTGGGCATCAAGCTTGGTCTGCCGGAGGGGGAGGATGCCAAGATGGATCTGAGGGCCCTGCTGCCCCCTGGGCTGCTGTCTGGGCTGGTGCTGCTGCCTCTCCTCACCTCATTTCCCCTAAAACTCACCATATTATGGCCTGCATGCACAAGGAAAACCAAAAGTCTACAATTGATTAGCAGTATGCAGATGGGCAGATGGACACTCCTAACTCACTCGGCAGTGAGCTTTACCCAAGCAGCAAGGCCGGGCACCACGCACAAAAGAGAAATTGTCACTAGCTTACATACATGCACCCAAGACAACTCCCTTCACCTGCGCAACTTTGGCCACCGCCGCTCAGCATTCAGGCTGCCACAGGAACAAAGAATGGGCAGCGACTTCATGTGATTGCCCAGTAGCTAAGAGTATGGCCATGATATTGTAGCAGCAACAGGCCTTTTTTACGTATCTCACCAGCTCTGGTGCCCGTCCAGCCACAGTCCAGCATGCAACAAGCCTCCTATTACATATTTCATCATCCCTGGGGCCCATCCAGCCACAGTCCAGCATTAGGTATGGGTAAATAGGGTTTGGCAGACCCTCGTCTAGGCTCTGTAGAGCCTCTTTAGTGGATACTTGAACCTCTATAGAGCCTGCTTAGTGCTTTGATCAGACCCTATTTACCCATCCCTTTCCAGCATGCAACAGGCCTCCTTTTACGTATCTCATCAGCCTTGGTGCCTATCCAGCCACAATCCAGCATGCAACAGGTTTCCTATTACATATCTCATCATCCCCGGGGCCCTTTCAGACACTAGAGATTGTCAATCGCATGCAGGCTACACAGCTTCTCAGCTTCATGCTCTTCTTACATTACACTCTATCCCCTCTTGGCCAAGGGCTCATGGGTGAGCCCTTGACATCATGGGTGAGCCCTTGACAACATGGGTGAGCCCTTGACATCATGGGTGAGCCCTTGACAACATGGGTGAGCCCTTGACAGCATGGGTGAGCCCTTGACAACATGGGTGAGCCCTTGACAACATGGGTGAGCCCTTGACATCATGGGTGAGCCCTTGACAACATGGGTGAGCCCTTGACAACCTGGGTGAGCCCTTGACAGCATGGGTGAGCCCTTGACATCATGGGTGAGCCCTTGACAACATGGGTGAGCCCTTGACAACATGGGTGAGCCCTTGACAACACGGGTGAGCCCTTGACAACACGGGTGAGCCCTTGTCAACACACGCCATCCAATTTTTTTGCCTTGCTCCTCCCTACAGCTACGCCCTCGGGTATGCATCTTGCTGTCAGCAAAAGAAATGCAGCATCGCTCACACCTTGCTGCCACACTAATTGATGATTGGTCAGGAGGCTTGCATTCAATTTAAACCCAGTTCTGGTCTGTGACTCATGCTCTATGGACACAGAAGTTAAACAATCAGTACACAGCCTTGAAGGCGGGTTGTGGGGGCTGCATGCACCCAGGGACAGTGTCTGAGGAAATAACAATAATATCAATAATATGATGGGAACGCACTATGAGGATGGCTTGTCGGGGATGCACGCAGGTGAGTGGGGCTGACAGAGCTAAAAGAAAAGTCATCTTGGTTTGCTTGAGCTGTGTCTGCTCTGTCGTTCCTGCATAATGACATTAGGAAAGCACGTCACCATAGTGAAACCACAGGAATTACATAAATAGCACGATACCCGTTGCCTTTTTGTACATCACATCTGGGCAGTAGTAGCTGTTGGGCGAATGCTTAAAAGCAGACAGACAAGAGGCGGCATCACTGGATAAGTCCTTTGTGCACATCGCATCTGGGCAGTAGCTCTTGGGCGAATGCTTAAAAGCAGACAGACAAGAGGCGGCATCACTGGATAAGTCCTTTGTGCACATCACATCTGGGCAGTAGCTCTTGGGCGAATGCTTTTAAGCAGACAAACAAGAGGCGGCATCACTGGATAAGTCCTGCCCGCCGCAGCAGCGGGAGCAGGAGCATTTTCTGTGGTTCCACTTCCATGCAACAGTGCAGCTGTCGCGGCACAACGCGCCAGCTGTCGTTTTTCACTTTTTGTCCACCAGCCTCCTGCCACATCCAGGCATGCCCTGCCAGCTGTCACTCGTTACGCCATTTCATGAGACTATTCTTGGGGCCATAGCCTGCTTGACCTTCCAGCTCCCCTCTGCCTACTTGCTGTCCAATCCATGCCCTCCTTGGACTTGTTCCCCTCTGCCTCCTTGCTGTCCAATCCATGCCCTCCTTTGACTTGCTTGCCTTTCAACCCTTCTTGTTGTCCAATCCATGCCCTCCTGTGACTTGCTTGCCTTTCACCTTGAGCCTCTGTGCTCAAGCGACTGTGGGAGGGTAGAGTCGGGGCTGCCGATTCATTGGTGAATCCGCACCTTGAGCCTCTGCGCTCAAGCGCCTGTGGGAGGCCGGGGTCGGGGCTTGTGCGGATGGGGGGAGGGGGCTTGGGCAAGGAGGGGTCAAAACCCGCGGGGCTCTTCCCAGGGGGCGAGCCAGTCATCCTCCGCTTCTGGAGGGGGGCCGGCGGGGGGGCGGGGTCCACCTGTGGCGGAGTGGGTGAGAGCTGTGAATGGCGGACCGACAGGGAGGAGTGACAGAGCCCTGCTGCAGAGAAATGGAGGCGCGCATGCCCGAGGAATCAGGAGCGCCCCATGATCAGATGGCGGGACAAGGCTGTGGAGCAGTGGGGGTGCGCGCAAACTGTGGTGGAAGCCACACGCAACGGGATGGGGCGGCGATGCAATGGAGGAACAGAGTATTGCTGTGGAATGACGAGGGCACACATGCGTTTGCCTGTCACCAGCACACAGGACAGAGGTGCCAACTCCTGAGGAGCGCCTCAGTCGACGGGCACCTTTCTGTTGCTGTGGAATGACAGGGGCGCACATGCGCCTGCCTGTCACGGGCATGCAGGACGGTGGTGCCAGCTCCTGAGGAGCACCCCAGCAGCCGCGCACCTGTCTGTTGCTGGCATGCAGGACGGTGGTGCCAGCTCCTGAGGAGCACCCCAGCAGCCGCGCACCTGTCTGTCGCTGGCGTGCAGGTTGTGGTGCCTGTGCCGTGGGCCGCCCATCTTCCTCCACAAGCGCACAAGCTCAGGGTCATCCTCGAGGCCTGCCGCCACTTTAGGCCGCACACGCTCCAGCTCAGCCATCTACACCGGTGGCCAGGCCGGCGTGACAAGACAGGGTGCCATGACAACTATGATGGCGTCAAAACTAAGATTGAGGATGGGTCATGAGCCAAGGATGGGGCACGAGCCAAGGATGCGGCATTAGCAACAGTTTATGCAGCTGCATGCGCCGCCGCTGCGTGCGCCGCGCCGCCATGGCTGGTAAATCACAACCACACTCTGTGGAGGTCCATGGGAACAGCATGACGAACGGGGCGAGTGCGATTTCTCTGCCTTCAAGTGGCTTGTGGGGGGGGAGTGCACAAGTCGATGCAGACGCAGCTCGCTGATCGGCTGGGCGAGGATCTGTTGTCTTAATGCAGGCAGACCCTTTATTGCTTTGTCCAGGGCCATTGATCTTGAAATGGTAGCAAAACGCATGGATGACCTCCAGAGTTGGTGGTTGTGGCATTGGGAGCCGCTCCAAAGTAATGTCACATGGGCCATGTGATGCACACAGAGCCATGGTGTCCCAACGCCACATGTGCACATGTCAGGGGACACGTGGGCCCTGCCTCACGTCCCCATGCCAACATGCCTGCACCTGCGTCCTCAAAATCCTGTGCGCGGGATGGGAGGTGACATGACCAGGCACCCCGCACCCACGCCGGTGACATGACCAGGCACCCCGCAGGTGACCAGGCACCCCGCACCCCGCAGGTGACATGACCAGGCACCCCGCACCCCGCAGGTGACATGACCAGGCACCCCGCACCCACGCAAGGGCTCATGCCCCACCCGTCTCACGATCCAGCAAGCATAGGCAGCGACACGGCCAGAGGCGCCATACCTGCATGCGCCATCCTGCATGTGGCGCATGCCCCACCTGCTTCAGGATCCTGTGCGCATGGGGGGACATGGCGAGGTAGCGGCCCATGCGCCGCGCCGCGCTCTCGTGCACGTTTCCCCGCGCGTCAAACTGCGCACAGGGGCAGCGTGGGCCAGGGGCTGTGGAGATGGAAGGTAACAAGGGGCAGAGCTCAAGACAGTGGTGAACTTCGCACATTCCCTGCACAATGCCTGGATCACGATCCCCACACGATATGCCTACACAATGGCTGCATCACAATTCCACTGCAAAAAGGGAGTGGAAGGAGCTGCATGAAGGTCGCCACACTCCCCAACCTCTCTCCATTGCTAAGTGCAAGCTGTGCAAGCCTTGGCAGCTGCACCAGCATGACCTCCCCTCCCCCTCCCTGCACCAGCATGACCTCCCCTCCCCCTCCCTGCACCAGCATGACC
>LKMJ01007448.1_pt1 | contig 10309 bp, 11 predicted proteins | sample 643391 | NCBI WGS metagenome assembly LKMJ01 (sample SAMN04112250, study PRJNA286221) | soda lake metagenome | biome: soda lake; feature: Kulunda Steppe; material: water; isolation source: sample PL-Br10 brine of Picturesque Lake | place: Russia: Kulunda steppe | collected 2010-07
CCGGAGATATCGAGAATGTGGGAAGAACAGCCCGCCACCATACTTTTTTTGAGATGCTGGGAAACTTTTCCTTTGGAGATTATTTTAAGGAAGAGGCTATTGCCTGGGGCTGGGAATATGTAACAGAAATTTTAAACCTTCCGGAGGATAAACTAATTGCCACCATATATAAGGATGATGATGAATCTTTTAAAATCTGGCAGAAGAAGATTGGTTTACCGGAGACAAGGATAGTCAGAATGGGCAAGAAGGATAATTTCTGGCAGATAGGTACCGGACCCTGCGGACCCTGCTCTGAAATTCATATTGACCGGGGACCAGAATTTGGTACCGGTCCGGAGAATGTCCTGGGCGGTGAAGGTGACCGGTACCTGGAGCTCTGGAATCTGGTTTTTACCCAGTATGATTATACGGAAGAGGGAGAGTATCTGGAATTACCTCAGAAGAATATTGATACGGGAATGGGTTTAGAGAGAACTGCCTCGGTGCTGCAGGGTACCAAATCAAATTATGAAATTGATATAATTAAACCTTTACTGGAAGAAATCGGCCGGCGTTCCGGCTATAAGTATGATTCTGAGGAAGAGACAAAAACTGCTTTTCGGGTTATTGCTGACCATCTCAGGGGAATTACCCTGGCTGTTCTAGATGGCGCTTTACCCTCCAATGAGGGGCGGGGTTATGTCATAAGAAGGCTGCTGCGCAGAGCTTCCCGTTATGGCTTAAAGCTTAACTTTCAGAAACCCTTCCTCCATGAGATGGTTTCCAGTTTTGCTGAAATTATGAAGGCACCCTATCCTGAAATCAAGGAACAAAAGGAGCATATCTCCCGGGTGGTTTATTCAGAGGAAGAAAGATTTCTTAACACCCTGGATCAGGGGCTGGATATATTACAGGATAAAATTGCTGCCCTGAAAAATCAAAACCGTTCTCAACTAAGCGGCGAGGAGGCCTTTGAGCTATATGATACCTACGGCTTTCCACCTGATCTGACCAGAGATGTTCTGGAGGAAGAGGATCTGGAAATGGACCTGGAGGGATTTGAAGAGGAAATGGAAAAGCAGCGCCAGCGGGCCCGGAAGGCCAGGCAGGCCGGGGGTTTTGTTGGTAAGGCTGGTGAGGTTTATGAAAAACTGGGAGAAAAAATTGGCGTCGAACAAAAATTTGTCGGCTATCATAACCTGGAAACTGAGGGGAAAATACTGGCAATTATAAGCGATGGTGAAGAAGTTAGAGAAATGAAATCCGGGGAAGAAGGAGAAGTTATTCTTAGTTCCTATCCCTTTTATGCTGAAGGTGGAGGCCAGGTAGGAGATAGGGGCCACCTGACTGCAGAGGATGAGAATATGGAGGCTCTGGTAAAGGATGTTCAGCAGAAAAATGGTTTTGATGTAGCTGTAGTTGAGGTTAAAAAGGGTAAGCTGCAGAGCGAGCAAAAAGTAAGAGCTGCAGTTACAAAGGACTTGAGAGAGGCTACTGCCCGCAACCATACTGCTACCCATCTGCTGCATCAGGCCTTAATGGATCTTCTGGGTGATCATGTTAATCAGTCAGGATCTCTGGTTGCTCCAAAAAGGCTGAGATTTGATTTTACCCACTATGAGGCCTTAACTCCAGAAGAATTGCGCAGTCTGGAAAGAGAAGTTAACCGTAAAATTATGGCCAATTTACCGGTAGAGACCTATGAAACAACAGTTGAAGAAGCTCGAAAAAAGGGTGCCCAGGCCCTTTTTGAAGAAAAATACGAGGAAAAGGTTCGGGTTGTTCAAACCGGGGATTACAGTCTGGAGCTCTGCGGAGGAACCCATGTTTCTGCCACGGGTGAAATTGGACTATTTAAAATTTCTCAGGAGAGTTCAATTGCTGCAGGAGTCAGGAGAATTGAAGCAAAAACCGGGCTGGCCGCCCTGGAATTGATTGAAGAGCAGGAGGATATTCTTCAGGAAGCTGCCAGAGGTTTGAAAGTTGAGCCTTCTGATCTGCCTGTTAGAATTTCTCAAATACAGGCTGAAACCAGAGAATTGAAAAGGCAGCTGAAATCTCTTCAGGACAGGTTTGCTGACAGTAAGGCTGAAGATTTGATAAAGAATATGGAAGAAATTAATGGCATATCAGTGCTGCTGTCCCGATTGGAAGGCATAGACAAAAAAGCTCTGAGAAATTTAAGTGATGAAATAGTTGAAGAGATATCCAGTGGAATAGTAGTTCTGGCTCTGGTTGAAAGCGGCAGTATTTTCTTTGTGGCCCGGGTTACTTCCGACCTTCTTGAAGAGGGTTTTAAGGCTGGAGATTTAATTGGTCAAATAGCTGCTGTGACCGGAGGCGGAGGGGGCGGACGACCGGATATGGCCCAGGCAGGAGGCAGTCAGCCGGAGAAACTTCCTGAAGCCTTTGACCTGGCCCGGAAGCTGATAGTAGATATAAGCAATCAGTAAGGACTTTAGTTTTAGCAGGGATTGGTAGACGAATTAAATTAATATGAGTTTCTCTGGAGGTTGTAGTTATGACCGAGCAGGAAAAGCATAAAATTAGTGAAACCATGAAATTTGATTTCGATTTAAGCGATGAAGAAAGTGAAGCCGGATATGTTCTCAAGAGGGTTTTTTATGCCCTGGAAGAAAGAGGTTATAATCCGGTAAATCAGATTGTGGGATATCTTATTTCCGGTGATCCGGCTTATATAACAAGTTATAAGGATGCCAGGACAATGATCCGAACGGTGGATCGGGATGATATTCTGGAAGAATTAATATCCAGTTATATGAAGGATTAATTTTTTGGAAGGAAGTTTATATCTCACCGGTTGAAATAAGGTTCTATCTCACAAATTATTGATATTCCCCTAAAATATATGTTTTTTATGCCCGCTGTTGTTTATATCAGCGGGTTTTTTCTGTTTTTCTTTTCACAGGGCCGGCCCCCAAACCCAGGAAAAACCGTGCAATAAACCTTGCAAAGAAACGAACCAGAGGAGGAGAAATTAGGACTTGCAATTAAAGAGGCCGGGAGGTATAATGATATACTAGGATAATTAGAAACGGGTAATAATTGAACTAAAGGAGGCAATTTTGCGGGTACTGGCTATTGATTATGGGGATAAAAGAATAGGTCTGGCTGTCAGTGATGCACTCAGGATAACTTCTCAGCCTTTGAAAACAATCCCCAATCACAATACCGATCAGGTTTTGCAGGATCTGGCTGATATAATTGCTGAATACCAGGTTTCTTTGATTGTTTTAGGTCTTCCTTTAAATATGGATAGCAGTGAGGGCTGTAGGGCTGATATTTCCCGGGAATTTAAAGAAACTTTGAATGATAAATTTGATGTTCCTGTAGTGCTGCAGGATGAGAGATTAAGCAGCGCAGAAGTGGAAAAAATTTTGCTGGCAGGGGATGTCAGCCGGGCTGACCGGAAAATTCAGAGGGATAAGCTTGCTGCCTCAATAATTTTACAAAGATATCTGGCGCAAATTCAGGGAGGCAAGAAAAATAATGAGCAAAATAAATAAAAACAGCAGAGATGATGAGCTTTGTTACTGGTATGATGGCGAACGAGGTGAACTGGTGCTGGAGGAAGATGATCAGGAATACAGATTTTATCTTCAGGATAAGTTCAGCTATGAAGGACAGGAGTACTGTATTCTTTCACCCTCAGAGGATAAGAAGGAACAGCTGGCCCGGCAGGAGGCTCTCTTAATGAAAATTATCAGGGATAATGAGGAAGAAATGCTGGCTGTAATTGAAGATGATGAAGAATTTGATGCCGTTTCCCGTCACTATTATTTAACCCAATCAGGGGAAAAGTGATAGCGAAGATAAAACCAGACAGCAGACTGTTTTATTAATCTGTGCTGAAGGTACATTTTACTGATTTTGTTGTTTAATTTATTAATTTAAAATTACTGTTTAATTTATAGTTGCTGACAGAGCATATTAAAGACAGGTTATATTATAAACTGTTATAAACAGAATTTTTTTGATATACAGGAGGGTATGGTATTGAAAAGAGCCGCTGTTATTTTTTTGCTGGCGGTACTGGCAGCTGGAATATTTTTCAGAGTAGATTATCAACTGCGGCCCGGTCCGGCTTTAGTCGAAACTGAAGAAGGATTTTCCCAACCTGTCAGGATTAGCAGGGGGAGTTCTCTCAGGCAGATTGCTGCTCAATTAGAGGAAACAGGAGTTATTAATTCCCGGATTCTCTTTGAAACATATGTTTTAATTAATGATTATCAGGGAAATTTACAGGCCGGTACTTACATTTTTTCTGAAAATGATGATATGCTTGAAGTGGTTGATAAAATAAGAAGAGGTGATGCAGCTACTTTTAGAATCACCATACCCGAAGGCTTCACCCTTGTTCAAATCAAAGAAAGGCTGGTCAATCAGACTGATTATGAAATTGAAGAGATCAGGGATTCCTTTGATGCTGAACTTCTGGAAAGAGATTATCTGCCGGATGAAAGTCTGGTTCAATGGCAGCTGGAGGGTTTTCTTTTCCCGGATACCTATATTATTCCCTATGATTTTTCTCCTGAAGAAATTCTGGCTGTAATGCTCGACAGATTTGAAAGAGATTGGCTGGTTAAAATAGAGGAAGGAATTGAGCAGCAGAGCACAGCCAATAATCTCAAAATTGCTGATTTTGTAACCATAGCATCTCTGATTGAAAAGGAAGCAAATCTAGTAGAAGAAAAGCCAAGAATTGCCGGAGTTATTTATAATAGATTAAGCCAAAATATGCGGCTGCAGCTCGATGCTACAGTTCAGTATGTTCTTCCAGAAAGAGTCAACAGGGTTTTATACCGGCATCTAGAGATTGACTCCAGCTATAACACCTATCTGATTGATGGTCTTCCACCTGGACCGATTGCCAGTCCCGGAGAAGAATCCCTGGCTGCAGCATTGGAACCTGAAGAAAATGATTATTTATTCTATTTTGCCCTGCCTGATGGAAGTCATGTATTTACCAGAAGCTATCAGGAGCACCTTGATCAGCAGAGGGACAAACTTAATCACTAAAACTGGTAGAATTCATTTGGAATTCAACTGGAAACTTAATCCAAACCGGACAATTTGGAGGTCATAGTATGGAACTTCCTGAACTGCTGGCACCTGCTGGAAATATGGCAAAGCTCAAAATTGCTCTTGATTATGGTGCAGATGCAGTTTACTGTGCAGGAAAGGAATTTGGCCTCAGGGCCAGAGCCGATAATTTTTCCAGAAAGGAACTGCAGGATGCGGTGGAATATGTTCATCATCGCAATAAAAATATATATTTAACTTTGAATATAATACCCCATAACCAGGATTTGGAGAAAATCATGGAATTTTTAAATTTTCTTGCTGAACTTAATGTAGATGGGGTAATAGTTTCCGATCCTGGTGTCTTATATCTCTTTGAAGAAAATAAGATGGATTTGCCTTTACATTTAAGCACCCAGGCTAACACTGTTAACTGGGCCAGCGTCAAATTCTGGGAAGAAAAAGGTGTGGAAAGAATAATTCTGGCAAGAGAATTAAGCCGGGACGAGATAGCAGAAATTAAATCCCGGACCAGTGCCGGACTGGAGGTTTTTATCCACGGTTCGATGTGTATTTCTTATTCCGGTCGCTGTCTTTTGAGCAATTATCTAACCGGCAGAGATGCCAATCGAGGAAATTGTGCTCAGCCCTGCCGCTGGAAATACAGCCTGGTGGAAGAAAAAAGACCGGGACAGTATTTTCCCATCGATGATAACAATAGGGGATCCTATATAATGAACTCCAGAGATCTCAATTTGCTTGAGGAAATACCGGAGCTGGTTGAACTGGGGGTAGAATCACTGAAGATTGAGGGTCGGATGAAAAGTATTCATTATGTAGCTACTGTTACCGGTATATACCGGCAGGCCCTCAATGAATATGCCGGTGATCCGGATAGTTTTACCGTGAAACAGGAATGGAAGGATGAACTTGATAAAGTAAGCCATCGTCCCTATACCAAAGGATTTTTCCACGGGAATCCCGAACAGCAGGGTCAGAATTATGCTGATTCATCCTATATCAGAAACTATAAATATATGGGTCAGGTCAAAGGATTTATACCTGATCCCGGTCTGGCAATAGTTAGGATAAAAAATAAAATCTGTCAGGGGGATGAAGTAGAATTTTTTGGGCCAGGAGGAGACACCTTCAAACAGAGAATCGATGTAATTATAAATACTGATGGTGAAGCAGTGGAAGAAGCTCCCCATCCAGAGAGTACAGTAAAAGTAGGGGTAGAAAGGCCTATCGGAGAAAATTACATTATTCGCCGCTGCACAAACTGTTGATAAGGAATTATTATTATGAAACAGAAAAACTCTAATCATTCAGATACCTTGAAGATAAAGGCCATTATTCCTCCAGAAGAAGTGGTGTTTGTAGATATGGTTTTTAAATCCTATGAAGGAATAGCTATGCTGACCCTGCATGAAGCTGAACAGGGATTGATAATCCTTGATGTGACTGAAGGAACTCGATCTCAGGTTCTTGAAATTTTGAATGATTTTAATAAAGAATTTCCCGTAGAAATAGTTTATGATGAAGGACTGGAGAATTGAAGATTGGAGCAACTATATCCGGGAAAGAAAAGCTGCAGGAAAGAAAAGCTGCAGTCTTAAAGGAGTGTGATTCATTTGATCAGGAATAAATTTATTGTTCTGATGTTCTTGCTGTTTTTAACTATTGCTTTTACAGTTGATGATCTCAGTGCTGATCAGCGAAACCTGGTGCTGGGGCAGCGCATACTGGAACAGGGAAACCGGGGCGGAGATGTCGCTATTCTCCAGCGAAAGCTGGCAGAAAAGGGTTTTTATGATGATAGAATAGACGGCTTATATGGACCCAAGACCAGGTCAGCGGTCGAGGCCTTCCAGTCCGAAAATGATCTTGAAATTACAGGCAGGGTTTGTGAGAATAGCCTGCGTAAATTTTCACAGGATGAGGAGCTTGTCAGCGTTCTAGAAATTTCCAGAGAGGAAATCCTGCTGCTGGCCCGGGTAATTCATGCAGAAGCTCGTGGTGAACCCTTTGAGGGAATGGTAGCTGTAGGTTCGGTAATTCGCAACCGGGTTGAAGATGACAGATTTCCCGATACAATCAGAGAGGTTATAATTGAAGAAGGTCAATTTAGTTCTCTCATAGATGGCCAGGCCAATCTCTACCCCAATGATAAAGCTATAGAAGCAGCCCGGGCTGCTCTGCTGGGTTTTGACCCCACTCATAGATCCCTGTTCTTTTATAATCCCCAGATTGCCACCAATCTTGCCTGGATATCAAATCGTCCAATTGTGAGAAGAATTGGAGGCCATGTTTTTGCTCAATAAAAAAACAAAAATAACAGTTAAAGAGCAGCATCACTCTGATGCTGCTCTTTAACTAAAAAATATTTATAAATCTTGATTCTAATCTTGATTCTAAATCTTTATTCTATAACTCCTCTTTCATTTTATCAATACATTCCCCGCAGATGATTCTTCCTTTAAAGTCAGAGGTATTTTTAGCGCTTCCACAGAATATACAGGCTGGTTCGTATTTTTGCAGAATGATCTTGTCATTATCTACAAAAATTTCCATGGGATCTTTTTTATCAATATTCATGGTTTTTCTGAGTTCGATGGGAATAACCATGCGGCCGAGATCATCAATTTTTCTAACTATTCCAGTTGATTTCATTTTTATCCCCCTAATTGCATATTTCGACATTTTAACCTTATTTATATTATACATATTTTTCATATATAAGTCAATAAGAAATTTACTGGATACTCTGATTAATATCAACTTTATTTTAAAAAAAGTTACATTGCAGACAGAAAGTTCAATTTTTGTATAAAAGATAAGAAAACTTTAAGTTCTGGATCTTTTTAATTTATACGAAGGAGTTGATTTTATGCCGGGCTTGATGAATAAATATGAACGTATTTTATCAGAAAATAATTATAAACTAACCTCTCAAAGACGGGATGTTATAAAAGTCCTGATTGAAAATAGAGAAAAGCATTTTTCAGCAGACCGGCTGTATCAAGAGGTACAAAACATTAATTCCGACATTGGCCTGGCTACAATTTATCGAAATCTGGAAATTTTCTGTGAACTGGGTATAGTTCACATGCTGGAATTCGACAGCAAGTTTAAACATTATGAACTGGTGGATTTTGAAGAAGAACACCATCATCATTTAATCTGCCTGAACTGTGATAAAATTTTAGAATTCAGTGATGAGGACCTGGAAGAATTTGAGAGAAGGCTGGAGAAGGAATATTCATTTACCACTGTGGATCATCACCTGAAATTTTATGGTTACTGTGATGAATGTAAAACTGATAGTCCGGGGGGAGATGAAAAAAATGGATCAAAATAGCAGCGAACCTACCAAAAAATGCCTGAGAGAACTGGCTGTTTTCGCCCTGCTGGATGATGAAGAGATAGAATTGATCTGTCAGCAGGGTTATGTCAAGAACTATCGTTCAGGTGAAATTATTTTCTTTGAAGATGACAGTGATAAGAATCTCTATCTTCTGGTTCAGGGCCGGGTTAAATTAACCATGCTTTCCAGTGAAGGCAAGGAGAAGGTTATGACTATTCTTCAGGCCGGGGATATTTTTGGCGAGATTTCTTTGTTTGATAACAACCCTCATCCCGTGACAGCAGAAGTTGCCGAGCAATCCCGGCTGATGATATTAAACTGGGATAAGCTTGAAAAAATAATTATGAAACAGCCCCGGATGGCTCTTAAGATAATAGAAGCTCTTTCCAAGAAAACCAGACTGCTGGCCAGCCAGGTGAGAGATCTGGTTTTTCATGATGCTACCGGAAGGCTTGTTAATCTGCTGCAGAGATTTGCCAGAGATTTTGGCCGTTCCGGAGAAGAAGGAACGGTGATTGATTTAATTTTAACCCATCAGGAGATTGCCAATCTGCTGGGGGTATCCCGGGTTACAGTTACCAAGACTTTAAATGCTTTAATTGATAAGGGCTTAATAAAGATAAAAGACCGTAAAATTATGCTTTTAGATGAAGAAAGGCTGTCCCGGTTAATTGAGGATATATAAACCCGCTGATAATGACAAAAAATCCGGGAAATCTGTTCAGGCAGGTGATAAAATGAGAAATTCAGAAAGCAGCAAAAAAAACAGGGAGAAAAAATCCGATAATTTTCGGAAATTAATGCTGGAGCCCCGTGAACTTCTGGGATTATTTGGCCGCAGTACCGATAAAAGCCTGTCACCTATTATTCATAATGGTGTTTACCAGAAAAGAAGCTGGCCGGCTGTATATCTGCCTTTTTCACTGGAACCCGAGGAACTTAAAGCTGCCCTGCAGGGTATCAGGGCCTTAAAATTTGTGGGTATAAACGTGACCAATCCCTATAAGCAGGATGTGATCCCTCTGCTGGATGAACTGGATCAAGCAGCCAATAGAATTGGTGCGGTTAATACCATTCAGCTGCACCGGCAGAAGTTGATTGGCTATAATACCGATTATCTGGCAGTTAAAGAACTGCTGTCTGACTGGCAGAAATCAGCTCCCCACCCGATAAATTCTGCCCTGGTGCTGGGAGCTGGCGGTGCAGCCCGGGCGGTCACTCTGGCCTGTCTGGAATCAGGACTGGAAAAGCTTTATATCAGCAATAGAACCCGGCAGAAGGCTGTTAAACTAAAGGATGATTTTAAAAAGCATGCTGATAGTCAGCTGATGATAACTGAATGGAAAATTCAGGAACAGGCAGAAATTGTCAGAGAGGTAGACCTGGTAGTGGACGCCACTACCCTGGGCTGGCAGGGAAAACTCTTTCCCGGAGCTGAAAAGGGATTGCAGGATAAAACAGCAGTTTTTGATTTGAGCTACGGAAAGCCTGTTTCCAGGCTGCTGAAACTAGCCAGAAAAAGGGGTTGTTTCTCAGAAGATGGCTCCCGTATGCTTTTATTTCAGGCCCGGGAAGCTGATAAAATCTGGTTTGCTGACCGCGAAGATGCCGGTCCCGAAAAATATTTTACTCTGGATTTGCTGCCTCAATTATAACAGAAGAAGGATCTAATAGTTAGGGCTGATTAACATAATTCGGGATTTTCATTATTAGCTGAATATATTAACCAGGAGTACATTGAAACATAAATTGAAAAATAAAAAGTTAAGAAAAACAAAACTTCCAGAAAAAATTTATAAATTTCTTTTTAAATATGTTATTTAAGTTACCCGTACTGCCGGACTTTACCGGCAGTTTTTTTATTTTTCTCAGAAATTTTTTAAGAAATAAATAAAAATTAACCATTATTTTGCAGGA
>LKMJ01007449.1_pt1 | contig 10308 bp, 6 predicted proteins | sample 643391 | NCBI WGS metagenome assembly LKMJ01 (sample SAMN04112250, study PRJNA286221) | soda lake metagenome | biome: soda lake; feature: Kulunda Steppe; material: water; isolation source: sample PL-Br10 brine of Picturesque Lake | place: Russia: Kulunda steppe | collected 2010-07
ACGGACAAGCAGCGAGACATCCGGCGGACGCCGATGTACCACACCCACAAGAAGTACGACGCGGAGCTGTGGGCCGAAGCCGGCTGGGAAGAGCCCCACTGGTTCGACTCCAACGCGGACCTGTTAGCCGAGTACGGCGATCGGATCCCCACCCGCGAGGGGTGGGAAGCCACGTACTGGTCGCCGATCGAGGGTGCCGAGGCGCTCCACGTTCGCGAGAAGGTCGGCCTCCACGACATGACCGCGTTCAACAAGATGGAGGTCGTCGGGAGCGACGCCGGCGAGTTCGTCCAGCATCTCTGTACGAACGACATGGACATCGACGTCGGCGAGGTCAAGTACACGCTGATGTGCAACGAGGGCGGCGGCGTCCGTGCAGATATCACCGTCACCCGCACTGACGAGGATCGCTACCTCCTGTTGACGACCGGACGCGAAGTCGGCAACAACCACGTCGCCTGGGTTCGCGAACAGTCCCCCGAGGACGTCGTCGTCACCGACGTCACCTCGAGTCTGGCGGCGATGGTCTGTACCGGCCCCGAGGCTCGCAACGTCCTCAGCGAGGTTACTGACGTCGACCTCTCGGACGATGCCTTCCCCTTCTTTACGAGCCAGCAGTTCTTCGTGAAGAATATCCCCGTCACGGCGCTGCGGGTCTCTTACGCCGGCGAACTCGGCTGGGAACTCTATACGCCCTCCGAGTACGGCGAACGCCTCTGGGAACACATCATGGAGGCGGGCGAAGACTACGACATCCGCCCCTACGGCAACGGGGCGCTCGACTCGCTGCGAATCGAGAAGGGGTTCCGGCTGTGGGGTGAAGACCTCCACACCGAGCACAACCCCTACGAGGCCGGACTCGGCTGGGCCGTCGACCTGGAGACCGACTTCATCGGCAAGGACGCGGTCGCTGCAGCGGCCGACGGCGACAACATCGATCACAAAGTCGCCTGTCTGACCCTCGACGATCACGAGGCGGTCGTGCTTGCCGATCGGCCAGTCCTCGACGGCGACGAGACGATCGGCTACGTCCACAGCGCCGAGTACGGCTACACCGAAGGCGCGTGTGTCGTCTACACGTATCTCCCGCCGGAGTACGCCGAACCCGGGACCGACGTGGAGATCCTCTACGAGGGCGATCGGTACGCCGCGACCGTCCGATCGGAACCGCTCGTCGAGTAACGGCGCGTTCGTCGCAGGCCAATCATTTCTGGAGGGCGCGGGCGGTTGTAGCGTGCGCGATCGATCGCGCCGTGAACGTGCGGGATCTGCCCGCCGATCGGCCGTTGCGCTCGTGGGCCACCAATACCATCTGATTGTTTTCATGTTGTGGTTCGGCAGGAGCGTCTGTGGTATCGAACTCGAAACGCACTCGATCGAGGAGATGCCGAATACAACGGGTAGAGACGCTCAGAAGCCGTTTTATCGCCCGTTCCTCCTCTCGCCACCGGTGTATTTAAGATCGTGACAGTGCGGAGTGAGACACATGAGTTCAGAGACGCTTCCGTCAGAGGCGGAGACGGTCATCATCGGGGCCGGTGCCGTCGGCTGTAGCCTCGCCTACCACCTGTCGGAACTGGGTGCAGAGGACGTCGTCGTCGTCGATCAGGGCCCGCTGCCGGTCACCGGTGGCTCGTCGGTCCACGCTCCGGGGATCATGTTCCAGACGTCGCCATCGAAGATCCAGACGAAGACGGCCTACTACACGAGTCGCCTGCTCTCGGATGCCGGCGTCTACGACGAGGTCGGCGGAATCGAAGTCGCCCGGAGCGACGATCGGATGGACTTCCTGCGGCGACGTGTCGAGTGGGCGACCTCCTACGGCTTGCCCGACCCACAGTTGCTCTCGCCCGAAGAAGTGACCGATCACCTCCCGCTGGTCGAGGAAGACGAGATCCTCGGCGGCTACTACTCGCCGACCGACGGCCGCGTCGACGGGATCGCAGCGTTGCAGTGGTACATGGACCACGCCGCGGCCGCGTTCTACGGCGAGACCGAAGTCACGGATCTCGACGCCGCTGGGGGTGAGATCTCGGGCGTTATCACCGATCGGGGGCGGATCGACTGCGATCGGTGTGTCATCGCGACGAACAACTGGGGGTACCAGACCGGGCAACTCGCGGGTGTCGATCTCCCGATCGCGCCGGTCGAACACCAGTACGTCGTCACCGAACCACTGGCGGAACTCGCCGACGCCGCCAGCTCCGTCGGGGACCATACGTCGGGACTCGATGTGCCGGGCGATCGCTCGATCCAGGAGTACATGAGCGAAGGGCCACACCAGCCCGTCGGCCGCGATCAGGACCACTCGCTGTACTTCCGGACCCACGGCGACGCGCTCGGACTGGGGTCGTACAATCACGAGACGCTCTCGGTCGACCCCGAGGCGATGGGCAAAAATTCCGCGGGCCGTCAGGCCTCCGTCCGTGGCTTTACCAGAGAACACTGGGAGACGCCGACCCACCGTGGGCGGGACAAGTCTGCCAAGCAGGCCTTCGACGAGTTACTTCCCGCGACGGCAGACGTCTCCTACGAGATGACCGAAAACGGCATCTTCGTCTTCACGCCCGACGGAATGCCGGCGATCGGTGAGACCCGTGCGGTCGACGGCCTCTGGTCTGCACTCGCGATCTGGTGGACACACTCCGGCGGCTACGGCCGGATCCTTGCCGAGTGGATGGAAAACGGCGTTCCCCGGCTCCCCTCCGGCCCGGTCGACACCGGCGGGATCCACGTCCGCCGGTTCGAGCCCCATGCCGGCGAGACGGGGTACTTCGTCGATCGCGGGGCGAAACGCTACGAGCAGGTCTACAGTATCGTCGAACCGCGCTGGCAGCCGACCGATCATCGGGGGCTGCGGACGAGTCCGTTCTACGAGCAACAAAAAGCGCTCGGCGCGGAGTTCTACCAGAGCGGCGGCTGGGAGTCGCCACAGTGGTACGAGTCCAACGCCGATCTCGTCGATCGGTACGCCGATCGGATCCCCGACCAGGAGGGGTGGCAAGGGATCAACCGCTCGCCGATCGAAGGGGCCGAACACTGCCACACTCGCGAGGCGGTGTCGATGTTCGACATGACCTCGTTCAGTTCGATCATGGTCGAGGGCGAGGGAAGCGGCGAGTTCCTCCAGACGGTGTGTAGCAACGACGTGGACATCGACATCGGGCAGGTCCGGTACTCGCTCCTGTTGAACGAGGGCGGTGGGATCCTCGCCGACGTCACCGTCGTCAGACTCGGCGACGAGGAGTACATGGTCACCACTGGCGGGGGCAACTCGCCGGGAATCCACGGCGGCTGGCTCGAGGATCACGCCCCCGAGACGGTCTCGGTCCACGTCGAAGAGGGGGCGAAATCGACGATTGGCCTCTGGGGGCCGAAGTCCCGACTCCTCTTGCAACGCTGTACCGACACTGACGTGACCAACGACGGGTTCCCGTACTTCCGAGCCAAACGAATGTACGTCGGGGACGTGCCGGTTATCGCACTGCGTGTCTCTTACGTCGGCGAACTCGGCTGGGAGCTGTGGACGCCGACGGAGTACGGCCGCCGCCTCTGGGAGACCCTGTGGGACGCCGGCCAGGATCTGGACGTTCGCCCGATGGGTGGTGGCGCGCTCAGTTCGATGCGCTTGGAGAAGGGGTACCGACTGTGGGGGACCGATATCGATACCGACGCGAACCCCTTCGAGGCCGGCCTGCCGTTTGCCGTCGACATGGACACCGACTTCGTCGGAAGGGACGCGCTCGAAGCTGCCCGTGAGGAGGGCATCGACAACCGCATTACGCCGCTTACGCTCGACGACTCGACGGATATCCTGCTGAGCGGGCGGCCGGTACTCGACGGCGACGAGACGCTTGGCTACGTCCAGGCGGCCGACTACGGCTACAGCATCGGCGAGTCGATCGCCTACACGTACGTTCCCAGCGAGTACGCCGAGGCCGGCACCGCCGTGCAGGTTCAGTGTGAGGGCGAACTGTACGACGCGACGGTGCGCGACGAACCGCTGTTCGATCCGGGACGGAACCGGATCCTCAAGTAGTCGATCGGAATCGTCTCACGGTCGTCTGTCCGATCGTCGATCTTGAGGGTGGGTCGCTCGTGCTGTCCGATCGTCGACCGGGACAACGCGTGTTTTATTGGTACACACTGTGACCTCGCAGCCATGACCGACGAGACTCTCGCGGCAAGCGAGCCGTACGTGCGGTCGTTCGATGCGGTCGTCCAGTCAGTCGACGGCCACGAGGTGGTACTCGATCGAACGTACTTTTACGCTGAAGGGGGTGGACAGCCGGCCGATCGGGGAGCCCTGGCCGGTGTGGACGTGGTCGACGTCCAGAAACGCGATGGAAAGACGGTACACACGCTCGCCGAGGAACCGACGATCGAGGCGGGCGACTCGGTCGAGGGGGCGATCGACGACTCGTTCCGAACGTACGTGATGCGTGCCCACACGGCGAGTCACGTCGTCTACGGTGCCGGCCGAACCCTGTTCGACGTCGCGGGCTACGGTGGGTTCGACATCGGCGAAGACCGGGTTCGAATCGACCTGGATACGAGTGGCGCGACCGGCGACGTGGACCCAATCACGATCGAGCGACTCGCAAACGAAACCGTCTGGGAGAGCCGCCCCGTCGAGTGGTACGAGATGGATCTCGACGCGGCCCGGGCCGACGACGACATCGTCTTCAATCTCGGTGCGGACGCCGACCCGACCGACACCGTTCGCATCGTCGAGATCGACGGCTGGGACATCTCTGCGTGTGGTGGCACCCACGTCGAGAACACGATCGAAATCGGGCCGATAACGGTACGAGATGTTTCGAACCCGGGTGCGGATCTCGTGCGAGTCGAGTTTGCCGTCGGACCGGAAGCGATCGACCACCGGATCGACGAGCGACGAGCACTCAGCCGCACTGCACGAACGCTCGAGACGAGCGTCGAGAACCTCGCTGGCCGCGTCGAGGGGCTCGTCGAGGAAAACGAGGCGCTTCAGGCCGACCGCGAGGAACTCGGCGAACAACTGCTCGATGCGCGGCTGTCGGCACTCGCTGAGAACACGATCGAGCGAAACGGCGACGAGTGGCTCGTCGGTACCGTCGACGGCGTCGGTCCAAATGCCGTCGCCGATCGCCTCCGATCGCTCGAGGCGGACCTCGCGGATGTCATCGTTCTGGCTGGCTCCGAGGGAGCGACGTTCGTCGTCGTCGGAACGGACGGCGACCACGACGCAAACGACGTGATCGACGACGTCACCACCGAGTTTGGCGGCGGCGGTGGCGGACAGCCGACGCTCGCTCAGGGTGGCGGTCTCGACGCCGAGCCGAACGCGGTCGTCGAATATCTGCGCCAGTCCTGATCGGTGCGCAGGGGACGGTACCGGTTCCGATCGGGATGTCGGGTTGTTAAACTAGTTCTGATAGATAGCATCGACCCACCACACGTCATCTTCCATCACGCGTGATAGTCTCTCACAGGAACTGTTCGTGCCGAACACACGTTCTATCATATTCCGAACCTAATGTGGAGTCGGGTGGCCGATCGATCGCGCTGAACACATCCTATATCATTGTTATCAGATAGGCGAACATTATTACGGCGGTGTGGGGAACCTCTGTGCGAGATGAGTTCACAAGACGAGAAACAGGATCCACTGCCGACGGACTACGATATTGCACAGTCGACGGATATGGAGCCGATCTGGGAACTGGTCGAGCCGTGGGGGCTCGGCCTCGACGATCTCCAGTACTTCGGCGAGTACACAGCGAAAGTGAAACACCACGCGATCGATCGGCTCCGGGACCAGGCGGCCCAGAAGGAGCAAAACCTGGTACTGGTAACGGGGATGACGCCGACGCCGAAAGGCGAGGGCAAGACTGTAACGACCGTCGGTCTCGGACAGACGCTCAACCACATCGGCGAGGAGACGATGATCGCCATCCGCGAGCCCTCCCTCGGGCCGGTATTTGGCGTCAAAGGCGGTGCGGCCGGCGGTGGCAAATCGCAAGTACTCCCGATGGAAGACATCAACCTCCATTTCACTGGAGACATTCACGCGCTGACCGCTGCACACAACCTCATCGCGGCGATGTTAGACGCCAAACTCTCACAGGGCGACGAACTCGATATCGACGTCAACAACGTCGCCTGGCCTCGTGCGATCGACATGAACGATCGCGCACTTCGGGAGACGGTCGTCGGTCTCGGCGGCGAGACCGGGGGGACGCCTCGCGAGGACAGCTTTCTGCTGACCGCTGCCTCGGAACTCATGGCGGTGCTCTGTCTGGCCAGCGATCTCGAAGATCTGAAAGCACGCATCAGTCGGATTATCGTCGCCTACGACGAGGACGGCGACCCCGTGACGGTCGACGACATCGAAGCCACCGGCCCGGCGACGATGTTGCTCCGCGATGCGATCAAGCCAAACGTCGTCCAGACGATCGAGGGGACACCCGCGTTCGTCCACGGCGGTCCGTTCGCGAACATCGCCCACGGGACCAACTCCCTGATCGCGGACAAAACAGCGTTCGGAATGGGGGACTATCTCGTCACGGAAGCCGGCTTCGGGTCCGACCTCGGTGCGGAGAAGTTCATGGACGTCGTTTGCCGGATGGGCGAGATGACCCCGAACGCGGTTGTCCTCGTCGCCTCGATTCGAGCACTCAAATACCACGGGTTAGAACAGTGGCCGGTCGACTACGACGAACTCGAGGAAGCCGGCGTCGACGCGATCGAGGCTGGCTTCGAGAACCTCGACAAACACGCCCGGAACCTCCAGAAATTCGGCGTTCCGGTCGTCGTCTCGGTCAACCGCTTCCCCGAGGACACCGACGAGGAGGTTCAGGCCGTCCTGGACCACTGCCGGAACGAACTGGGCGTCCGTGCCGCCGAGTCGAACGTCTTCTCGGATGGCAGCGAGGGCGGAATCGACCTCGCCGAGAACGTCGTCAGCGCAGTCGACGAGAGCGACGAAGACGAGTTCGAGATGCTCTACGACGACGAGGACTCGATCGAAGAGAAGATTCACACGATCGCGACGGAGATCTACGGCGCAGACGACGTCAAATACACCGGCGGCGCACTCGACGATATCGAACGGATGAACGAGCTCGGCTTCGACGACTATCCGGTGGTCATGTCGAAGACCTTCCACTCGTTGAGCGACGACTCGAGTCGGAAAGGTGCTCCCGAGGGGTGGGAACTCGAAATCAGCGAGATCTATCCCTCGGCCGGTGCCGGGTTCCTGGTCGCGCTCACCGCCGACGCGCTCACGATGCCGGGGCTCCCCGCGTCACCCGCTGCTGCGGATATGGACATCGACGCGGATGGGAACATCACGGGCCTGTTCTGAGCGGACTCACTCGCTTTCGAGCGATCAGAGATCGGGATCCCCTGTCGGCGACTGGTCGACGAGATGGACGATGTCGTACCCCTGTGTCTCGATCGGCCCCCAGCGGTCGCTGTACTCCGCGTAGTAGGCGTCGACGGCCTCGGTGCCGTTCGCTCCCTCGACGTCCCGGAGCAGTTCGGGAATTCGTTCGCGTTTGACGAACACGAACGAATCGTCCTGCGTGAACTCCGGGGGGTCGCGTACCCGGCTCCCGCCAGCGATGAACGTCCCGCGATCGTCAGGTCGGTCGTCGACGAAGTGGTGGTGCTCTCCCGTGGCACCGATCGGATCCGACGTGATGTACAGCGTCTCTCCGGGATCGAGCGCGAGTGGTGGTGCCGGTTCGTCGAACCGTGCCTCCCGGTTCGGTGTATAGTCGAGAAACAGGAAATCGAAGACTCCCCCATCGACGAAGACGGAGATGCTGAGCGGCCCATAGAGGGGACGCGAGTCGTCGTTCCTGATCGCCACGAGGTCTGCGGACACTGTACAGTGGAGGTCGCGTTCGTCGAACAGGTCGTCGAAGTCGACGATGTCGTCCGGCGAGTAGTCGGTGACCGTCTCGACCGCCTCGGACTCCCACGTCGAGTTCACGGACATCTCGGCGTCGATTTCGGCGTCCAGGTCGGACCGATATTCGCGTTCGACGGCCACTGACAGTGATTTGACGAGTCCCTCAGTAGTCGCGGTCAGCTCACCGGTAGCCGGTATGGTAACCGGGTCGTCGACGGCAGCAGTTTCTGCCTCCACGGAGTCGAACGTGAACTCGACGGTGTCAGTCGTCAACCCACTCGATCGTCGCTGCGCTTCCGGCTCGACGATCGGATCGGAGAGGGCAACTGGGGCCCAGGCAACCCACCTGAACAGCCGATCGATCGACTGTTCCAAGTCCTCGTAGTACGCTCTACGGGCGGGTTCGATTTCGACCGTTTCGAGGCGGACGTCGTCCGTGGCGTGGTCGACGGACTGCAACAGGGGCTCGGTTGCCGGTTCGACCCAGAACAGGTGGTCGTCGGATCGGAACGTCGCTTCGTCCTGTTGATGTCGCGATCGGGACACGAGGAGGAACGTCTCCTGATAGGGAACGTGGGCCGTCTGCTCGTGAGACGTCGCCGTGTACTGGTCTGGCTGCTTGACGTCGTATGTGGTTTCGATATCGTCGAGAAAGAACCCACGCAACGGCTCCGAAACCACCGTTCCCTCCCGGGTCGCCGTCAGCCTGCGCTGGCCGTCGTCGTCGATCAGCGTCGCTTCGGCCCGGTGGTCGTAGGCGGCCCACTGGTGGGTCGGTGGCTCGATAAACGGCGTCCGATCGAACCAGACACCCTCGTGGTCGGCGTCGATTCCTGTCTCCGTCATCCCGTCGGGAACGTCGAGTTCGATCGACGGTTCGGAGTCAGACGACCCATCACCGGTCTCGGCGTCCCCGTCGTCGGTCAGTGACTGACAGCCAGCCAGCACCGTGAGTCCGATCGTCCCGGCGAGCACCCCCCTTCGTGTCCGTTCCATACAGGCACTTGCCCAGAAATATAATAAAACCCATCAGTCAGTTCACCGATCGACCGCGTTCGCTCCAGCCAGAATACCGTCCCGATCGCGACTCGCCTCGCTACTCGTCCTCGCCACGAGCAACGGCGAGTGCCAGTTCGTCGAGTGCCTCGGAAATGCCAGCGAGTTGTTCGTCGACACCCTCGAGATCGTGCCGATCGGCCAGGAACGCGATGTTGTTGTACGTCACGAAGACGTCACCGTCGGCTTCCCACACGAGGAGCTTCTGTGGGAGGTCGATCGCGATCGATCGACTCGCCTGGATGAGTGGCGTGCCAGCCTCGGGGTTGCCGAACACGAACAGCGTCGTCGGGGGGAGCTCCTCCCCTATCGAGGCGGCGTTCTCGGCGTGGTCGACGGTCGTCACAAGCATGAGGTCACGGGCCTCGAGTGCGGGTTCGACCCGATCGACGGTCGTCTCGAAGTCGGCGTCGCTTTCGATCGTGCGGAGCCCGGGATCGGGAACTCGATCCCTGTCTGGGTCCCGATCGTCGTCTCCTGTGTGCTCGTCGCCTGCCGCGGTTGCCGTTGCGGTCCCGAGAACCGCGCCGGCACCGAGTAGCTGTACGAGTCGTCGTCGCCGCTCGTCGGGTTCGTGGGCCATACGCTGGCCCAGATCTGTCTGGCTCGTAGTTATGTGGGCCAATGGTCGTTCAATGACAGATTGGGGGGCTGCAACGGTCCGAGACGATTTGTGTCATCGCTATCATCGATCGGCGACCCCGTCCCGGCCGATTGGCAGTGCCTGCGGATACGACTCCGTCTCAGTACCACCTCGCGTTCAGGACCTGTGACCAGTCCCGCGGAGCTGTTCGACTTCGGCTTCGATGTGGACCGAATCGGGGAAGTTCTGTTCGGCGATATTTCTCGCGAGGTTGTCGTGGCCGTGGATCTCGAGTTCGCGGGTGAAGACGGTGTACGTCCACGAGGAGAACTGCCGATCGTCGTCGGCGTGGAGGCGGGCGTGCTGTGGGACCGACAGTTTCTCCGGCGGGTGGGAGTGGGGGCCTTTGAGCGCGGCACCCTTTCGTTCGGCGGTCGTTTTGATGTCGTCGACGATCGAATCGAGGGCGGCTCTGTCGCCGCTCTGGAGCGTGAGACGGGTGACGAAGGTCATACTGTGCAAATGTGAACGGCCAGCGCGTAAAAATCTGCTGAGATACGTTTTCGGACGACGAACAGTCCGATATTCTCTTAACGTCTCACACACTACGTGATACAATGGCAGTCGAAGCTACGAGCGCAGGCGCAATCCTCTTCCGCGATACGCGGGGCCGGCGCGAGTATCTTCTACTCAAGAGCCGCCCAGGCGACTGGGAGTTTCCCAAGGGCGGTGTCGAAGGAGATGAAGAGCTACAACAGACGGCGATCCG
>LKMJ01007450.1_pt1 | contig 10308 bp, 9 predicted proteins | sample 643391 | NCBI WGS metagenome assembly LKMJ01 (sample SAMN04112250, study PRJNA286221) | soda lake metagenome | biome: soda lake; feature: Kulunda Steppe; material: water; isolation source: sample PL-Br10 brine of Picturesque Lake | place: Russia: Kulunda steppe | collected 2010-07
GAACGGAACCAGCAGGGGTGAGAGGGGAAGCGCCGCGCCAGTGAGGACGGCGACGAGCACGAGCACGAGCAGGCTGGCGATGCCGATGATGACGACATTGACCAGCGTGTGGGCAGCGAGCCACTCAGTTTTCGAGAGCGGCGTCGTCGCCAGCTTCTCGAAGCGGTTCCCGTCGCGATGCCGGGCAACCGTGGAACCGACCCGCGAGAGGGGAGTAAAGAGGACGACGACGGCGACGTAGCCGGGCACGTAGTACTCCGCGGGCTCGGTGAAGAGGCCGCCACCGCCCGGATCCGTCCGAACGAGCGCCCCGAAGATGACGATCAGCAGGACGGGGAAAAAGAAGGTGAAAAAGACCGCGGTTCGGCGGCGCAGAAAGGAATGCCAGGAGGCGTGAAACTCCGATCGGATGCGGGTAAGTGTGCTCATGCGTCACCACCCGCGGCTGGTGCTTTACGTGACCTGACGTCATCTCCTTGCAGTCCACTTTCTTCGTCCCCCGCAAGGGTCATGTACACGTCTTCGAGGGTCGGCTCGCGCCACGTCAGTGCGGTGTAGGCAAGCCCCTCCGTTTCCAGCACGTCCACGACGCGTCCGATCTCGGTCGGTGCGATGCCGTGGACATCGACGCCACGGTGTGTCGGCTTGGCGTCGAAGCCGCTCTCTTCGAGCATCAACACAACAGTCTCCGCTTCGGCGTCGAGATCGATCTCCAGTCGGCTTTCGCCGCCGTATTCGGCGAGCAGTTCCTCGGGAGTTCCTGTCGCTACGAGTTCACCATCGGCGAGCAGGCCCACTCTGTCGGCAAGCGCCTCGGCTTCTGCCATATCGTGGGTCGTCAACAGCACTGTTGTCCCGCCCGCCGCGAGCGTCTCGACGCGCTCGGCGACGGTACGACGGCCCGCCGGATCGATCCCGGTCGTCGGCTCGTCCAGAAACAGGAGGTCGGGGTCGTTGACCAGTGCGCTCCCCAGACAGACGCGGCGTTGTTGCCCCCCTGAAAGGTTCTCGTACCAGGTGTCGCCCGCATCGCCCAGGCCGACCGTCGCCAGCACCTCCTCGGGATCGAGTGGGGCATCGTACAGCCCAGCGTAGTACTCGAGCAGCTCGCGCGCAGTAAGCCGGGCGGGCGGGGAGAAGCTCTGTGGCAGGACGCCGAGTCGCCCCGCATCGACGTTTGCAGGCGACTCGCCGAAGACGGTCACCGTTCCGGCGGAGGGTTCGACCGTGCCCGTGAGCGCCCGGACGAGCGTGGTCTTGCCCGCCCCGTTCGGGCCGATCAGCGCGAACACCTCGCCCTCGCGAATCGACAGCGAGACGCCAGCGAGCGCCTCAGTGTCCCCGTAGGACTTCGAGACGTCGTCGGCCGACAGCAGTGCGGTCATACTCCTTTTCGGGAGTCCGCCGGAAAACCCCCTTCGGTTCCCGATTGTGTGTACTCGTATGCGCGCAGGTGGGGGCCGTCCTGTGGACCACAACTGGACCGTTTTCCCGCCGATCACCCGAGGAAGGTGCGATATAGACGCCACAACGCCTATATATCGGGAGTAGCTTACACTCGGATATGTCACGGTCTGCGCTCGTCGGCAACGTCGCGGCGATGCTCGAAGACGCAGGCTTCGCAGTGAGTGACCGCTGTGCAACACGCCCGCGGAGTTTCGACGTCGCGGCCCGCCGCGGCGACGAACTCGTGTTGTTGAAAGTGCTCGGTAACGTCGACGCCTTCGACGCGGAAACGGGCGAGGAGATGCGCCGCATCGGCGCGTATCTGGATGCCACGCCACTGGTGATCGGCCTCCGAACCAGGGACGAAGAGCTAAAACCCGAGGTCGTCTACTTCCGCCACGGGGTCCCAGTACTGAGCCCCGACACCGCGATGGATCTGTTCGTCGAGGGCGTCCCGCCGCTGATATACGCCGCACCGGGCGGGCTGTACGTCAGTATCGATGGCGATATCCTCGCGGACAAACGCGAGGAGCGCGGCTGGAGTCTCGGCCAGCTCGCGAGCGAACTCGGCGTCTCCAGACGTACAGTCTCGAAGTACGAGGACGGAATGAACGCAAGCATCGAGGTTGCGATGCAGCTCGAAGAGCTCTTTGGCGCTGGACTGACCAGTAATGTCGACGTGCTTGAGGGAGCCGAGGACGTCCGGGAGACCGACCCGACTCCCGACGCACCCGATGCCGACCCCGACGACCAGCGGATCGTTACGGTGATGACCCGCGCTGGCTACGAGGTCCATCCCACCCTGCGCGCGCCGTTCAAAGCCGTCAGTGAGGAAGAAGACGACGCCGATCCCGCCGAGGGGACGGTGCTGACGGGCCACTCGGAGTACACCCGGACTGCAGAAAAGCGCGCGCGGATCATGGGCTCGGTCGGGCGCGTCGTCGGCACGCGATCGGTCTACTTCGTCGATAGCGCCAAACAGACCTCGATCGAGGGGACCGCGCTAATCGAGCGCGAGGAAGCCGAAGCCATCGACGACCCCGACGAGTTCCGCGATCTCATCCGCGAGCGCGCGGAGTACGAGGAAGAGCCAGCCTGAGGATCAGTTCGGATATTGGTCTCGAACATCCCGAGTTGCAACGCGCGCCCACAGCGTGAGCAGCCGTGGCGTCATGCGTACTGTTCGTCGAGATACGCGACAATATCGTCGCTTTCGGGCATCCCGTGGACATCGTTTGTTTCGTCGATCAGCACCGGGACGCCGGTCTGGCCGCTGACTTCTTTTACCTCAGTGCGCTCGGAGTGGCTGCGTGGCACTTCGCGGCTCTCGTACTCCAGCCCCAGTTCGTCGAGTTTCGAGGTGACTTTCGCACAGAACGGACAGCCCGGCAGTTCGTACAGTATCAGATCGGACATTCAGCGGTAGTTAGGGGTGATTCGGGAAGAAAGCGTTGGTGCTGTGCGTCGGCGGCGCCTCAGAGGATGAAGCCGCCAGTCTGGAGCACATAATAGGCGACCAACACCACAGCGAGCACCCACTGGCCGAGCCGGACGTCGCTACCTTCACCCATCGATGCCTTGATGATTGGATACGCAATGATGCCTGCCGCGAGACCATCGGCGATCGAGTACGCCAGCGGCATGATCGTGATTGTAAGCGCGCCAGAAATCGCCCATGCGGGGTGACTCCAGTCGATGTCGGTGACACCTTGGAACATGATGATACCAACGACAACAAGTGCGAGGAACGAGGCGTATTCGGGAATAATCGACACGAGCGCAACGAACGGGAGCGCAAGCAGGAAGCAGGCTGCAACGACGAGCGCGGTGAAGCCGGTCTGACCACCTTCCTCGATACCGGTCGACGACTCGATATACGTCGTCACGGTCGAGGTGCCGACCATCGCACCGAAGGTCGTACCAACCGCGTCGGCCATGAGTGGTTTTTCCATCTCCGGCAACTCGCCTTTGTCATCGAGGAAATCACCGAACTGCGCGACGCCGATGAGCGTCCCCGCGGTGTCGAAGAAGTCCACGAAGAAGAACGTCAGCATGACGAAGAGGAACGTAACTGGCTCGATATCGCCGAGTCCTTCGATGAACGCACCGGCAATCGGCGTAAAGTCGTACTGGACGCCAGTCACGATGTTCCACAGGCCGGTGACGATACCCTCTTCGGCGAACGTGGAGTAAAGTTCACCGTCGACGACGGTATCCGGATCGGTCAGACCGGATGCGGCAACCAGCCAGCCGACGATCGTCGTCGTGAGAATACCGATCACGATTGCGCCCGTGACATTGCGGGCCCAGAGAATCAGCGTTAATGCAACGCCCAGAACGCCGAGGGTCGCAACTGGGTTCGATGCGATATTGCCGAGCTCAACGAGGGTGCCCTCGTAGCCGACGATCACCTGCATCTCCTGGAGACCGATAAACAGCAGAAAGACACCGATACCGGCACCAACCGCATACTTGACCGGTTCTGGAAACAGGTTGATAATATATTCACGAGCCCCGATGGCAGTGAGGATAATAAACAGAATCCCCTCGACGAACACCGCAGCGAGGGCAGTCTGCCACGGTATCCCGAGCGCGATGACGACGGTGAACGCGAAGAAAGCATTTAGCCCCATGCCCGGGGCGAGTCCGAACGGCCGGTTTGCGTACAGCGCCATGACGATCGTCGCCAACGCCGATGAGAGAATCGTCGCGATGGCGATCATCTGAATCACTTCGCCCTGACTGTAGCCGTCGATGACGATCGCTTCGGAGAGAATGAACGGATTGACGACGATGATATACGACATCGCCAGAAACGTCGTCACACCGGCCAAAATCTCGGTTCGTATGTCAGTATCGTGCTCCTCGAAGCCGAAAAAGTCCGCTACTTGGTCCACTGCCATTGGATGTTTGTGCAGTCGGCGAAGATCAGACTTAAATATTTTCTTCTCGATTGGACGCTGCTATACACGTTCATGTCTAACAATTCGGTCAGACACCGACCCGACGAGTGGACAGAGGCATCAATACGGAAATGCAGGCCGGTGAGGAAATCTGAACCGTGTACAGTCTCTGGGCTTCACATCCGTTCACCGAAGCGACCAGCGGCTTCAAGCCATCGCTCACCACGTTCGCGATAGCCTCGCAAAAGCAAGCCAGTGAGGGATTTGAACCACGGTCACAGCAAAGCTGTTCCCTGATACAAATCCCCAATCGTTGCTTCGCTCCTCACGTCCGTTCGTCGCAGAAACAAGCCGGTGGGGGGATTTGAACCCCCGGCCTAATCCTTACGAAGGATTCGCTCTAGCCAGTCTGAGCTACACCGGCGCTCACTCAATGATACGACGCAAAACCCCAATAAGGGTTGCGAATTACGCCCGGGTCAGTCGGACGTCGAGACAGACGTTGAACTCGTGGGGGGCATACGAGCGCACCGTGTGAGCGCGCTCGACCGTAACGTCGTATGCCGGTTCTGCCGCCGCACGGATCGCTCGCTCACCGGGGCCGTACGGGTCGTCCTCGTGTTGAATGTCGTAATAGTGGAGCACACAGTCCTCCCCGGCGAGTTCGACTGCGGTATCGAGGAACTCGTCGGCGCTGTGGGGGAGGTTCATCACGATTCGGTCGGCCCAGCCGCTGTACTCCGCGGCGACCTCACGGATGTCGCCCGCAATCGCCGTTACACGCTGTTCAACGCCGTTTCTTCGGGCGTTCTCGCGGAAGTACTCGATGGCGCGCTCGTTGATGTCCGTACCGACGACAGTGGCACCGCGGGTCGCCGCAGGGATCGCGAAGGGGCCGACGCCCGCGAACATGTCGAAGACCTGCTCGCCGGGCGTGATCTGCTCGACGACGCGGTGGCGTTCCGTGGCGAGTCTCGGCGAGAAGTAGACCGCGTCCAGATCCAGTGCGAACTCACAGCCGTACTCGCGGTGTACCGTCTCAGTGCTATCACCGACCAGTACCGTCCAGTCGCGGACGCGCTGTTCGCCCTTGATTTTCGAGGCGCGATCGAGCACCGTCTCGACGGGGAGGGCGGACTCGTCGACGGCGTCGGCGATCTCGCGTGCCCGCTCCGGGTCGTCCTCGTCGAGGATCACGACATCACCGAGCCGTTCGTAGCTCGGCTCGTAGCCCAGAATGTCGGCGGGCATCTCCGGGAGCGATCGTTCGGGGAGGTCACGGGTGACGAGCTCATACTCCTCCGGGACGGCGTCCGGATCGACCACCGGGATGTAGATCGCCCCATCTTCGGCGACGATCTCGACGTCCTCGGCGACCAGATCGGCCTCGGCGAGCGAACGACGCGTCTCCTCGCCGCGCTCGCGGGGGACCCGTACGCAGTGGGCGTCCATGGGCTATTGTGAACGCGCCCCGGAAGTAACCGCTTCGTTTCTCACTCGATGCTGACGGGGGCGTCGTCGCTCTCGCCGGGCTTCCACTCCAGCTCGAACTCGATGCTCAACTCCTCGCTCCCAGCTTTCCCCTCGCGTTCGGCCTTGATCTCGAACGTCGGGTTCTCCGGTGGATCCATATCGACGGACTGATCGCCCGCCGTGAGGGTAATCGACTCCCCTGTGTCCAGTTTATCCGCGACAGCGCGGAGGGTGTCAGCGATCTCTGCGCGGCTCTGCTTACGTTCTGTCTCGAACAGCACTTCTTCTGGCATACCTTCTAGTAGGCGTCGTATCGACATAACTCTCTGCCTGATCGAACCACTTCCAGAACGTTTCAAATTGGTAGTAATTTGTCAGAAGCGATCGGCAATTGACCAGTAAAAGGACGTTCCAGTGAGTGTGCAGCGTTACGCCGTCATCTATGCAAGACGACACACTTATTTTCACGGGAGGGTTACTCTCGAATCGTTATACGATGTACGATCTAACAGGGTTCCAACGTGATCTGTTGTACGTCATCGCCGGGAAGGACGAGCCTCACGGCCTCGCTGTCAAAGACGAGCTAGAGGAGTACTACGAGTCGGAGATACACCACGGCCGCCTCTACCCCAACCTCGACACGCTCGTCGACAAGGGACTCGTGGAGAAAGGCGAGCGCGACCGCCGGACGAACACCTATTCGATCACGCGACGCGGGCAGCGCGAAATCGACGCCCGGGACGAATGGGAGTCTCGCTACACCGACGACGAGTAAGGCGCTGAAGATCCCTTGATCCGGACCGGTCACGACTGAAAGGGTGGCACCGGCACCCTGTCAACCGTCGTAGGGGGCTGCCCTCCGCTGGTCTGGACGGCAGTTCCCTCCTGCTTCTCCTCTCTCGTGGGTACTGCAATCCCAGCGAGCAGTCCAGCCACAAATCCGCCCGGTTGGTTTAACATACCGCGAAGATAAGGAATAATTATGGACAGAAAGACAGCAGAACCGGTTGTCACCGACATTCCCGGCGATCGGGCAGACGAGTGGGTCCAGTATCACCACGAGTTCGCTGCCCCGAGCACCTACGTCTACGAGTTCGTCTGGGACGTGACGAGCGAGTCGATCGGTCCGTTCTGTACAGACATCGACGGCAACGTCTTGCTGGATTTCACCGCTCACGTTGCGGCCTCACCGCTTGGGTACAACAACCCCAAAGTCACGCGTGCGATGGAGGGGTTTGACATTCCCGAACCGACGAAGATCGCCGGGCAGGACTTCTACGCCAGCGGTGGCTGGCCCCCCGAGGACCCAGAGTTCCCCGGCCCGACCCAGCTGATGGAGCGCCTCGTCTCCGCCTCGGACGGGCTCGATCAGGTGTTCCTCTCGAACACGGGTGCGGAGGCCGTCGAGAACGCCATCAAGATCTGTTATGCCGACCGCGGGCATCGTGGCGTCACCTTCGACGGTGCCTTTCACGGCCGCACGCTGGGTGCGCTCTCGCTCAACCGATCGAAGGCGGTCCATCGCAAGGGCTACCCGGAGATCCCCGGCGTGCTCAGCGTCCCTTACTGCACCTGCGAGGACGAGTGTACCTGCGGATGGGAAACCGACGGCCCCGCTGGCAACGCACTCGGCGACAAACTCCACCCCGAGCGTGGCGTCATCGATCCCGAAGAAGTGGCCTACATCATTCTGGAACCGATTCAGGGCGAGGGGGGCTATCGGATTCCCTCGGATCGATTTCTGGAGGACATCGCCACGATCCGTGAGCGCTACGGTATCCACATCATTGCCGACGAGATCCAGTCAGGACTGGGTCGGACCGGCGAGTTCTGGGCGATCGAGCACACGCCGATCGAGCCGGACGTCATCGCCAGCGCGAAGGGCCTGCGTGTCGGCGCGACGATCGGGCGCGCGGACGTCTTCCCCGACGAGACGGGTCGGCTCTCCTCGACGTGGGGCGCGGGCGATTTCCTCTCGGCGCTCCAGGGCGTCGCGACGGTCGACGCCATCGAAGAGTACGACCTGCAGGAGAACGCGACGAGACGTGGGAAGCAGGCAAAAGAACTGCTCTCGGATGCCTACCTGCCGGGCGTCGAGGACATCCGCGGGCGCGGACTGATGCTCGCCGTCGAGTTCGACACGAAAGAGCAACGCGAGGCGGTCATGCGTGCGGCGCTCTCGCGGGGGCTGCTGACGCTTGGCTGTGGACACAAGACCCTTCGGTTGCTGCCCCCGCTCGACGTCACGGAGCGCGAGATCGAGCTGGGCGTGGAGTTGCTCGCCGCGGCGACACAGGACGTGGCCTAGAGCATACAACGTCGGGCGGTATGCCACGAATCGGCAGCTTATTTACTCAATCATTGTAACATGATCTCGTATGGCTACCGGTCCCCTCGCCCCCCTCGTTCTATTCCTTGCCTGGGTAGTGTTTGCTCTCTACTCAGTGTCGATTCTCTCGTGGCTAGTGCAAGTGTTTGTTCTGGGCCGGGACCAGCTCGTCACGGACGAGGAGCTGGTGTACGATCACGAGGACGTTCAGGTACGCATCCTGACGATCGGGGCGGAAGCAGTGGTACAGGCCACTGTGGATTCGATCCCCGAGGCGGTCGACGATGTCCACGTCATTGCCGAACGTGACATCGAGATCGACGGGGCGACAGTACACGTCGTGCCCGAGGAGTTCGAGTGTGCGGCCCGACACAAGGGTCGTGCCCTCGAGTGGGCCCGCCAGACCGTTCCCTGCTCCCGTGAGTTCGTGCTCTATCTGGACGAGGATACGATCGTGCAGAACTTTCAGGGACTCCCCGACGCCGATATCGTCCAGATCACCGAAAAGCCCCTGTACACCGGCTCGTTGCTCGCATTCCTCTCCGAGACGTTTCGGATCGGATATCAGTACGAACAGCGCTCGTTCGGCTGGTTCACATACCCGCTGTACGCGTGGGGTGGCGGGATCGCTATCAGGAAGTCACTGGAGGACGAGCTGACGTGGGACGCCGAAACGATCACCGAGGACACCAACTTCGTCTGGCGTGCCGCGGAGTCACGCGACCTCGATTTTCGCGTGCTGAACCTGAAGTTCCGCAATCAGGCACCCCCATCGGTGCGGGGGATGTTCCGACAGCGACGGCGCTGGTTCGCCGGAACGCAATCTTCCGCGGACTTGCTCCCGAGACGATACAGGCTACTCTTTGCGTTCCGGATGTTCACGTGGGCGCTGTCGCCACTGATCCCGCTGCTCTCGCTCGTCCTGTTCGCGTTCCCACAGTTCGTCCCCGAACCGGCCTACTACCAGATCGGGTCGCTCGCGCTGTTTGGGACGCTATTTTTCATCACCTTCCTCGGGACGCTCGTCTATCTCCCACGCGAGCGCGTTACGTTGCTCGCCATTCCACTGACGCCGCTGGTGGTCGTGTTGAACACCGCTGGCGCGCTGTGGGCCCTCATCTCTCCGGTCCACACCTTCGCCGTGACCGAAAAGGTGGCTCCAGTTACCGAGCACGTCGATCCGGCGACCATCGAACGGGTCCACCCCAAGCTGGCGGAGGGCCAACTCTCCGAGCACGATGGGGTGGGCCGACTGATCAGCGACGGCGGGGTCGATCTGGACGATACCGCTCAGCCGGACGGCCAGGACTGACAGTCTTTATTCTTCATCCCAGCCTACGTCAGCACGTGATCGCATGTCGACCACGCTGTCACGCCGCCAGCAACTTCTCGTGACGCTTGGAGTCCTCGCGGGAACCGGCTGTCTCACCACTGAAGGGAATGACGGCCCACCGCCGTCGACCGATCCGGATAGCTGGCGGCTCGTCATCGACGAGCAGTGGGAGACGTTCGATACAGACAGATGGGGGGTTGGCTTCATCGACCGCGAGGAGTGGATTCCGGAGGACGACGCGACGGTGAGCGCAGAGCACGTTCTCGTCCGCGATAATCAGTGTCTCCTCGAAGTCGAATCGAGGGGGACCGGTCCCGACGGCTGTTTTCAGGGCGTCATCAATTCCAGCGTCGGCGACGAGCCCCACCACCCACGCGACGGGATTCCGATCGATCCGGTTCCCGGCCAGTACGTCGAGGCGAGTCTCAAACTGCCGGATCGAGCTGGGGTGCTCCCGGCGTTCTGGATGCATCCTGCGAACATGCACTGGCCGCCCGAGATCGATATCGTGGAGCTGCTGCCCGATGGAGACGGAGAGCGCCACCCACACGTCGACGTGCACTGGAGTCGCTCGGGTGAGCCGAACGACAGAGAGACACACGAGCATTCGCCACACTCATTGGACGTCGAGGCAGACGTCTCCGGCGCGTTCAACACTTACGGCTGTGCGTGGTTCGAGGACCGTATCGAATGGTACGTCAACGGCGATCGGGTCCGGACAGTATCCGGTCCACCTGCAATGGTGCAGTCACTCACTGCACCGGCCGCACGACCGTTCGGCCTGATCCTCTCGACTCACGTGAACCGCATCGGCGAGGCGGCGC
>LKMJ01007451.1_pt1 | contig 10308 bp, 9 predicted proteins | sample 643391 | NCBI WGS metagenome assembly LKMJ01 (sample SAMN04112250, study PRJNA286221) | soda lake metagenome | biome: soda lake; feature: Kulunda Steppe; material: water; isolation source: sample PL-Br10 brine of Picturesque Lake | place: Russia: Kulunda steppe | collected 2010-07
CACCGACTTCGTCCAGGTCGACGGGCAGCGCCAGCTGGCGGGCATCGCCCGATTGCCGGCTCTCGACTGGTACGAAATCACCCTGCTGGACCTCGACAAGGTGATGCCGGTGCGCCATTTCGCACCGGTCCTGGTGGTCTTCGCTTTCACCCTGGTGCTCACGCTGCTGCTGGTCCATCTTGCGCTGCAGCGCCTGATCTTCCGCCCGGTGGCCGCACTGGAAACGGCCATGGCGCGCATCCAGGCGGGCGACCTGCGGCCGGTCGAACTGCCCGAGGGTCGTGGCGAGATCGGCCGCCTGATCCGCCATTACCACGGCATGGCCGAGGCCATCCGCAGCCACACCCGCGACCTCGAAACCAAGGTCCGCGAACGCACCGAGGCACTGCACGAGATGGCCCGCAAGGACCCGCTGACGGGCCTGGTGAACCGGCGGGGCATGGACGAACTGCTGGACGACCACGTCCGGAGCGCCCGGCGTTCCGGGGAGCCGTTCGGCGTGATCTACCTCGATCTGGACCACTTCAAGCCGCTGAACGATACCCACGGCCATGCCGAGGGCGACGTGACCCTGACCCGGGTCGCCGAACGGCTGCGCGAAATCCTCGGCCCCGACGACCGGGTGGCGCGCTGGGGCGGCGACGAATTCCTGGTCCTGCTGCATCCCTGCGACCCGGAACGCCTGTCCGCCATGGGTCAGGCCCTCATCGAGGCCGCCGCCGGAGTGGAAACCCCCGAGGACACGCCCGTGACCTTCAGCGCCGGGGGCCACCTCGCGCAGCCCGGAGAACCCGTCGACGAGATCCTCGAACACGCCGACCACGCCCTGTATTCGGCCAAGGAATCCGGACGCAACCGCTTCGACGTGCTCTGAGTCAGGGTTTGCGCGGGGGACGCGTGTACCAGAACCAGCTCAGACGCCGCGAACGCAGGCTCCAGGGCAACAGCAGCACCTGCAGCACCACCAGGACATGGCGGGCCGGATGGAACCAGTCCTCTTTGCGCCCGGAGGTCAGCACCGGCGTCTGCAGGATCTCGAAGCGCTGACCCTGCGCGCGTCCCCGGCGTTTCAGTGCCCGTGACAGGAACACCTCCTCGCCCGCATAGACCGCCTCGCTGAAACCGCCCACGGCCGCGAACGCCTCGCGGGTGCAGAATACGTAGCAACCCGCGGCCAGCCCCAGGCGCTCAGCGAGGGCATTCCATGCCGCCGACCCCCAGCGATAGATGCGGTGGTCGAGATGATCGAAGGCCACCCGGGCACCACCGCCGCACACCGTTTCGCTGTCGAGCGCGTCCAGCGTGGCCTGCAGCAGTTCGGCATCGGGCCAGGTATCGGCATCGACGAACACCAGGTAGTCGCCGCGGGCCGCCGCGGCTCCCGCATTGCGCGCCCGGCTGATGCGACGCTCGGCCTCGTACACCACCCGGCAGCCCGCGCGCTGCGCGATCTCCGGGGTGGCATCCGTAGAGGCATTGTCGACCACGATGATCTCGCTGTCCCGTTCGACGCCGGCCAGCGCCTCCTGGACGGCGGCCAGGGTCCGTGGCAGCCACTCGGCCTCGTTCCATGCGGGGATGATCACGGACAGGCCCGGAGCGCCGCGGACAAAAGCGTCGAATTTCACGGATTCACCTCCTCATGGCCTGACGCCCCTTCCCCGGGAAACTCCATCGGGCCGCACTCGTCTACCATGGTGGACAGTTCGAAGCATCCGGAGAATCCATGATGAACCGCAATCCTGCCGCACGCGTGCTTGTGTCGGCCATTCTCGGCCTGCTGGTCGCGCTGCCGCTGGCCAGTATGGGCCAGGCCGACGACGAAGACCGCGTCGCCGAGACCACCAGCGAAACCATGGAGGCCCTGCGCGAGGACTGGCAGCAACGCCGCGAACAGCTGCAGCGCGACGCCGAAGAAGGCGACGAGACCGCGCGCGAACGCAGCCGGGACACCCTGGACGCGATGGATGACACCCTGCAGCGCCTGCACCGGGAGGCCGGGGAGTCCTGGGACGATCTCGCCGACACCACGCGCGAAAACCGCGAACGGGCCTTGCAGGCCCTGGACGACGAACGCGATGCCCTGGCCGCCTGGTACGACGACATGGAGCTGCGCAGCGGGCGCGCCGGCGGGTCGATCCGCGAAGGCTCGCGCAAGGCCTGGGAAGGCGTGCGGGACGGCTCGCGCGAGGCCTGGGGCGGCGTCCGCGAAGGTTCCCGCGAGGCCTGGGATGGCGTGCGCGACGGGTCGCGGGACGCCTGGGGCCGCATCCGCGACGGCTCGCGCGACGCCTGGGGCGGCGTCCGCGATGCCTTCGGCGGGGGCGGCGAACCGGACGACGCGCCGGAAGACGAACCGGACAGCGGGGGATCCGAATGACCGGGCCCCTGCGCACCTCGCCGCGGCTGGGCCCGTTGCTGGTCCTGCCCCTGCTGCTGACCGGATGTGACGGCGGGTTCTGGTCGAGCGAACCGGAGCACCGCGAACGCACCGACAACCCCGAAATCCTCGCACGCGGGGAAAACCTCTATCAGCAGTATTGCGTGGCCTGTCACGGCGAGAACCGCGAAGGCGCGGAGAACTGGCGCCAGCCGGACGAGCAGGGCAACTGGCCCCCGCCACCGCTCGACGGCTCGGCCCATACCTGGCACCACCCCTGGTGGCAGCTCAAGGACATGATCCGTTACGGCGGCCAGGCCCGTGGCGGCACCATGCCCTCGTTCGAGGAACAGATCGACGAAGAAGACGCCGAGGCCATCATCTACTGGCTGCAGTCGCACTGGCCCGACGAGGTCTACGAGGCCTGGCTGGACTACGACCGCAACACCCCCACGCCCGCAGACTGGGAAGAGGCCACCGGCCGCGAGTGGGTCACCCACACCGACTGATACCGGGCGGGGCGGGAACTGACCGGACCCGACCGGCGCGGTCAGTTCCCGGCCCAGCCCATGCGCCGGAACACCAGCTTCTCGCCCTCCACGATCAGGAACACCGCCAGCCCGAACAGCAGGATGCGCGCCCAGTCCCCGGCATCGATCGCAGTGGTACCGAACAGGGTGTGCATCACCGGCACGTAGGTGAACGCCAGCTGCAGCACGACCAGCACCCCGATGGCGATCCACATCGCCCGCGAGCGGAACAGCTCGCCACCCGCCAGCACCGGCTGATGGATCAGGCGCAGGTTCAGCAGGTAGAAGGCCTGACCGGCCACCAGGGTGTTGATGGCCACGGTGCGGGCGAGGTCATCGGCCACCCCCAGCACCTCCTCCATGTACACGAAGTGGCCGAAGGTCCCGAGCCACAGCAGGATCGCCACGAACGGGATGCGCCACAGCAGAAACCCCGACAGCAGCGGGGTGTCCGGCGCACGCGGCGGACGGCCCATCACCCCCGGCTCGGTGCGCTCGAAGGCCAGCGCCATCGCCAGGGTCACCGAGGTCACCATGTTGACCCACAGCACCTGCACCGGGGTCAGCGGCAGGGCCAGGCCCATCAGGATCGCCATCATGATGGTCAGTGACTGCCCGGCATTGGTGGGCAGCATGTGCAGAATGGCCTTGCGGATGTTGTCGTAGACCGTACGGCCTTCCTCCACCGCATGTGCGATGGAAGCGAAGTTGTCGTCCGCCAGCACCATCTCCGAAGCCTCCTTGGCCGCCTCGGTCCCCTTGTGGCCCATGGCCACACCCACGTCGGCCCGTTTGAGGGCCGGCGCGTCGTTCACCCCGTCCCCGGTCATGGAGACGATTCGGCCGTTGCCCTGCAGTGCCCTGACCAGCCGCAGCTTGTGCTCCGGCGTGGTGCGCGCGAACACGTCGGTGTCTTCCACCGCGCGCGCCAGTTCGGCGTCATCCATGGCTTCCAGCTGCTGGCCGGTCAGCGCGCCGCCCTCGCCGCGCAGGCCCAGCTGCTCGCCGATCGCCCGCGCAGTGGCCGCGTGGTCGCCGGTGATCATCTTGACCCGGATCCCGGCCCGCTGGCACTCGGCGACCGCGGCGATTGCCTCGTCACGCGGGGGATCAATGATCCCGGCCAGCGCCAGCAGGGTGAAGCCACCCTGCTCCACGTCGCCATAGGTCAGTTCATGTTGCTCGGCGGTGGTCTCGCGGCGGGCGATGGCCAGCAGGCGCTGACCGCGCGCGGCGATCGCATCCATCGCCGCATGCCATTCGTCCGCCCGCAGCGGCTCGCGCCCGTCGGCGGTGGCCTGGTGCTCGCACAGCTCCAGCACCCGCTCCGGCGCCCCCTTCAGGTAGATGCGCCCGTGACCGTCGTGATCGTGATGCAGGGTCGCCATGTAACGGTGATCCGATTCGAACGGGATCACGTCGGTTCGCGGCAGGCACTCGTGTTCGTGGCGCGTGCTCAGGCCGGCCTTGAACGCCGCCGTCACCAGCGCCCCCTCGGTGGGGTCGCCCTGCATCACCCACTGGCCGTCCTTTTCGAAGACCTCCGCGTCGTTGCACAGCAATCCCGCACGCAGGACCTCTTCCAGACACGGGGCATCGGCCGGCTCCACCTCCACCCCGTCACGCGTGAAATCGCCGTGCGGCGCATAACCGACCCCGCTGACCCCGTATTCGCCAGCACCGGTCATCAGCGCCTGCACGGTCATCTCGTTGCGGGTCAGGGTCCCGGTCTTGTCGGAACAGATCGCCGACACCGAACCCAGCGTCTCCACCGCCGGCAGCTTGCGGATGATCGCGTTGCGCCGCGCCATCTTCTGCACCCCGATGGCCAGGGCGATGGTCAGGATCGCCGGCAGGCCCTCGGGGATGGTGGACACCGCCAGACTGGCGGCCGCCAGGAACATCTCGTCCAGCGGGTAATCGCGGACCCAGAAGCCGAAAGCAAAGGTCGCCGCCGAGATGACGATGATGACGCCGGCCAGCCAGCGGCCGAACTGCGCCACCTGGCGCACCAGAGGCGTCTCGAGGCTCTCCACCTCACCCAGCATGGTGGAGATGCGCCCGATCTCGGTCTCGCCGCCCGTGGCGACCACCACCCCGGTGCCGCGGCCGAAGGACACCAGCGTCCCCGAGAACGCCATGCCGCTGCGATCGCCGAGATCGGCACCCGCATCCACCGCGGCGGTGTTCTTCTCCACCGCCACCGACTCGCCGGTCAGCACCGCCTCCTCGATCTGCAGGTTGCGGGTCTCCACCAGGCGGATGTCGGCCGGCACACGGTCCCCGGCCTGCAGATAGACGATGTCCCCGGGCACCAGGCTGTCGGCCGGGACCTCGCGGCGCTCGCCGCCGCGCAGCGCGACCGCCTGCGGCGAGAGCATCTTGCGGATCGCGTCCAGGGCCTTTTCCGCCTTGCCCTCCTGGACGAAGCCGATCAGCGTGTTGATCAGCACCACCGCCAGGATCACCCCGGTGTCCACCCAGTGACCCAGCAGGGCGGTGCCGATCGCGGCCACCACCAAGATGTAGATCAGGATGTTATGAAAGTGGCGCAGGAAGCGCCGCAGTACCCCGGCCTTCTCCGGCGGCTTCAGGGCATTCGGTCCGAAACGCTCCAGCCGGTCCCGGGCCTCCTCGACGCTCAGCCCCTCGCGCGCGGCATCGTGATGGCGCAGGGCCTCATCCGGATCCAGTGCGTGCCACGGGGTGTGCTCGCCGGTCCCTTCCTCGGAATGTACGGAAGCGTCGGGGCGGGGATCGTTCATCGGCGGACTCCGGCCGGTTGGGGGGAAGTAACGAAATTCAATGCTGTCGGAGTTTGCACTGGGTCACAAGTCCGTGCGGACGGCGACCGACACAAAAAAGGGGCGCCCCGACCATCGGGACGCCCCCTCGCGAGGTCCTGCCTGGTGCGGGAGATCAGAAGTTGAAGCCCACCTTCGCCATGACCCGCGTGTTGTCCATGTCCTCGCGCGACCCGCCGAAACGGTCGCTCTCGGTGATCTGGTAGCGCGCCTCCATGCCGACGAACATGTTGTCGTCGATGTCGTACTGCACCGAGCCGCCGAACTGCCCGGCCCACAGGCCGTTGCGGTCACCGTCCAGCTTCGCGCTCACGTAGCCCAGCCCCGGGCCGAAGCCCATGGTCACGCTGTCCGCCACCTCGAACTCCCAGTGGGTGTTCAGCTCGGTTCCGGTCATCTCCAGCGGACCGTCATCGAACTCGGTCACGCTCAGGCGATGGCGGAGCACCCCGTTGTCGGGCTGGAACAGCAGACAGTCGGCGCCGATCTCGATGCCATGCGCGGTGTTGTCCGGCAGGTCGGATTCGGCGGTCCAGACCGCGCCACCAAGGACCGCGAAACTGGGGTTCAGGCCCATGCCTTCGGCACTGGCGGAACCGGCGGCCAGCAGGGGGGCAGCGGCAACGCCGATCAGGATCTTGCGCAACTTCATGTCGAGCTCCCGGAAGGTTTCCATTTCACGATACTCTAACGCTTCATTCCCTGGCGGGGAACCGCAGCGGTCGACCCGTCCACCCGGTCGGCATGCACATAGGAATGGAATAGGGACAGACCCTCGCGCATCTACGGGGCACGGTCCGACAGTCTTGCCCGGGCTTCCACGCCCTGTATCACGGATTTCGCCAGGAACCCTCAAGCTCTGTGACACTCCAACGGGCGTCCGGACTTTTTGCGAACGTCCCGGACGTCGCACGAAAACAATCACGACCAACACGCAAGTACGGAGGTTTTTCATGTCCGACAAGCACAACGCCGATCGCCGTGCCTTCCTGCGCCGCGCTTCCGCCGCGGTGGCCGCCATTCCGGTGGTGAGTCTGGTGGGTGCGCAATCCGTGCACGCCGCGGACGAGAAGGCCGAAGACGGCCACGCGCAAGACTACGTGAACGATGCCGCCGATGCCGCGGACCATCCGCAGTACGAAGACGGCGCGCGCTGCGACAACTGCGCATTCTGGGATGACGCCGCCGACGCCCCCGACGGCTATGGTGGCTGCCACCATCAGGCGTTCCAGAACGTTCTGGTCGCCGAAGGCGGCTGGTGCGACGCCCACGTGCGCGGCTGATCCGCGTGCATGTCCGACCCCGCCGGTCACGTGCCGGCGGGGTCTTCCATCCGCTGGACGGGTTCCTCGTCCATCCCTGCCTCCCCGGCATCGCGATACACCACCCACTCGTTTCCGATCTCGAACACCCCCTGCGCCTGCGGCACATCCGCCGACCGCATGTTCTCGTCCACCCGCTCGAACAGACGTTGCAGGGCCAGCGCGACCGCCGCGCGGGACCGCGTCTCCAGTCCGTAACCTTCCCAGCATGCGCGCGCCGCCTCCATACGCACATACCCGGCCCGCACGAAACCGGACACCAGCAGCGCCCGCAACGCACCCCGGCCGATCTGCTGCCCGAGCCGGCGCAGGTGTAGCGGATCGGGAGGCACGTCCGGGGCAGGCCGCAGGGCCTCCGGCAGCAGGGCCGGCCAGTCGGCCGCGACCGGACGTCCGGGCAGCAGATCCTCGTCGATCATCTGGCGATGGTCCTCCACCGGATCAGAGCCGGTCCGCAGCGCCAGCTGCATCAGCGCCCCCGCCTCGTCGAGATAGCCTGAAAGCGCGAAGCCGCACAAATGGTGATCCACGATGTCATGCACGAAGACCGAGGTGGGGATGCGTTCACCGGTGAACGGCGTCGCGGCAATCACGTCCTCGCCCAGTCCGGGAAGGGCCAGTTTCCACCCACGCGCGCCAAAACCGTCGTCCCAGGTCCGGCCATAACGCACCGGCACCTGCACCGACCGCGCAGCTCCCTCGCCCGAACCGCCCGCTGCAAAGCCATCTGCTTCGTTCATATCGGGGTTCTCCTTGCGCTTACCGATCGGTCAACTAGACTGTAGACCATGAAAACCGGAGACCAAAGCCGACAGGCCCTGATGGATGCCACCCGCGGTCTGGTGCTCACCCGCAGCTACGGCTCGGTGGGCATCGCCGGCATCTGCGAGCGCGCCGGCGTACGACGCGGCAGCCTGTATCACTTCTTCCCGGGCAAGGAGGATCTGGTCATCGCCACACTGGCCGCCTTGTACGGAGAGTACGAGGCAGCGGTCCTGCAGCCTTCGCTGCGCGCGCCCGGCGGATTGCGCGACCGAATCACCGCCTTCGTGAAAGCGGTGCACGCGTTCCAGACGCGCATGCATGCCACGGAGGGTCGCCTGCCCGGCTGCCCGTTCGGCAGCCTGGCGGTGGAAACCGGCACGCAGAGCCCGCGTCTGCGCGAAGCCATGCGTGGCCATCTGGACGCGATCCGCGCGCTGTTCCGCCGCACCCTGGACAACGCGGTGGCCAGCGGCGAACTGGAGCCGCACACCGACACCGCCCGCCTCGCCGATCACTGGCTCGCGCTGATGGAAGGCATCCTGCTGATGGCGCGCGCGGAACAGGACGCGGACACCATCCTGCGTCTGGCCCCGGCGCTGCAGGACCTGCTGCTCGGCGCACCGGCGCCGGAAAGGGGCGCGCATGAACCCCAATAGCCGTCCGCAGGTGCTGCTGCTGTCGGCCTATCGCGCCGACAGCCATGCCGCGTGGGCGGACGCCCTGGTGACCGCCGTTCCAGGCATCGACTGGCAGCGCTTCGAACTGCCCGGGCGCCATTTCCGCTGGCGCATCCGTGGCAACCCGATCTCCTGGCTGGATGCGCTGGAAGGCGTGCGGGCCGACGCGATCGTCGCCACCTCGATGGTGGATCTGGCCACGCTGCGGGGCGTGCATCCGTCGCTCGCGCACCTGCCCGCGCTGTACTACTTCCACGAGAACCAGTTCGCCTACCCGATCGGCGAGCATCAGGTGCGCTCCATCGAACCGCAGATGGTGCAGGTCTACGGCGCCCTGTCCGCCGGGCGCATCGCATTCAACTCCGCATTCAATCGTGATTCCTTCCTTGATGGCCTGCGGGCCCTGCTGCGGCGCATGCCGGACGCGGTCCCGCCCGGCGTCCCGGAGCGCCTGGCCGACCGGGCCCGGGTCCTCCCGGTCCCGGTCTCGCCGCCGCGGCGACCGGAAGGGGCCACACCGGGACGCGACCCGGGGCTGATCCTGTGGAACCATCGCTGGGAGTACGACAAGCGCCCGGAGCTGTTTGCCGAAGCGCTGGAGAGACTGGCCGCGCGCGGGCGGGACTTCCGCCTGGCCCTGCTGGGACCGCGCTCCGACCCGCCGCCCGAGGCCCTGCAGCGGATCCGGGAGCGGTTCGGTACCGCCATCGTCGCCGACGGGCGCCTGCCGCGCACGGAATACGACGCCCTGCTCTGGCGGGCGGGCATCGTGGTCAGCACCACCGCGCACGAATTCCAGGGGCTGTCGATGCTGGAGGCCAGCGGCGCCGGCGCGCGTCCGCTGGTGCCGGACGCCCTGTGTTATCCGGAGCAGTACCCGCCCGAATACCGCTATCCGGCCAGCGACCCCGAGGCCCTGGCCGCTCGCCTGGACACCTGGCTCACCGACGGCCTGCCCCCGCCGGCGGATGTACACACACTGGAGACCGACACCCTGCTACCCGTCTGGGCGCGGGCGCTGGAAGAACTGACCGGCCGCCCGCTCAGTCCAGCGCCAGCCGCGAGGACATAGACGGCCCCGCCTCGTCCCCGGCGACCTCGTCCTCCGCGAAGACGGGCCGGATCACGTCGCGGTAGTTGCGGATACGCTGGACGTAGTACACCGGCTGGTAGCCGCGCGCATAGCCGAACCGCAGATCGCGGTAATAGCGTTCCTCGGTCAGCAACGGCAACACCTCACGCATGTCCGCCCAGCGGTCGGGGTCCCGGCCCAGTTCGCGGGCCAGCCCCCGGGCATCCAGCAGATGCCCGCGACCGATGTTGTAGGCCGCCAGCGCAAGATAGGTACGGTCCGGCTCCGGGATATCCTCGTTCAGGCGCTCGTGCATCTGGCGCAGATAACGCGCCCCGCCCCGGATGCTCTGCTTCGGATCCAGACGATCCTCGATCTCCAGCTCCTGCGCGGTGCGCTGCGTCAGCATCATCATCCCGCGCACCCCGGTAGGACTGCGCGCCTGCGGATCCCAGTGCGACTCCTGGTAGGCCAGCGCGGCCAGCAGGTCGGCGGGGAGGTCGGTCTCGTCCGCGGCCTCCTCGAACACCGGGCGGAAATCCGGCAGCCGCTGGTCGATGCGCCGGGTCAGCGCACGCAGGTCGACGAAGTCGAATTCCGGGACGTAGGCATAGTACTGCTCGTCCACCCGGGCACGCGCCTGCGTCCCCTCGTCGGTGTCCATCCACGCGCTCGCCTGCGCCGTGAGCCCTTCGAAATCGGGATGCAGATACCAGCCGATCGCACGTTCATCACTAACGTCGAAGGCCACTTGCAGA
>LKMJ01007452.1_pt1 | contig 10306 bp, 6 predicted proteins | sample 643391 | NCBI WGS metagenome assembly LKMJ01 (sample SAMN04112250, study PRJNA286221) | soda lake metagenome | biome: soda lake; feature: Kulunda Steppe; material: water; isolation source: sample PL-Br10 brine of Picturesque Lake | place: Russia: Kulunda steppe | collected 2010-07
GGCGGCTGGGACGCAGGCCGCGGCTCTGGATGGAGTCGGTGACCTCACCGGCGGTTTCATGCAGGTGGATCTGGATGGGCGCATCCACCTGACCGGCCAGGGTGGCCGCCTGCTGCAGGGGTTCGTCTGAATTGGTGTAGGGCGCATGGGGGCCGAAGGCCACAGTGACCAGATTGCTGTGGCGCATGCGATCGTGCAGGGCCAGGCCTTTGCGCATGTACTCATCCGGGCCACTGCCCCAGTTGGTGGGGAAATCCAGGATGGGGAAGCAGGCCTGAACGCGCATGCCATGGTGCTGGGCGGTCTCGGCAATGGTTTCAGGAAAGAAGTACATGTCACTGAAACAGGTGGTGCCGGTGCGCAGCATCTCGGCCATGGCCAGCTGAGTGCCGTCGGCGACGAAGCGCTCATCCACAAAGCGCCCCTCGGCGGGCCAGATGTGCTCCTGCAGCCATTCCATCAGCGGCAGATCATTGCCCAGACCACGCAGCAGGGTCATGGCGGCATGGCCGTGTGCGTTGATCAGGCCGGGCATCAGAAGCTGTTCGCCCAGATCGTGGTGTTTGGCCGGCTGATAGCGCTGCAGTGCGGCGTCGGTGGGGAGGACCTCGACGATCCGGTCGCCGCGGATGGCGACGCTGTGGTCATCCAGTACCGGGTCGCCTTCGCTCATGGGAAGAACCCAACGCGCGCTCAGAAGGAGGTCTACCGCTTCGGTGTTGCTCATTGGTGCTGTCCCTGTAGGTTGGCGGTTCAGGTTTGCCACGGAGTATAACGGACCCGGGGTGTCGGTCGCATCATGCTCCCCTGGTATGGTTACGGTTATAATGGGGTTTTGGGCCAAAGGGGCAGGTTGATATGGAATCAGCACAGGCTGAAGCACGGGCGAGCGTCACGCCTTTCCAGTGGACCGGGCATGAACTGCGCGTGCTGGATCAGCGTCTGCTGCCAGCTGAGGAGCAGTGGAACGGCTGTAACGATGCCCGGTCGGTGTATGAGGCCATTCGCAGCATGCAGGTACGCGGCGCGCCGGCCATTGGCATTGCCGCAGCCTACGGGGTGGTCCTGGCGGCGCATCGAGCTCGTGGTGAAGAGAACTGGCGTGATTGCATAGCGCGGGCGCTGGATGAGCTGGCCGGGGCACGCCCCACGGCGGTCAATCTGTTCTGGGCGTTGCGGCGCATGCGTGCCTGTCTGGAGCATCAGGACAATGCCACGGATGCTGCTTCTGCGCTGGAGGCGGAAGCGCTGGCCATCCATGACGAAGACCGCCAGGCCAATGTCCGGATGGGGGAGCTGGCCCGAGAGATTATGTGTGAGGGGCAGTCTCAGCCCATGGAAGTACTGACCCACTGCAATACGGGGGCACTGGCTACTGGCGGCTATGGCACGGCTCTGGGCGCCATTCGCAGTCTCTGGTATGCCGGCGCCCTGGCTCATGTGCATGTGGATGAGACGCGGCCCTGGCTGCAGGGCAGTCGTCTGACCGCCTGGGAGCTGGGGCGTGAGGGTATCCCCTACAGCCTGAACGCGGACAGCGCCGCAGCCATGATTCTCAGTCGTGGTGATGTTAAGTGGATTGTGGTGGGCGCAGATCGGATTGCTGCCAATGGCGATGTGGCGAACAAGGTGGGGACGCTGAATCTGGCCGTGCTGGCCCGGCATTACGGCGCCCGGATGATGGTGGTGGCTCCCTCCTCCACGGTGGATGAGGGCACACCCAACGGTGAGGCCATTGCCATTGAGGAACGTGAGGCGAATGAGGTGCGCACAGTGCGGGGCCAGTCCATGGCGCCCATGGACGCCCCTGTGTTCAATCCGGTGTTTGATGTGACGCCGGCGTCACTGATTGATGTGATCGTGACCGAGGCCGGGGTTGTCCATCAGCCCAATGCCGAGCGGATGGCCTCGGCGCTATTTGTCTGAGCCGCCTTTGCGGCGGGATTTGCGGCTGCCGCTTGATGCCTTTTTGCCGCTGCTGGACGCCTTTTTGCCACTGCTCGATTTGCCTTTGTCGGTGCCGTCCTGGCTTTTGCTCTGGTTCTTGTGGCGGCGTTCACGCTTGGGGGTGACTGGCTCGCGCCCTTCCTTGAGGGCCGCCTGCTGTTCCGCCTCCAGCTCATCCAGGGCTTCGTTGAGTTTCTTTTCCTGCTCCGCCGCGAAATGCAGGGACATCTCGAAAGACTTGCGAGTGAATTCCAGTACCCGCTGAAAACCCTCATCGGAAAGGTCTCGAGCTTCGTCGTGGCCGCGATAGATGTTGATGAACTGGCGTTCGCGCTCAAAATGCAGTGGCAGGCGACCCACGCCCCAGTCATTGAGCACGCGCCAGGTGTCGGGGCTGTAGGTGCGGGTGTATTTGAGGATGAACGGCAGCGGATCGTTTCTGGCGAGCACCGCCGCCAGTCGCAGGATCAGTTCAAAGGAGAGGGTGGCGGTGCCGTCCTCCACCGCCTCAAGCAGCGACTTGTCACGGATGTTGAGTGCTTCGGCCAGATCGTTGACCGTCAGGCCGGCCACTTCGCGCAGATCGCGCAATGATTCCCCCGCCTGCAGCATCATCCGCAGTTGATCCTGAGTGCCCATGATCCTGCGGCCGACTTTCAGAGAGGTACCGGTGGTCCGCCGGGCCAGTTTGTAGGCGGAGCCGGTGTAGCCGGCAATGCGGTCAAGGAGGGTGTCCTCTTCCTCGTCATCGGGCGACTGCGAAGGGGCAGGAACCGGTTGGTCCTCCTCCTGCTCGCCACGCTCCTGGCGCTCCTCGTCTTCCAGGCGCTGGAACTCTTCCAGCGATTCCAGTGCGTGAAGCGAGTCCTTCAGCAGGGTTTCAATCGCTTCGGACTTTTCGTCATCGGAGGCCATACCGCATCCGCTCCTGAAAGGCTGCTCATTGTTGGTCTGTTACAGTACGTCTATCAACTCTATAGTAGCCCAAGGCACAGGCAATGGCACTTTGCCCGACAGCCACAGTGCCTGTCGGGCCGGACTCAGTCGTCCCTGGCGACTGAGTCAGAATCAGAGCCGTCCTGGAAGATGGAGGTGAACTGGCTGTTCATGCTGAGGATGTCGGCCAGAACCTGGCTGCTCTCATGGACCACGAAATCCGGACCGTCTTCGCTGAGCGAACTGCGCCGGGCCATGGCGGGATTGGACTCCGCATCTTCCTGGTACGCCTCCCAGTCTTCAAAGGGTTCCTTGTCCTCGAGCTTACGCCGTTCGTTGGCAACCGCCAGCTGACGGCTGCGGAAATCCTCTTTCTGGGCCTGTCGCTCTGCTTTGTTGAGGCTGATATGGGTGCGGTCCTGCTGCTCTTCCATCAGTTCGATCTCGCGCAGCAGCAGCTGGTACTCAGGCACTTCGGAGAAGCGGTCCTTGTGCTGTTCCCTGACCTGATCAAGGACCTCGGAGAAGTCGAAATAGGTCTGATGGTCTACCGGATCAATCTCGTCCCAGGCCATGGCGTCGTCCAGGGCACTTTCTCCGATACGTTCCTGGCTGAGGCGGCTGGGGATATCAATGTCTGGCACTACGCCCCGGCTCTGGGTGCTGGCGCCGGAGATACGATAGAACTTGGACTGGGTGATCTTGAGCTGACCGTGGTTCAGGGGTCGTACCGCCTGCACGGTGCCCTTGCCGAAGGTCTGGGAACCCATGACCACACCACGACCGTAATCCTGCATGGCGCCGGCAAAGATTTCCGAGGCCGAGGCACTCAGACCGTTGACCAGCACAATAACCGGACCGTCCCAGGCGACACTCTCATCATCATCCCGGAAGACCTGAACCGAGCCGTCGGCACCGCGAACCTGAACGGTGGGGCCGGCCTCCACAAAGAGGCTGACCAGCTGGTTGGCCTCGGACAGGGCACCACCGCCATTGTTGCGCAGATCGATCACCAGCCCGTCCATGCCGTCTTTCTTGAGATCCTCGATCAGACGACGCACATCGCGGGTCGTGCTGGTGTAGTCCTCATCGCCGGCCCGTGCTGCTTCCATATCCGCGTAGAAGGTGGGGATGTCAATGACGCCTACATTCCAGGGCTGCCCGTCGCGCTCTTTTTCCATCATGGTGCTTTGGGCGGACTGGTCTTCCAGTTGGACTTCATCACGCTTGATTTCAATTTCACGGGTGGCCATGTCATTGGGAGCGCCGGCAGGTATAACCTCCAGACGTACCTTGGATTCCTTGGGACCGCGGATCAGGTCCACAACTTCATCCAGGCGCCAGCCGATGACATTCACCATGCTGTCTTCATCTTCCTGGGCGACCCCAATGATGCGGTCAGCCGGGCCGAGCTGGCCTTCACGGGCGGCGGGGCCACCGGGGACGATACGTGAGACCTTGGTGTAGCCGTCTTCGGACTGCAGAACGGCACCAATACCCTCAAGAGACAGGCTCATGTTGATGTCGAAGTTTTCCGATGAGCGCGGTGACATGTATTGGGTGTGTGGGTCCCAGAGCCGCGTAAAGGCGTTCATCCAGCTCTGGAAGGCATCTTCACTGCGCGGCTCGTAGGCACGATTGAGCTGGCTTTCGTAGCGGCGTTTGAGTGCTTTGGTGATCTCTTCGTCGGACTGGTCATCCAGTTTCATACCGACTACGGCATTGCGGATACGGTCCTTCCAGACCTGGTCCAGGGCCTCTTTGTCTTCGGGCCAGTCCGCTTCACTGCGGTCAACTTTGTACTCTCCTTCGCCGTCCAGATCGAACTGTTCCACACCATCTTCCAGAAGCGCCAGCACATACTCGAGTCGATCGATGGTGCGCTGTTGAAAACGATTATAGATGCGGAAGGGGGTTTCCAGCCGGCCAGCCTTGAGGGCGCCTTCCATGTCGTCTTGTTCATCCCGGAATTCGTCTACGTCTTCCTGGGTGAAATAAAGACGCTGGTTGTCGAGCTGCTCAAGGTAGCTGTCCAGGGCTCGGGCACCGATGTCGCCGTCAATGCTCTGATCTTTGAAGTGGCCAAACTGAAGTTGCCTTGCAATCAGGATGTTGGCACGGGACTGATCCGCAGTCGGCTCAACAGGCTCATAGACTGGATTGGGGTCGATGTTGGCGTGGGCACTGACTGCCAACGCCAGTACTAGACTGAAAACCCAGAACAGAGTTTTTGCGGCATGGGACCAGGAAGGGGATTGAGTACGCAAAACGGCGATTCTCCTGATGTCCGGTGGGCTACCTTGTCAGCCTGACCGGGGAATATTTCAGTCCAGAGACATCAATGGACTTACACAACATTAATTGTAGGGCAGGAAAAGTGCGGCGGCTACCGGGTTAACGTATCTTCACTTAGACATCGGTAGATGTAGCAGGAAAAGGGTGCCACGCGCGGGGGTGGCACCGGATTCAGCCTTTACTGGAAGGCTTCGTTTTTCTCGGCCTTCTCCTGCAGCAGTTTCGGTGGTGCATAACGCTCGCCAAAGTCTTTCGCCAGAGCCTCAGCGCGCTCGGTAAACGCCTGCAGTCCGTACTGGTTGATGTACTGCAGCGCACCGCCGCTCCAGGCGGCAAAGCCGATGCCGAAGATGGAGCCGATGTTGGCGTCACGCACCTCCATCAGCACGTTTTCTTCCAGACAGCGCACGGTTTCAATGGCCTGGATGAACAGCAAACGCTCCTTGAGCAGGGTCAGATCGGCATTGCGGGCCTTGTCCGGGTCCACGTACTGCTTCTCCAGCTCCGGCCAGAGGTACTTCTTGCCGCCTTCGGGGTACTCATAGAAGCCGGCACCGGCTGCTTTGCCCTTGCGAGCGTGCTGATCGACCATGGTGTCGATGACGGCCTCGGCCGGATGGGGCTTCCAGGTGCCACCAGCGGCTTCGGTGTCCTTTTTCGACTGATCCCGGATGTGCTGGGTCAGTGACAGGCTCACCTCGTCGCAGATGGCCAGGGGGCCGACGGGCATGCCCGCCAGCAGCGCGGCGTTTTCCACGGAGGCGGGGTGAAAGCCTTCCGAGAGCAGGGTAATGCCCTCGTTGACGAAGGTGCCGAAGACGCGCGAGGTGAAGAAGCCGCGGCTGTCGTTGACCACAATCGGCGTCTTGTTGATTTGCATGACGTAATCAAAGGCCCTGGCCAGGGTCTCATCATCGGTTTTCTCACCCTTAATGATCTCCACCAGCGGCATCTTGTCCACGGGCGAGAAGAAGTGCAGGCCAATGAATTTCTCTGAGTTGGCCGAGGCTTCCGCCAGCTGGGTGATGGGGATGGTGGAGGTGTTGGAGGCAAAGATGCCGCCCTGGGCCAGCTCGGGCTCGGCCTCCTGGGTGACCTTGGCCTTGAGGCTGCTGTCCTCGAACACCGCTTCAATGATCAGATCGCACCCGGCCAGATCCGCAGCACTGTCCGTGGCCTTGATACGCTCAAGCACCTGCTGTTTACCCGCCTCATCCATCTGGCCACGCTGGATCTTCTTGTCCAGCAGCTTGGTGGAGTAGCCCTTGCCTTTCTCGGCGTTCTCGGCGGAGACGTCCTTCAGCACCACCTCAATGCCCCGGCTGGCGCTGACGTAGGCGATGCCTGCGCCCATCATGCCGGCACCAAGGATGCCCACCTTGGCCACTTTGGATTTTCCCGGGCCGCTGGGACGACTGCCGCCTGCCTTGATGGCGTTCAGACCGAACCAGAAGGTGTTGATCATGTTCTTGGCCACCTGGCTGCAGGTGATCTCCGTAAAATAGCGCGCCTCAATGCGATCCGCCGTGTCCACATCCACACTGGCGCCTTCCACGGCGGCAGCCATGATGCGCTCAGGCGCCGGATAGCAGCCCTTGGTTTTCTCTTTCAGCATTGCCGGGGCAATGGCCAGTCGCTGGGCCACGGCCGGACTCTGGGGGCTGCCTCCGGGGATCTTGAAGCCTTTCTGGTCCCAGGGCTGCTGGCTGTTCGGATTGGCCTGGATCCAGTCCCGGGCCTTCTGCATCAGCTCGTCCTTCGAGCCGGCCAGATCATCGATCATGCCTTCCTTGAGCGCTTTTTTCGGTGCAATCTGCTTGCCTTCCATCAGATAGGGGAAGGCCTTCTCCAGCCCCATCAGACGCGGCAGCCGTACACAGCCGCCACCGCCGGGCAGCAGACCCAGAGTGACTTCCGGCAGACCGATTTTGATCCTGTCGTCGTCCAGCGCAATGCGGTGATGGCTGGCCAGACAGAGCTCATAGCCGCCGCCCAGCGCGGTGCCGTTCATGGCCGCGACCACCGGCTTGCCCAGGGTCTCCAGCTTGCGCATCTGGCCCTTGAGCTCACAGATCATGCGGAAAAACTCCTCCGCATCGTCGTTGGTGACCCTGACCAGCTCGGTCAGATCGCCGCCGGCAAAGAAGGTGTCCTTGGCTGAGGTGATGATGATGCCGCTGAGCTTCTCCGCGTCGCCCTCAACCCGCTCCACGGTCTCTACCAGTGCCTTGCGGAAATCCGCGTTCATGGTGTTCGCGGACTGGCCCGGCATGTCGATGGTGAGGGTCAGGATGCCGCTGTTATCGATGTCGTACTGAATAGCTGTCATGTGATGCTCCTGCCCTTAAACCCGTTCGATGATGGTTGCGATGCCCATGCCGCCGCCGACACAGAGCGTGGCCAGGCCGTAGCGCTGATCGCGCCGCTCCAGCTCGTCGAGCAGGGTGCCCAGAATCATGGCGCCGGTCGCACCCAGCGGGTGCCCCATGGCAATAGCGCCGCCGTTCACGTTGACCTTCTCATCCGGTACATTGAGCTCGCGCTGAAAGCGCATGACCACAGCCGCGAAGGCCTCATTCACCTCATACAGATCAATGTCCTCAGGTGTGAGCCCCGCCTTGTCCAACGCCTTGCGGGTGGCCGGCGCCGGGCCGGTGAGCATAATGGTCGGATCCGTGCTGGTTACCGCCGTTGCAATGATCTTCGCCCGGGGCGTCAGGCCCAGCGCCTTGCCCTTGGCCGCGCTGCCGATCAGCATGGCCGTGGCACCGTCCACGATGCCGGAGGAGTTGCCCGGGGTATGGACGTGGTTGATCTTTTCCACGAAGTGGTACTTCTCCCGCGCCACGCCATCGAAGCCCATCTCACCCATCTGCTGGAAAGAGGGCTTGAGTTGACCCAGCGCTTCGGCGGTGGTGTCCGGACGCACATGCTGGTCGCGATCCAGAATCACCAGCCCGTTCTGATCCTTCACGGGAATCACGGACTTCGCAAAGTAGCCGTTCTCCCAGGCCTTACCCGCTTTCTGCTGGGAACTGGCGGCAAACCGGTCCACATCTTCCCGGGAAAAGCCCTCAATGGTGGCGATCAGGTCCGCGCCAATGCCCTGGGGCATGAAACCGGTGTGGCTGTTGGTGGCCGGATCCGTCGCCCAGGCCCCGCCGTCCGAGCCCATGGGAACCCGGGACATGGCCTCCACGCCACCGGCAACCACCAGATCCTCAAACCCGGAGCGGACCTTCATGGCCGCCAGGTTCACCGCCTCCAGCCCGGAGGCACAGAAGCGGTTGAGCTGCACACCAGCCACCTTCTCGTCCCAGTCCACGGCCAGCGCCGCCGTCTTGGCAATGTCCGCCCCCTGTTCACCGACGGGGGTGACACAGCCCATGACAATGTCGTCCACCTGGGCGGTATCCAGATCCGTTCGCTGCTGCAGCGCCGTGAGCACGGAGCCGAGCAGGGTGACGGGTTTGACTTCGTACAGGGCACCGTCTTTCTTGCCGCGTCCCCGGGGGGTGCGGACGGCGTCGTAGATGTAGGCTTCTTCGGTCATTGAGGCATCTCAGCTTGTGTTGTTGTCGGACTTGCAAGGAGTCTGGATTGAAGGGCTGTAAGCGGCTTCAGGGAAGCTCCGTAGCCATGGATGGCGGAGGAGCAGCGTACAGGGGTTTGCGCGATTGAGCGCAAACGGGCTTACACGGGTGTAAGCCCTGGACTTGCAAGCGGAGCAGGACAGCGCAGCTTGCAAGTATTTACAGCGATTCCCGGACAGCCCGCCCCGCACCTCACAGACTCGTAACAAGCATCGTGCGGTAAAAGTCAGGTACAGCTGCAAAATGTTGAATAGCACAGTATCGAGCCTAACAGGTGGGGTTAATGGCGCGAACCGCCAAAAGCATTGGCTGATCTGCTCATGCCGCAAAGTCACTGCAGTGGGCTATGCTGGGGGAAACACAAGGGAAGGAGTACAGGCATGTCACTGCTTGACCACGTCGACAACTTCTACGAACAGCAGGTACTGGAAGAACTCCACAACGCCACCGAAGGACAGGACCTCAGTGAAGACTTCCTGGTGGACGTGCTCTGTGTGGCGCTCAACGACCTGCCGGCCAAGTACTACCGGCACCGCGTCGACATGATGTTTTACCTCTCCGCCGAAGAGCGCCGCGCCATGCACGAAAACGTCGGTGTCGCCGTGGCCGGCGCCCTGGAATTCGTGCGCAGCCACCGACGCGAAACCTGAGCTTTTCCCGCTCATTGGCTGCCGGTATGGAACCAGTGCTTGAGTGCCTCACGCAGACGCTCGTAATGGCTGGCCTCGACACCTGAATCGGCTGAAAGCTCACACCATGAGGCCAGCAGACTGTCGATCTCATCCCACTGGGACTCCGGCGTCTGCTCACCCTTGAGCCCCTCATTCATGCGAAGGACCTGCAGCGCCATACGCTGGGCCTGATCCTCCGGAGGCGTCGCTGAGCCGGTCACAATCTCCATCCGGATACACAGTGCCCGGGCCTGATCCGCCGGCTGCGACTCCTGGGTGGCGCTCTCCAGCGCCATGGGCGGATGGTTGAAACTCTCCACCGGCACGGATTCACCCGCCTGGTGCTGCTCCAGCGCCTTCAGCCACTGCTGGTAACGCTGCTGGCGCAGTGCCTCAAGCCGACCCTGCTGAACCCGCTGCAGGGCCTTGTCAAAGCGATCCCGCAGCGCATTTGCCCGATCCCGCGGCAGTGACAGAGCACGGAACTGCTGTTCATGCTCGCGCAGCCAGGCTGGGGAGACCTCCGATGCCTCAAGCTGATCCAGCGCATCAATCATCTGCTCGGCCTGGCCGGCGGCTTCGCCCTTGGCCGCCTCCTGGGCTTCGCGTTGCTGCGACAGGCGCGCGAAGATCTGGTCACAGGCCGCCCGGAATGCTTTCCACAGGCGCCGATCCTCCTGGTGATGGGTGATGCCCACGGCCTCCCATTCCTTCTGCAGCGCCTTGGCCGCCTCGGTGGCCTCCTTAAGCGGTTCGTGTTCAATCAGAGCTTCCGCGCGCGCCACAATGTCCGCCTTGAGGGCCTGATTGCGATCACGCTCCCGATCGAGCTCCGCGTTGATCGACTTGATGAGTCGGTCGAAC
>LKMJ01007453.1_pt1 | contig 10303 bp, 10 predicted proteins | sample 643391 | NCBI WGS metagenome assembly LKMJ01 (sample SAMN04112250, study PRJNA286221) | soda lake metagenome | biome: soda lake; feature: Kulunda Steppe; material: water; isolation source: sample PL-Br10 brine of Picturesque Lake | place: Russia: Kulunda steppe | collected 2010-07
AGGACACCGTGATCATGGCGACCGGGCGCTCTGACTATCCGAACCAGGTCAACAACGTCCTTGGCTTCCCGTTTATTTTCCGTGGTGCTCTCGACGTGAAGGCAACGGAGATCAACGAGCCGATGAAAGTCGCCTGTGCGAAAGCGCTTGCCGAACTCGCCCGCGAGGACGTTCCGGACGCGGTCGTGAAAGCCTACGGCGACGAGCCACTGCAGTTCGGTCCCGACTACATCATCCCGAAGCCCGTCGATCCACGCGTGCTGTTCCGCGTTGCACCCGCCGTCGCCGAAGCCGCCATCGAGTCGGGCTGTGCTCGTGCCGACCTCGACCGGAATACCTACGAGGAGGCACTCGAGGCCCGACTTGGCAAGTCCCGTGAGATGATGCGGGTCGTCCTCAACAAGGCAAAGAGCGACCCGAAGCGGGTGGCTCTGGCCGAAGGCGAGACCGAGAAGATCATCCGGGCGGCCTACCAGATCCAAGATCAGGGAATTGCCCTCCCAATCCTCATCGGCGACGAAAGCGAGATTCGCGCGACGGCGAGTCACCTCGGACTCGAGTTCGATCCACAGATCGTCGACCCCTCCCAAGGCGAGTACGACGCCTACGCTGATCGTCTCTATGAACTTCGCCAGCGGAAAGGCGTCACTCGCCGGGAGGCTGCTGACCGGATCGCTCGGGACACCAACTACTTCGGGAGCGTGATGGTCGAACAGGGCGACGCCGACGCGTTGCTCACCGGGCTCTCACATCACTATCCATCGGCACTCCGGCCACCACTGGAGGTCATCGGCACGTCAGACGACGTCGACCACGCCGCTGGCGTCTACATGCTCACGTTCAAAAACCGAGTTGTCTTCGTTGCTGACGCGACAGTCAATCAGGCCCCCGACGCCGAGGTGCTGGCCGAGATCACGACCCAGACGGCCAAACTCGCCCGGCGGTTCAACATCGAACCCCGGGCTGCATTGCTCTCGTACTCGAACTTCGGGAGCGTCGACAACGAGCGAACCCGCAGCCCACGCGAGGCTGCCCACTCTCTCCAGAACGATCCCGCAGTCGACTTCCCAGTCGACGGCGAGATGCAAGCCGACACCGCCGTCGTCGAGGACATCCTCCAGGGAACCTACGACTTCTCTGAGTTGGAGGAACCAGCAAACGTGCTGGTCTTCCCAAATCTCGAGGCCGGCAACATCGGGTATAAACTCCTCCAGCGACTCGGTGGGGCAGACGCCATCGGCCCGATGCTTGTCGGGATGGACAAGCCGGTTCACGTCCTCCAGCGTGGTGACGAGGTCAAGGATATCGTGAATCTGGCCGGTGTTGCTGTCGTCGACGCACAACAAGAGTAGCACCCGCGAGCGTCGTGGTTCGAGGTCGTCGCTGGGAGCCACGAGCGCGAGCGAAATACTGAACGGGAGCCGAGGCCAACGGTCGGTATGGCCGAAACCACACTCGCAGTCGACGGCATGGCCTGTGGTGGCTGTGAACAGAACGTGACCGAGGCTCTCGAGGCTCTCGCGGGCATCGAGGTCGTCACGGCAGATCACGAGGCTGGCGAAGTACAGGTCAGCCACGACCCAGACGCAGTCGACGAGGCCACGATCAGATCTACGATCGCCGACGCGGGCTACGAACCCGCCTGAACAGACTGCCAACCTATTTTCCGGCGGCAGCATAAGGGCGGCTATGGAGAGTCTTAACCGGATGGCAATCGAGCTGGTCGACGAGGCCCTCGAGTACGCTGAAGAGCTCGGAATCAGTGGCTACGACCTGCCGAACGAGGCGACCGTTCTTGATTTTGGTGTTGGGTCCCCCGGCGGCATCGAGGCCGGCTTGTTGCTCACGGAGATCCAGACTGCGGGACTTGCAACCCCGAGTCGACATCTTGGAGAACTCGGCGGCGCGCCGGCTCAGTACATCGAACTGACGACCGATCAACCGACGCTCTCGTTGCTCTGTTCACAAAAGGCAGGATGGGAACTGACCACCGACGACTTCGAAGGACTCGGCAGTGGTCCGGCCCGCGCACTCGTCGCCCGAGAGACGGAGTTCAGACAGGTTGGGTATACCGACGCGTTCGACCTCACCGCACTGGCAGTCGAGACGGACCAGGACCCGACCCAAGCGGCCGCCGAACAGGTCGCGGAGTTAGCCGAGGTCGAGCCAAGCGGTGTCTTCCTCTTGGCGTACCGGACCGCGAGTATCGTCGGCAGCGTCACGAACGCAGCCCGTGTAGCCGAACTCGCGACGTACAGACTGACCGAACTGGGCTACGATCCGACCGCGATCCTCACTGCGTCGGGGCGAGCGCCGGTCGCCCCGGTCGCCGGCGACGAACGGACGGCCATCGCTCGCACGACCGATGCGATCGCCTACGGTGGCTCGGCCTACCTCACGGTCGAAGCAGATGCAGACGTGTTCACAGACGTTCCCTCGACTGCCGCCGACGAATACGGAACTGGTTTCGGCGAGATTTTCGATACACTCGGCTGGGAGTTCGAGGCGGTCCCGGCCGACCTGTTCGCCCCGGCGAAGGTCACGATCGACGTCGTCGGCGGGCCAACCTACGTCTACGGCGAGACCGACGAATCGATCGTCAGCGACTCCTTCGGCCTGTGAAGTCGGTGACGGCATCCCGATAGGCCGTCTCGAGTGGTCGGTTGCCTTCGCCGACCGAACTCGTCTCCGCTGGCACGCCGTCGACGAGGACAGTAAGCTGAGTTGCAAGTGTCCCAAACGACTGGAGATTATGTGTCGAGATCACGACCCCGCCGCCGGCATCGACATACTCCTCGAGTACGGACCGAACCTGCTCGACAGCATCGGTATCGAGGTCAGAAAGTGGTTCGTCTAACCAGAGATACTGTGGGGCATCGAGCATCGAGATTGCCAGATCGAGTTTCTTTTTGAAGCCACCCGAGAGCGTCTGTACTGGCCGATCGGCGACCTCGTCGAGTCGCAAACGTTGTGTGAGAGAACTGATCCACGGACCGGTCGGATCGACGCCCGCCGCGCGAGCGAAGACCGTAACGTTCTCTGTGACACTCAGACTCGGATAGAATCGCGGTTGCTGGAAGCCAAAGCCGATCTCGGTCGTCGGGCCGGACACCGTCCCACTCGAGGGCTGTGTGAGTCCAACGGCGAGTGCACCAGCGGTTGATTTTCCCGAGCCGTTGGGACCAGCTAAGAGGTGGCATTCACCGGGTTCGAACCGGAGGGTCACTTCCTTGAGTGCGACGGTGTCGCCGTATCGCTTCGTGACCTGGTCGAAGCGAATCGGAGCGACCTCGTCTGTGGAAAGGGCTGCCTGGATCGTGTTACAATCGAGGGCTGATCTTGGGCTGGCCGTCGCGTCACTACGCATCCGACACCCCCCGTCGGTACCATCGAATGCTGCCCCAGAGGACGAGTCCAGTCACAACGGTGAACCCGATCAACAGCTCGGCCCGCGGCGAGAAGTCCCAGAGCGAGAGACCCTTGAGCATCGTACTCCGGATCATCACCATCGAGTGATATGTCGGCGACTGGAGTGCGATCGTTTTGCCGATCTCTGAGAAAAAGCCAACTGGATAGACGAAACTCGAGAGCGTGACGATTGCGGCCATGAGTCCCATATTGAGAAACAGCCCGACGCGCCGGAGCCGCGTCGCGAACATGACGGTCGTACTCACCGCTGTCAGATAGCCGAACGTGAGAAAGACAATCCCCATTGTGTGGGGACTGAAGTGTGTAACCCGATAGCCGAGGCCGAAACTGACGAGCTGAAATACCGAAAGTGGCACGACGAGTAAGGCACCGACTGCCAGAATCTTCCCGAGGACGGCATACTCCATTCGAGTCGTGAGTGCAACGCGGTCGTAGACAGCCCGCTCGCGGTGGAACGCGTACGGAACGTAGACGAACGAGAGTAAGACCACGATACCGAGCAGTGCCGTCGGGACGAGATACTCAGAGAGCGTCTGCTCGATCCCAATCCGATCGTGTTCGACAGTGATTGTCGCGGGCAACTGCCGGTCGGCCTCATCGGCGAGGGCTGCCTCCGTGAAGCTCGCCGGCTCCTGGAACGGAGCCAGTCGTTGGTCAGAGACAATCGTCATCGTGGTATTGATGTCTTCCTCGAACAATCCGGGCGGCACGACAATCACCATATACACCTCCTCTCGTTCGAGGGCGGCGGTCGCTGCTGACTGGCTCTCGTACCGCTCTGGTGACGCATACAGGGTTGCCCCACCTTCGATCACCGACAGCTCGTCTTCGGTCACCGACTCGTCCTGGGGGGTGATCCCAACGGGAATCGAGTCGGGTGTCGTCTCCTGAAAGGTCACCGTTCCCAGGGCTGCCCCAGCCGGAAGTATCACCAGAATTAGAATAAAAAACGCGAGGTTCCGGCGAACACCGAAGGCCTCTCTCGCCAGGAACGCACGGAGAGCCATACTGCAGCCTGCAAGCCGATCTAATTAGAAGTAGCGATGAGAGGTTACGGCGTTGCCGGTTCGATCGGCTCACCGAATGCGTCGTCCTCTGGTTCAATTGGCTCGCCGAACGCGTCGTCGTCAGGCTCGATCGGTTCACCAAACTCGTCGTCAGGTTCGACTACGTCAGGCTCGTCCGGCCCCATTGAGCCAGTTGCCTCATCCTCGAGCTCGTCGACCAAGTCCTCGATGGCGTCGACGTCAACCTCGTACCTGATCGACAGTACGTCGTCATCGCGGTCGACCTCGACAGCCCGTGCCTGGTCTGCGAGGTCGTCGCTGTCAGTCATCCCTGCGACGAGCGAGGTCGCTCCGTCGACGACGTCCTCGATGTCTTCGGCCGCCCCGGCCGAGTCAGTGTACAGCATCGATTCGACCGAAAGCGCACCGTCACCCGTATCGTAGGCGAAGGCTGCGACGGAGACGTCCTGGAGCGGCTCTGGATCAATCTCCGCCTGAGGTGCATCTTCTGGGACCTCCTCTTCAGGGACCTCGAAGGCAGCGGTGACGTGACCATCGATGTCAGTCACCGCAGTACGAAGCTCGTCACTGATACCGTCGTTGTCCCCGGTACTCACCTCTGCAGCAGCCTCGACAGCAGAACGGTCACCGATCACGTAGATGCCATCATCGGGAACGGCAACATACTCGGGGCTGAATACGTCCTCGTCGGCTGGTTCATAGAGCGTGACGCCCTCGTGGTCGGTCTCCTCGAGGTCGTAGTTGTTGTCTTCTTCGATTGCCTCGACGACCTCGGCTTCGTCCCAGTCAGCCTCGATCACACCTGCCTCGAAGTTCGCCTCTTCCTCGGAGCCGAAGAAGGTGAATTCACTAAAGCCCTCGGCATCGAGGCCGGTTTCCTCTTCGAATTCCTCGATGGCAGATTCGATGTCATCATCCATCGCCGGGTCTTCCTCGGCAGCCTGTTCGAAGAGCTCACTGGTCTCCTCGTCGGCGAGCAACGACGCCTGAGCCTGGACGACAGACTCCGCTTCAGCCGGTACGTACTCGAGTGTCTCACCATCACCGTCACCACTGATTGCACCAACACAACCCGCAAGCGCTACGAGTGCGAGGACTGCAACAGTGAGTCGTTTTTGTTGAATCATTCCTGAATGTGCACCAGGATAATATATACAAGACTAATAGAATCAAATAAGCGTATCGACCTCCCCGTATGGAAGACAACCCCACACAGCGAGCGCGTCAGTCGTCAGGAGCAGTGCTGACGACCGTTCCGACCCCTTTGCTCCGCCCCTCGCGGAACACGAATTTCTGGCCTTCCTCGACGAGGTATGGGCGGAACTTGAACTCGACGGTCGCGCGGCCAGTATCCCCGGGCAGCAGCCGGCCACCGTCTGGCGAGAACGACGCCGCTTCACCGATGGTCTCGAGATGGACGACTGGCTCGTAGCCATCGCCGATACGGGTTGGATGGTTGAGTACCATCACCTCCGCCTCGAACCGGCGAACGGGCACCGGGTCGGCATCCCGTGGCAACAACGCCATGCCGCGTTCGATCGCCGACTCGCTGATTCCTTTCAGTGCGATGCCGACGATGCGGCCGGCCTGGGCCTGATCGACCCGGTGGTAGTGCATCTCGATCGAGCGCACCTCGACGGGTTCAAATCGGCCGTCTGGCAACGGCCCAATAAGGAGTTCGTCACCGGGTTCGACCGTTCCGGACATGATCGTTCCCGAGGCGACCGCACCAACGCCAGTGACTTTGTAGCTGCGATCGACGTACATCCGGAACGTACCGTCGTCGTCGGCCGTTTTCGGGAGCCGATCGAAGAGCTCATCCAGCGTCGCCAGTCCGTCCATCGTGATCGCACTGGTCTCGACGATCGGGACTACCTGCTCGCTGATCTCCTCGACGGCGGCATCGACACCGTGGCGAGCAACTCGGAGCGGGGATTTGCCGACGTCACGCAGGAGCCGCTCGACCTCGCGTTCGACCGTCTCGACGCGCTCGTCGTCAACGAGGTCGGTCTTGGTGATCGCCACGATCGTCGGGAGGTCGGTCGCGAGCAGGATCCCGAGGTGTTCCCGTGTTGTCCGGGTGGGGCCGTCGTCGGCTGCGACGACGAGCAGTCCGTAATCGAGTTTCTGGCCAACGAGTCCACGGATCGTCGTCCGGAGCCAGGGCTCGTGTCCAACGGTGTCGACGAACGAGACCAGTCGATCTGCCTGCTCGACAACGGCCGCACGGTCTTCGTTTCGGTTTGGGTTCCGGACGTGGATCGGGCCGTCGTCATCGAAGCCGTAGACGGCATAGGAGAGATCCGCCGAGAGTCCCCGCTCGACCTCGTGGGGTTGGACATCGAGAAACGCCCGTGTTGCACCGTTTCCGTCGTCTGAATTACCCGTGACGAGCGAGCCAATCAGCGTACTCTTTCCGTGATCGACGTGACCGGCCGTCCCGACGACGACATGTTGATCGTCACGTTCGAGGACGCTGCCCTCCCGGAGAAGCGCCACGCCGACGAGGCCATCGCCAACGCCCCACGTCTGGACGTCATCGATGTGGGCATCTGCCTCCTCAGCGAGTAACGAGAGGACATCCATCGACTCCGAGAAGGTGTCCGGATCGATCCCGGCTAAGCCGCCGTCGTCCGTGACGCCAACGACGTAGGTCGCCTCACCGTCACCCGAGAGCAGCCGGTGGCGAAGTTGTGCAGCCAGGCTCTCGCGCCGTCCACCCTCGAGGTGAACGGCTCGCGTGAGTCGCTCTTTGAACTCGACGTTGCCGCCGTCCTGTTCGCCACGGTCCAGGGCTCGCTCGAGGAGAGCCCGGTCACGGCTCATAGGGTCTGCTAGCGGCCCCCACGTCAAAAGCGTTCGTGTCACACAACCACACGCTAGATATGACAGTACTCGACGATGCCACCAACAGCGGCCTACTCGACGACTTTGAAATGGCCGATCATCGAGTTCGGGTGTGGTTCACAGACGTACGAATGCATCTCGTGTGTCGCGGTGAACGAAAGTGTCTGTGTCTCGCCACGGTCACCGATCACCTGCGTTGTGAGGTCGTCGACGACGGACCGATCCTCATCCCAGATGGCGATATTGTGGCGGCCGCCGTCCCCGTTTTCCCAGGTCAGATCGTACTCCTGTCCCTCGATGAGCAGGATTGCGGGGTTCTGGATGTCCGCGATGCGGTCGGGCTCGACGCCGTAAAAGCCGCGCATATATCCTTCGAGGCGAATCTCGTCGACGTCTGCCCAGTCTTCGCGGCGAAGCTCCTGGGGTTCGTTGCGCTGGGTACTGTCAGCAGTGCAGCCAGCAATACCGACGGTTGCCGCCGATCCGGCGGCGAGGAGGGCTCGTCGCCTCGTTAGTTGAGTAGACATATCACTGCCCTTCGATTCGAGCCTCATAATTGTTGACCTACACTGGAATCGAGACGTGGGCCGCCCTCGCGTTGAAGGTACTCGAGAGGGAGAGAAGAGATATGAGCATTACTGGTCTCTGTGAAGTGTGTGGCTCCCAGCCGGCGACCGACCGGTGTCTAAGCTGTGGGACCATCGCCTGTGAGCGCCACTATCGACACGCTATTGGGCGCTGTGTGGAGTGTACCTCCGACAACGGTCCAACCGGTCACGACGACGTGGGAATCAACCGGTTTTGATCGCAGTCAGTCCCGGTACTGATTCAGCCGATCGACCAATCGCTTTGCGGCCACACCGCTTGCCTTGGCAAACGCGTCCTCGCCGGCCCCGTGTGCAGGCGTGCGATCCTCGCCAGCGAAAATGATACCCCGCGAAGAGTTGATCAGCCCGACGCCGTCTGCCAGCCCGAACTCGACGGCAGCTTCGAGGTCGCCACCCTGTGTACCGACTCCCGGAACGAGAAACGGAATCTCTGGAACCTGCGCTCGCACGTCCTCGAGTTCGTCGGGATTCGTTGCCCCGACGACGAGCCCGACGTTTCCGTGTTCGTTCCACAGGTCAGCAAGCGCGGCGACCCGCTGGTAGACTGGCTCACCGGTTGCAAGCTCGAGATCCTGGAGGTCGGCTCCGCCAGGATTCGAAGTCCGACAGAGGATAAATACGCCGGCTTCCTCGTTGGCCAGGAATGGCTGGAGGGAGTCTCGCCCCATGTACGGGTTGACCGTGATCGCATCGGCACGATCGAGGAGCTTCGCGTACTGACGGGTCGTATTCCCGATATCCGCCCGCTTGGCATCGAGCAAGACAGGGACGTCCTTGCCGTGGGCGTAGGCGATCGTCTCCTCGAGGGCGGCCCAGCCGTCCGGCCCCTCATAGAAGGCCGCATTCGGCTTGTAGACGGCGGCGTACTCGTGGGTTGCGTCGATGATCCGTCGGTTGAACGCCCATCGTGGGAGCTCATACGACTCAACGTGGTCGGGAATCCGTGCCGGGTCCGGATCGAGGCCGACGCTCAGGACACTGTCGATTGCCTGAATCCGGTCGCGGAGCCGGTCGAAGAAGTTCATTGACCCGGAGTCGCCTGCGGACGCTCGAAAAGGTTGCTATCCGTTTGAAACGGATAACTAGCACTGAACCAATATTTTATTGTCATACAATGTTCTGAACTGTCCCGCTGTGGTTAGCAAGAGCGTTTATACGTCGTTCGACGAATGCATCAGTATATGAAAACATCAGAAAATGAACTGCCGGACCCAGCAGACTACGAGTGGAGCTTCGACCAACACGGTACTGTCGGTGTCTGGAATATGGAAGGATGGCAGGGGTTCCCAGATGAGGCACTCGAAGCTGCGAGTATCCACTATCGCGAGCGAGGAGCAGCCGACGACATCGAGGCAACGCTGGCTGTGTTCGGTGACGAGACCAGCCTTGGCAAAGAAACCCAGGAGTACATGGGCGAAGCATGGTCTGAAAACGGCGAATACACCGGTGTCGACCGGATTGGGTTCGTCTCGAGTGGCGTGACAGCAATGGCCGTCAAATCACAGATGTCGATCGACGGTGCCGAAATCGAGCGCTTCAGCGACCTCGAGACAGCACTCGAGTGGGCACAGAACACCTGATAGAGCGACTATTCAAACTGCACACACTCTAGTCGGCAGTCGCCGCCGCGTCACCACCGAGTGGCTCCGAGCGCCAGACGCCCTGAAGGTAGGCACCGACGAACATGCCGGCGATCCCATAGAGAATAATCACGTTGCCGACGCCGAGACTCGCATACGCCGCACCCGGACAGATACCCGAGAGTCCCCAGCCAACGCCAAAGATCCCGCCGCCGACGACGACGTCCCGGTCGAGACTTTTCAATCGCCGCCCGTACCCACGGCCGGTCATCGGTGCCGTCGATCGAATCAGGTTGATCCCGAAAAAGACCACGCCGGTGACGATCGAGGCACCGAACATGACGAACAACAGCCCGAGGTCGGTGAGCTGGAGGAAGTGTAAGACGACCTCCGGTTGGGCCATGTGACTGAATCCGAGACCGAACCCGAAGATGAGCCCACCGACGAAGACCACCGGCAGGAACAACGGGTGTTGCTCGTGTTCGCCCGCCATTACGGACTCACCCCGGCGAGCACAACGAGCTGAGCAACAATGATCGCCACTAGCAGAAAACTGGCAACACCGACGAACGAGGCACTCGAGGCCGAGCCAACCCCACAGACGCCATGTCCCGAGGTACAGCCTTTCCCGATACGGGTGCCGATCCCGATCAGGATTCCGCCGAGGAAGAGTCGCCACGGCTGGACGTCAGTGAGCCAGATCGTGACTGCACCGACCTCGCGCAGTTCGCCCGTGGTCGCTCCCGGCTGGAGCCCACTCGAGAGATATCCTGACTGGAAGGTAAGCGCGTAGATCCCGGCCCCAGCGACG
>LKMJ01007454.1_pt1 | contig 10303 bp, 10 predicted proteins | sample 643391 | NCBI WGS metagenome assembly LKMJ01 (sample SAMN04112250, study PRJNA286221) | soda lake metagenome | biome: soda lake; feature: Kulunda Steppe; material: water; isolation source: sample PL-Br10 brine of Picturesque Lake | place: Russia: Kulunda steppe | collected 2010-07
CATAAACGCCGTGACCAACATCGCGTTGCGCATAAATCGCGAGTAGTAGATGAGGATCGGGTTGAGCGCTAACAAGAGCGCGATGGCAATGAGCTCGAGGGGGTCGAAATAGCGCCGAAAGAGCCACGGTGCGAGGGGAAGCAGGCCCCCGACGAGGGCAACAACGAGCCGCATGCTGAGGTCACTGGGGCCGACGGCGCTGAAAACGAGTTCGTTCACCCGCGGATAGAACGGACCGTGAACGATGGGGCGATACTCCCAGAGACCTGTTTGGGCGTAGGTGAGTACGTCATAGCTGACCCGCCCTTCGTCCCAGTGGGCGACTCGCGTGCCAAGTTCATCGAACCGAAGGAGGAGTGAAAGGGCCGTAATGGCAAGGAGTGCCGAGAACGGGTGACTCTCGAGTCGGTCGCGAAGTGTTAGTGACTCGCCGCCTCGCTGCATTACTCCCCTGTTGCCACAGCGGGGTCAAACGTGTTGTGTTCTTTTCGGCGACGGCCTTTGACTCGAGGGCAGAGAGGACGAAGTGGGTGCATTCGATGCAACCGTAGCGGTGGCCTCAGCACTTCAGTATCCACCAGAAAGTCCAAATGTCACTTCACAGCCTAAATTTAGTCGCCAGCGAGGGAATCTTTCACGGTTGTCGCAGTGTCGCGATCGGAGATCATGAAGACAAATTGGCCATCCCACTCCTCGGCCGTGATCGCATCCGCAAGTGACGGAGCGACGTCGAGCGTTTCTTCACTCTCTACGTCGCCTTCGACAGTGTGAGTGATTGTCGCGTCTTCGGGAGCCTCTGTGGCCCCGACCTCCCGAAACGCTTCGGTTGCGTCTGCCGTCCCATCATCAGAGAGGGCGACCGGGACCTGATAGCCAGATTGGTCCTGCTCCTCAACTGATCCAACCATACTCACATCGTCCGTTTCAAAAAATGGTCGCTCACCGTCCGGCCCTGAGATGACGACGGCTATATCGACAGTTTGAGAAGCGTTCCCCTCCGCAGGCGACGCGTCATCCCCACTGTCAGACGGCTCTGAGCCTTCAGTAGATGAGTCTGTACAACCAGCCACTGCAGAGAGCGCGCCAACGCCCAGAAGCCCGATGAGTTGTCTGCGAGATTGTTTCATAGTTTTGCTGTCAGTATAGATGAGAATAAATACTTTCTGACGTTCAAAAGCTTCCTTTAGTAACAGACGCAGCACACCAACCCATAGCAGGACCATCATCCCAGAACGGTACCTCTTTTACTCGTCCTCCCATCGCCTCGGATATGACCACGCTCGGAGTGGTGGTCGCGCAATTCAACCGCCCGATCACCGAAGCCATGGAAGAGGCAGCCCTCGAGGCTGCTTCTGACGCTGGCGCAACCGTCGCCGAGACAGTTGCCGTCCCCGGCGTCTATGACACACCGCTGGCCGCTGACCGACTGGCCCGACGCGAGGAAATCGACGCCGTTGTCGTCCTCGGCAGCATTATCACCGGCGATACGAACCACGATCAGGTGATCGCCGACGCCGCCGCCGGCCGACTCACCGACGTGAGCCTCGAGCGTGATACACCCGTTACCCTCGGCGTAACCGGGCCCGGTATGTCCGCCGCCGAAGCCCGCGAACGGGTTGAAAACGCCGCGAAAGCCGTCGAGAGCGCACTCGACCTCGTAACCACCCTTCCGACGCCACAACACCAATGACTCTACACTTCACCGACCGCATCAACCGTGTCGAACCGTCTGCAACGCTCGCCATCTCCGCACTCGCCTCCGAACTCGAGGCCGAGGGCGCAGATGTCGTCGATCTCAGTGTCGGCGAACCCGACTTCCCCACGCCACAGAACATCATCGACGCCGGACAGGCGGCGATGGACGCCGGCAACACCGGCTACACCACCTCGAGTGGGATTCCGGAACTGCGTGAGGCCATTGCCTCGAAACTGCAGGCCGATGGCTTAGACCACGGCCCCGAAAACATCATCGTCACCCCAGGTGCGAAACAGGCGCTGTATGAAGTCATCCAGACGCTGATCGACGACGGCGACGAGGTCGTCCTCCTTGACCCCGCGTGGGTCTCCTACGAAGCAATGGTTAAACTGGCTGGGGGCAGCCTCGAGCGCGTCGACCTCTCGCCGTATGACTTCCAACTCGAGCCCGGCCTCGAGGACCTCGCCGAGACGGTTTCGGACGACACCGAACTGCTGATCGTCAACACGCCCTCGAATCCGACGGGCGCGGTGTACACCGACGCCGCCCTTGAGGGCGTCCGCGACCTGGCCGTCGAACACGACTTCGCCGTCATCTCCGATGAAATCTACAAGGAGATTACCTACGACGCCGATCAGACGAGTCTGGGCACGCTCGAGGGGATGGCCGACCGGACGATTACGGTCAACGGCTTCTCGAAAGCCTACTCGATGACCGGCTGGCGACTGGGCTACTTTGCCGGTCCCGAGGAGTTGGTCTCCCAGGCAGGGAAACTCCACAGCCACTCGGTGTCGTGTGCGGTCAACTTCGTCCAACACGCCGGTATCGAAGCCCTCGAGAACACCGAGGACGCTGTCACGGAGATGACCGAGGCATTTGCCGAGCGTCGGGACCTGATCGTCGACCTGCTGGCCGACCACGGCGTCGATGTCGCCGTCCCACAGGGCGCGTTCTACATGATGCTCCCCGTCGACGATGACGACCAAGCGTGGTGTACAGGCGCACTCGAGGATGCCCACGTGGCAACGGTTCCGGGCAGTGCCTTTGGGACGCCCGGCTACGCGCGTATCTCGTATGCCGCAAGCGAGGAGCGACTCCGGGAGGGAATCGAGCGACTTGCCGAGGAAGGCTACTTCTGACTTAGCTTCGGCGCTCGAGAATCCGATCGATAATCAGTCGCGTCGACAAGAGTTCGTCCTCGTATTTTGGCTCCCGCGGGCCGGCCCGCTTGACAACACACTCGAGCCCTCGAGCGGCCAGTTCGTCCTCGATTGCCGACCCGTCGTGATGCTGGTCGTGACCCAACGCGATGATATCCGGCTCGAGTTCCTCAATCGGGACGAAAATATCCTCCTCGTGACCCAAAATCGCCTCATCAACGACCTCGAGTGCCGAGATGACGTCCCGACGCTGGCGAGCCGAACAGATTGGCGTCGCCTTATGATCGACGTTGACCCGTCGGGCGACGATCACCACCAGTCGGTCACCCATCGCTGCCGCTTGCTCTAAGTAGTGGACGTGGCCCGGATGAAGAATGTCGAAGGTTCCCTGGGCGACGACCGTTTTCGGCGCTAGTGACTCTTCAGACGACTCAGACGACTCAGACGACCGCTTCGCTACCATTCTCTCATCTCCCTGTCGATATCCGCCTGTGTAAAATCAAAGAACTCCTCGCTGTCCGGTAACTCGACATCAATGACGTTCAGGTTTTGTGGGTGGCCCTGTGAATCAAACGCCTTCCAGTCCTGTCGGCGGTAGGGCGCACCGATGATGATGTGGACACTGCCTCGACCGAAAGACTCGAGATCGGCGGCGCTCGGGCTGATCACCCCGTTTGGATGGGAGTGAACGCTCCCCAGGGCTTTCACATCGTTTGGAATCGTACTCGTTCTGACCGTCGCACTCACGCTGTTTGCCTCGGTTCCCGGCATGACGAGCACGTCAGTGATGACGAGCCCATCTCGGTCCAGTCCTAACTCGCTCGCCTCAGTGCCTCGAAGAAACCCCATATACTCGTTTGGATGGGTCGCATCCGAAGACTGGAGGGCGAACTCGAGTGTCTCCTCGGCGATGCCGAGAATTTCACTCGAGCGGAACAACGCGTCGAGCAACCCCATACGCCCTCTTTAGCCCTGACGTTGCTAAACGTTCCGAAAGGACGGAGATGGAGTAGAAGTCGAAATCGAAGTCCCCAAACGGCTTGACAAGCGTTATACGCGACGGTGCCAAATTAGGGCCAACGATGACAGATACAACCGCCGGCGGCGCCGGCGATGACGGGCCGTTGCCCGTCGTTTTTGCTCTCGCTCCAGATTGTACCGTCGATGATATCACCGAAGGCCACTGCTATCTCGCAGCAGTCAACGGCGTTGTCGACTACGGTATCTTCGTTGACCTTTCGGAGTCGGTCTCCGGACTAGTTCATGAATCCGTTCTCGAGGAAACCTATCGCGTTGGCGACGAACTTGTCGTTTCCCTCGAGTCGATCCGCGACAACGGCGACCTCGCGTTTGAGCCAGCCGGCATCGACGTCGCGGACGAAGCGTCCTACGAACGAAAATCGGTCGACCACGAGTACACACTCACCGGGACGAACCGACTTGAGGGAAGCCTCGGCGAGCAGATTCACCTCGAGGGCGTCGTTGTCCAGGTCAAACAGACCGGCGGCCCGACGATTTTCCACGTCGCCGACGAGTACGGCGTCGTCCCCTGTGCCGCATTTGAGGAGGCCGGCGTCCGTGCCTACCCGGCAATCGAAGTGGGAGATGTCGTTCGCGTCACCGGCACCGTCGACCGCCGCGAAGAGGCCGTCCAGATCGAAGCGGAGGGCTTTTCGATCCTCGAAGACGAGGCCGAATCGGCTACCAGAGACCGACTGGCCGAAGCCTTCAGCGAGCGGGCAACGCCACACGACGTCGAGCCCCTGATCGACTGGCCGGCGTTCGAAAAACTTCGTCCAAACTTAGAGGAAGTCGCCCAACTGCTCCGGCGAACCGTCCTCGAGGGACGCCCCATCCGCGTCCGTCATCACGCCGACGGTGACGGGATGTGTGCTGCCGTCCCCGTGCAACTCGCCTTGGAGCGATTCATCGGAAAGGTCCACGAGGATCCAAGCGCCCCCCGCCACCTCATCAAGCGTCTCCCCAGTAAGGCCCCCTACTACGAGATGGAAGACGCCACCCGCGACCTGAACTTCGCCCTCGAGGACCGTGCCCGTCATGGCCAGCAACTGCCGCTGTTGCTCATGCTCGACAACGGCTCGACCGAAGAGGATGTCCCCGCCTACGAGACCCTTGCTCACTACGACATCCCAATCGTCGCCATCGACCACCACCATCCCGACCCCGAGGCCGTCGACGACCTGCTCGAGGCTCACATCAACCCGTACCTCCACGACGAAGATTATCGAATCACGACGGGGATGTTGTGTGTCGAACTCGCCCGAATGATCGACCCTGACTTCGGCGAAGAAATCCGACACATTCCCGCCGTCGCCGGCCTCTCCGACCGCTCGAAGGCCGACGCCATGGGTCAGTATCTCGAACTGGCCGCCGAAGAAGGATTCGACAAGAGCCGCCTCCAGGATGTGAGTGAGGCTGTCGACTACGCCGCCTTCTGGCTGCGATACAACTCCGGAGATCAACTGATTCAGGATCTCCTCGAGATCGATGCCACCGACGAAGACCGTCACCGAAAGCTCGTCTCGTTCTTTGCCGACCGCGCTCGAGCGGAGGTCGACGAACAGTTATCGGCCGCCGAGGGCCACGTCGAACACGAAGACCTCGACAACGGCGCACACCTCTACCGGCTGGATGTCGAGAACTACGCCCACCGGTTTACTTACCCCGCCCCGGGGAAGACGACCGGCGAACTCCACGACCGGAAAATCGAGGAAACCGGCGACCCCGTCATCACTGTGGGCTACGGGCCGGACTTTGCCGTCCTCCGCAGTGATGGTGTCCGCCTCGATATCCCACGGATGGTCACCGAACTCGAGGACGAAATCGATGGTGGCGGTGTCAGCGGCGGCGGCCACCTCGTCGTCGGCTCGATCAAGTTCGTCAAAGGCAAACGCGAAGAGGTTATCGACGCCTTAGTCGAAAAGATGGCTGCAGCAGAAATCGACGAGGCGCTGTCGGCAGCTGCGCCGATTGACGACTAACGCTCGTCGATACTCGAGGTGCGTGTTATGAAAAGCCTCATGCGGGAGAACAGAGTTCAGAAACTGTGTTTGTTCCAACACGCTGTTGATTACGGCGGCTTCGTCTGCAATTCAATTACTCCCAGATCAACGAGCTGTTGCAACAGCTTCCCGAAGGCTGGCTGAGACTCTTGAAATCAGCCATCACAGCGTGATTGTGAGTGTATAAGAGCGAAAAACGATCAGATGCCGCCGATAGCATCCGGAACAACTGTGAAACCGAGTGTGCTGAAATCCCGCCGATCGAACGTGAAGACATGATCGATGCCGTGACCGGTAGCGAGGACTGCACTTGAGTGATCAACGAACGAAATCTGCTGATCATCGTAGGCAACAAACTGTTTACAACTTCGATCAAATGCGCCTCCACCAACCGGAAGAACGTTGAAGGAACTGGCGGTTCGAATAGTTTCGAGTGCGTTCACTGCTGCTCGATGGCTGACTTTCCGAAGCATGAGCGTTGCGAGTTCAGAGAGGACGTATCGACTCGTGAACAACGGATCAAACCGGATATCGCCCGAACGGATCCCATCGAAGAAGGCAGTCGCACGCTCGTGCTCTGCAGCCCGTTCGTTGAATCGAGCGAAGAACGCGGCAGTATCGATGAATAACGGCTCTGGTGTCGCTGTCATCTATAACCGCTAGCTGTAGAGGACGTCATCGATATCCTCAGCACTCATCTCTTCGCCAGCGTAGGTCTCTGCTTCCCAGAAGGTATCGTCCGGATCAACATGCTGGACAACGTGTACATCTTCCTCTAGATTCCAGACGAGGGACGTGCCAATCTTCTTGCAACTGACCGTCCCCTGGTCCTCGAGCCGGCGCAGTCGCTGGTCGGCGTTCTGACGTGTCACACCAACCGCCTCAGCAATCTCTGCCGTCCCAGCCGGCTCCTGATCAGCGACGGCTGCAAGATACTCCCGATCGCTATGTTTCGCCTGGAAGTACCCACGGTCGTTGCGGTCGTTTTCGCTCATACCGAGGAGTATTCTCGCAATCGTCTTAACGGTTTGCTCAGTAGCAACCGGTGGTGTTCAGAGAACCGATATTCAACTAGTAAAACAATTTGTCTCCGAAGAGACTGTCGCGTCGTCTCGTATCTACTCCTCACTCAAATCGGAGCCGTCGGTAGCTCGCAGCCCCGAGAAGGAGGAGGGCAACAAACAGGATAGCGAGCAGTCCGACGGGAAGCGTCCACGAGGGAGCCGCCGACTGCTCGCCACTTCGCCAGTCGTCCTCGAAAACGTCCACATAGTAGCCCGCCGCCTCCTCACCGTGGAGAACGAACGCGACCTCGCGATTGTTTGTAACCGAGTTCGGATTCCAGTTGACGCTCCCGACAACGGCTATCTCCTCGTCAACAATGACTCCCTTTGCGTGGATCTTCTCGAACGAGTCTCCACCCTCGAGCAGTCGCACCTCGAGGTCCAGTCCCTCATCCTCAGCAGTCCGCTCGAGTGACTCCGTGAGTGCACGATTGTCGTCTTCGACGTACCAGCTCGCATCAAGGGCGATCCGGACACTGACACCGCGACGAGCCGCCTCGAGTGTCTCCTCGAGGAGGCTAACGTCCTCGTCAATCCGGACCTGTTTGAGCAGGATCGACGCCTCAGCGTCGGCGACCACCTCCCCAAGCCGGTCTCCGGCGTTATCCGGTGCGAGGAGGAGTTCGGCCTCCTCGACGGCAACCGGCTCGGATTCGATCGTCGTCTCGAACGTCCTGGTCGACCCCGCGTCGTCTTCGACAAAGTCGGTCTCCTGACGATGGTGTGTCCACGAGACGGTATCTAGCCCGTGGAAATCCGCCTCGAAGACGGCCTCGAGATCCTCACTCATCGCCGAATCCTCGAGCACCACGCCCCAGCCACGGCTCGAGGTGCCCCCAACACCGGCTGGCTTCCAGTTTTCGGTCATCACGAGCACCTGCTCGTCGGCGATCGCGTATTTTGGGTGATGAAAGGCGTAACGAGCACCCGAACCGCCAAGCAGTCGGACCTCGACACCCGCAGCCTCGAGGTCGTCGAGGACGGCTTTCGTCTCGAGAGGGGTGCCCCCAACAGGTCCGGCCTCGAGGAGCACTTCAACCTCGACACCGCGCTCGGCCGCCCGGATCAGTTCGTCCGTAACCGGTTCGGAGGTGTAGGTGTACCCCGCTAACCGGATGCGGTCGTCGGCCGCAGCCAGCGTCTCGAGGGGAGTGTCGGGATTGTCAGGGAGGACAAACGCCTCGGCGGTCGTCGGCGTCGCGGTGGTGACCGGCTTACAGGTTGCGCCGGCTGGCCACCAGGTGCCGTTGGCGCTACTGCTACCGCTGCCGGTACCGTTTTGTGCCCCCACCTCGCGCTCACCACGATACCACCGTTCCCCCTCCCGAGCACGACCATAGGAAACCGTCTCGACCGTCTCCCCGTCGATCCGAAGCTCGAGGTCGTCACCGTCGGCCGCGAGTCTGAAATGGTCCCCGAGTTCGGCCACCGGATAGCTCGTCAGCGGGGCCGTCGCCTCCGGGTCGATACTGTAGGCGATGCGGTCGGCGGTGACGGTCGTCTCAGTCGGGATTGTCGCCGTCCAATGGCCGTCGGTGATCGTCAGGTTCGCCGGTCGATCCCCACCGGGTGGATACTCGATAACAAAATACTCACCAGCGTTGCCCTCAGTTGGCGGGTTTGGGTAGAATTTGACCAGTTGTGGCGTTTGGACAGGATCGGCTTCGACCGGGCCGCCTTCACACGGCTCGGCCGGCTGGGTGGGTGTGTCCGAGTCTACCCCGGCAGGTGTGTCAATAAGTGAGCTGGCACTCCTGTCGGTACTGGAAACGGTATTAGCAGCGCTAGCACTAACAGTCCCAGCAACGGCCGGCAGCAAACACAACGCTACCAACAGCGCAAGCACGCCACCAAAGACGAGTGGCCTACGAGGGACAACGCCGTTTCGACCAGCCGACATAGCCGCGACTGGCTCCTGATCGTATAAAAACTGTTAGCAGCAGTGAGAAAAGGCCACCCCGCAACGCCAATTCAACCCGTCGCTTAGCTCGCCTTCTCCGCTTCCGCCTGTACGAGATACGCCCGGTCGTCAGTATAGCCGGCAACGGCCTCGAGCGCCTCCTCAGTCCCGATCTGTCGGAGCGCCCACGCGGCACTGGCACGAACAGAGTCCTCACCATCATCGGCAAGGGCCGCTCGCAGCGGCTTGATCGCACGGGTGTCACCGATCAGTCCAAGGGCACGGGCGGCCCCGCTCCGAACATCGACCTTCTCGGCCAGAAGCTGGTCTGCAATCGGCTGGACGGCCTCCTCAACACCCATCTCGCCCAGTGCCCGGAACGTCACCCGCTGAAGCAGCGGGTCCTTTTGAGCGTCGACATACTCGAGGAGCGTCTCGACAGCCGCCTCGTCGGCAACGCCGATCTTCCCGAGAATCGAAATCGCCTGCTTGTCCCGTTTGCCGGCCCGCTGGACCATCGGCTCGATCGCTTCCTCGGGTCCCATCCGTTCGAGGGCTTCGAGTGCATGGCGCTCCATGAAGTCCGAATCGAACGTTTTGAGCGCAAGCAGCACCATCTCGACGTTCCCCTGGCGTTCGTGAACCTTCAGCGCATGCCATTCGGGCGGGAAATCCTTGATGTGATCGAGGACGGCATAGTAGCCTTTGGCCTCGAGTTTCTCCCGCACGGAGAGGTCATCCCACGCTTGGGCACCGTCGACGCCGTCCTGGAGTTCGTCGGTCGCCTCGAGGAGGGAGGCAATCGTCTCGGCATCCTCGTCGGCGTCGAGGGCTTCCTCGTCGATTGCGGCTCCGGTCGCTTCGAGGGCAGCGATCAGCGAGTCAGCAAGTTCCGCGTCGTCATCGAGGGAGAGCGAAGTGCCAAGTACCTCGTTGATGTCGGCGAGCGCCGCTTCGACGGCCGCTCGCAACTCGTCTTCACCCTGCTCGGTCCAGCGGGTGTCCGCAATTTCCTCGCTGGCCGCCTCGAGACCCTCGACGGCATCTTCGGCATAGGGTCCACGCTGTGCTTCGAGTTCCGCACCGACGTCCTCGAGATTGCTCTCAAGTTCTGCGGCGGGATCATCGTCGTCGTCCTCCGGTTCCGGGAGCTCTGCCTCCTCGAACTCCGCCTCGACGGCCTCGAGTTGGGCTTCCACGTCATCTAAGTCAGCCTCAGTTTCGGCTTCCTCGAGTTGCTCATAGAGGGCGTCAATGCGTTCTCGAAGGGAGTCGACCGAAAGGGCCAGTGACTCTTCGGCGTCCGTTTCTTCGTCGCTCATACAACCACCCGGCGTCGGCCGTCTGCACCCATGGGTCTCGCCGTGTTCATACGCCATACTGTGGCAAGCGCGCTCCTAAGCGTTTCCATACACGCCAGTCGGCGCGGGTGCCTCACGCCAGTAGAACCACGGGGCCAG
>LKMJ01007455.1_pt1 | contig 10303 bp, 15 predicted proteins | sample 643391 | NCBI WGS metagenome assembly LKMJ01 (sample SAMN04112250, study PRJNA286221) | soda lake metagenome | biome: soda lake; feature: Kulunda Steppe; material: water; isolation source: sample PL-Br10 brine of Picturesque Lake | place: Russia: Kulunda steppe | collected 2010-07
CGTTCTTCGCGCGGGGCCCTTTGGGGGCGTCCTCGATCTCGAACTCGATTTCCGTTCCTTCCGTGAGATCCTCGCCGCCGACGTCTTCCATGTGGAAGAACACGTCCTCGTCGGAGTCCTCAGTGTCAATAAAGCCGTAACCGCCAGTGTCGTTGAAGAAGTCAACCTTTCCGTCTGCCATTGCGTATATGTGGAACCCTCCAACGGGTATAAGCGCTTCGAACGTCCGCTCAGATGGTGTGTGAGTGTAACATTGGCTAACCGTCCTAAGGCGTGGTGGGTGGAATTTACTGATCCTCTCGATATGGACCCGCGCACGCGAAGAGCCTCGGTTCGAGTCCAATAACCGCGAAATTCGAAATCCCATATATATACTCTTTGGCCGTATTGCTCGTCAATTCGAAGCCGGATACGGGGTACAATTCGCTTCTGGCTTTTAGTAGGGGTAGACGTGTACGACCCGGTAACGTCCGAGGCGAATCCCCAAGGCGGTCGGGCAGGGGGGTCGGCGGGCGTGCAATAGAAAGCATGTTCGACACAGATACAGAATCGCAGGATCGCGGTCAGGTGGGCATCGGGACGCTCATCGTCTTCATCGCGCTCGTGCTGGTGGCGGCGATCGCGGCCGGCGTCCTCATCAACACGGCCGGCTTCCTGCAAACGCAAGCACAGTCCACAGGCGAAGAATCAACCGACCAGGTCTCGACCAACCTCGTCTACCTCAGTACCACCGGCGTGGTGGCGGGTGACGGAACCGGTATCGACGAGTTCGAAACGACTGTTCAGCTGGGACCGGGCTCTGATGCGATCGATCTGAACGACTCGACCGTTTCCGTCTTCACTGACGACGGCGAATCGGCAGAGTTCGACGGCGTCAACCAAGACGGTCTCACCGTCGCGGGAGACACTGTCCTCAGTACTGATGCGAGCGACGAAGACGCGACCGCGACGCTAAACTTCAACGTGACAGATGACGACGGGATCAACGCCGATGGCGATCAGTTCGATTCGGGAACGACCGTCGATGTCGTGATCACGACCTCGGAAGGTACGCAGGCCGAAAACAGCTTCATCATCGAGGATCCACTCGACCCACAGCTCAATGACGGTGAGGAGATCCGACTGGACTAACCACGATGTTCGAGACAAAAACAGACAGTGAGGAACGCGGTCAGGTGGGCATTGGGACGCTCATCGTCTTCATCGCGCTGGTCCTCGTTGCGGCCATCGCGGCAGGCGTCCTGATCAACACCGCCGGCTTCCTCCAGACGCAAGCACAGTCTACTGGTGAAGAGAGTACGGATCAGGTCTCGACCAACCTCGTCTACCTCAGTACCACCGGAACGGTAACTAGTGGCGGAGACGCAATCGGTAACTTCAGTACGACGGTCCAGCTGGGGCCGGGATCGGATGCGGTCGACCTGAACGATTCGACCGTCTCGGTGTTCACTGACGCCGGTGAATCCGCCGAGTTCGATTCGATCGCAGGCGAAGGCGAGACTGAAGAACTCAGGTTCGAAGAACGTGACGCGGACGAATCGGTTCTGAGCACGGACGCCAGCGACGACGAGGCAACGGCGACTCTGGTCGTCGACATGGATAACGGCGAGTTCGACACCGACGAGTTCGAAGCCGGAACGACGGTCGATATCGTTATTACGACCTCTGAGGGTACCCAAGCCGAAAGCAGCTTCATCATCGAGGATCCGCTCGATCCGCAGCTCAATGGCGGTGACGAGATCCGACTCGACTAACCCGCATCGAGGCGATACCGTTTTCGTTTTTATTCACGTCCGGTAGCGGCGGCACTCACGCTCGGATTCGGAGAGTGAAAGACGTCTACGGACTATATGGGCCAGAGCCGTCCGTCGAAACGAGAATGAGACGACGGACCTTCGTTACGGGAACGGCGGCCACGACAGCGCTCGGGCTCGCCGGCTGTCTCGGCGCTGACGCTGACACGCGAACTGATGACGAACACGTTACCGAGCTACGCACGGAGATCGACGACCGTGGCGTCGACTACGACCGTGTCGAACTCGACGAGGACATCGTGGAGGTCGAACACGACTACGACGAGGATCCGAACGATGCGATCGCGAACGTCGCGATGGCGTTCGTCGAACGGATCGCCGAGGAGTGGGACGTCGAGCGGCTCGAGGGCCGTCTCCACGACGACGGGAGCGAGTGGGCGTGGCACGCTGAAGCCGAATGGGCCCGGGAGTACGCCGACGGCGAGATCGACCCCGAGGAGTACGGCACCCGGATCAGCGAAACGATGGCGACGGTGATGGAGGACTGATCAGGGTCTGTTCGCGGGCAGGGCCGAAATCGACGTTCGTGAGTAGCACCTATCCGATCGTGTAGATACCAGAAAACGACCGGTTCACGGCTAGTTTCGGGGACTGAAACGGGCTACTGGCTTTAGTGGGTGAGAGAGCTACCTAGAGACGAGAGCGGATCGAACCGAGTAGTCAGAGTTGCAGAAAGCCGCCGGTTGTCCGGTGGTGGTCGGAAATAAGAGTGCGACATCGACGAATGACAGTCAAGGGAAACCGACGGCGGAACCGCGGAACGCGAGCCAACGCTAGCGTCGGCTCCACCGCTTTTTTCGGGGAGGTGACCCGACGTGGGCTTTAGCGTCAGTGGCTCGGCCGCGATCATCTTCATCGGGTTGATCGTCGCCGCGGGGATCGCCATCCCGTCGATCGTCGGCAGTTTCGGCTCTCTGGCCGGCGCACAGGGACAGCAGGTCGACCGGGGGATCGACTCGCTGAACACCGAGTTTGACGTCTGGACGGCGACGTACGACAACGGAAGCGACGAACTCGAGCTCCGGTTGAACAACACCGGTAGCACGTCGCTTTCGGTCAACGGGACGACGGTGCTGGTCGACGGTGTCGTTCCGTCCGACGGGGACGTATCGACTACCGTCGAGGCTGATCCCGGTGCGTCGCTCTGGCTCCCCGGGGAGACGCTCACGATCACGATCGGGGGCGAAACCGAAGCGCCCGAGCGTGTCAAGATCGTCACTGAAAACGGCATCGCCGAGACCGAAGAGGAGTTCGAGGGCCCATGAGCGGTGTCTCGGCCTCGACGCTGGTGATCTTCATCGCGAGTATCCTCGTCGCGGCGGGGGTCGCCGGTACCCTCGTGACGACCGTGGGCGATATCTCCACCTCCGCGGAAACGCGGGGGGATGCGATCACCGAATCGATCGATTCCGAGATCGAACTTCTCAACGACGGCGGGGGGTCGAGCTTCTACGTCGAGGACGATGAAACGGCGAATATAACGGTGTACGTCCGCAACACCGGGACGACCACACTTCTGAAGGCCGAAGACGAGATCGACGTCTTGGTCAACGGGCTGTTCGTTGACAGCGACCGCCTCGACATCACGTCGATGAACGGCGACACCGACGACCGGGCCTGGGCGGAGGACGAGGTCATCGAGATCGTCATCACGCTCGAAGAACAGCTCGACGGAAGCGGAAATCGGCTGACCGTTTCCCCGCCAGGAACGGAGCGTTCACTCGAATTCAGTGCGGACGGATGAGCTATGAAAAGGACACACACAACCGAAACAGTCGGCTCGGTCGGACCTCGACGGAGACGGGACGCGTCCGGTGAGCGTCGGGACCCGTCCACGACGGAGGGGACTCGACGATGAGCGGTGTTTCGGCGTCTCACTTGGTCATTTTCATCGCCAGTATCGTCGTCGCGGCGGGAGTCGCCGGCACGCTCGTGACGCAGGTCGATCGTGTCAGCACATCGATCGTGGACCAAAGCGAAGGGGTGGAAGAACGGATCGATACGGACGTCCGGATCGTGAGCGACGCCGGGAGTCCCGAGTCGATCTACGACGACAGCGAGAACCTCACGCTGTATCTCAAAAACACGGGTGAGCGGGAACTACAACTCGAAGGCGATCCGATCGACGTGTTGATCGAGGGAGAGTTTAACTCGCCCGACGACGTAACGCGAGTTGACGATGGGGCGTCCACTCGCTGGCCGCCCGGTACGGTCGTCGAGGTGACCGTCGAGAGTGTCGAGATCGACGGCGAAACCCGTGTAACGGTCGTCGTCGAAGAGAACGAGGACGCGATCCGGTTCCGAGCCTGACACAGAGCAATGACCGACAATAGATCCGACGAACCAGATTCGAACGACGACTACGTCGAGCCGGACCTCCCGCCGGAGCCGGAGGACGCCGCCGACGACGGCGGCCCGGCACTCTCCCCCGAGGAGCTCGATATCGCCGACAGCGAATACGTCGAGCCGCTGGACGACAGTGGGCGATACGTCGTCTCGCCCGGTGGAGGGCCACCGAACGTGCCGGATGCGGAGCCGGACGGCAGAAATCCGAGCGAGAGTCGCCACAATCCGGGCGGCCGACCGAACGCAGCTGCATCGGATAAGCGAAGAGGAGCCACAGGCGGCGTACGGAGCCCCGAAACCGCACGAACACTACTGGCCGAGGAGCTCCAGCGGTCGAACGCTCGCTACGGGATCGACGTCGTGGCCCGGTTCGACGGGGAGACGGCCCGCCATCGGACGGCCTCCGACGACGTGGTCGCCACCTTCGAGAACCTCGTCAGGTGGTACGCCAGACACGTGAGCGACGGAACGCCGGCCGAGGAGGTCATCGAGATCCTGCTTCGGGAGGCGAATTTCGTCGGAAGTGAAACCCCGAACCTCGCGGAGCTACTGGAAACACACGACCTCGACGGATCGGATACGATCGACGATCTGGTCGCCGCGATCCGCGAGGAGAGCGATCGAAGCTGAGTGCCGTCTCCGACTTCCCATCTGTATCGAACGCTGAGTGTGCGGCTAGGTTCACATACACACTGAACGAACCACGAATAGAGATGGATGTCCTGATCGCGGACGACTCAGAGTTCATGCGCAGCCTCCTCCGGGAGATCCTCGAGGACGAGTACGCTATCGTCGGTGAGGCCGAAAACGGCGTCGAGGCCATCGAGCTGTACAACGACCACGATCCCGACCTCGTGATGATGGATATCGTGATGCCCATCCGGGACGGGATCGAGGCGACCGACGAGATCACCGACACCGACCCCGGAGCGAACGTCATCATGTGTACGAGCGTCGGCCAGGAGCAGAAGATGAAAAACGCCATCCAGGCCGGCGCGGAGGGGTATATCACGAAACCGTTCCAGAAACCGAGCGTTCTCGACGAGATCGAGAACGTCGTGGCCGGGTAGGATGCAGATCGATATCGATTCGCTCGAAACGTACAACGCCCTGGCCCGGGACGGCGCCCGGTCGGCCGCCGAGTCGCTGTCACAGCTGACGGGGATCGACACCCACGTCGAGGTGACGAACGTGTCGCTCATGGCGCCGGCTGACCTGGAGTACGAGTACGTCGGCAGCGAGTTCTCCGGTGTCCGGGTCGATCTCAGTGGGGCGCTTTCGGGCGAGACAGTACTGACGTTCGACGCCGAGGCCCGTGACGTCATCGCACGGACGCTCGTTCCCGGAGGCGACGAGAGGATGCGGCGCAGTTCGATCGAGGAGGTCGGCAACATCATGACCAGCGGTTTCGTCGACGGCTGGGCGGAACATCTCGACGCGGTGATCGATATCTCTCCGCCGGCGTTTCTGGAGGGATCGGGAGCCGACGTACTGACCGCGGCCGGAGCCGAGACCGACGAACAGCTGTTCGTCTTCCGGAGTCGGGTTGAATCGGTCTCGGAGGCGGTGGATTTTCACATCCTGCTCGTTCCCGAGCGGGACAGCCTCGTCGAAGCACTCGGCACCACGGGCGAGGAGAGCGTCTCCTTCGAGAAGTTCGAGGTGTTCAACGAGATGACCAAACAGGGGGCCGAGCGGGCCGCCGAGAACATCACGACGATGACCGGACTGGAGACGGACGTCGAGGTCAACCGGATGAGCTTCGTTCCGATCGACGACGTGCCGGCCGAGGTCGGCGACAGGCGGTATATCGGGACCGTCATGGAGTTCGACGGAAAACCGAGCGGCTATCTCGTCATCCTGTTCGATCGCCCGTCGGCGGAGGCCGTCGTCGACGCGCTGGTTCCCGTGGAAACCGACGGGGAGTGGTCGGAGATGGAACGAAGCGCTATCAAGGAACTCGGCAACATCATGACCAGCGGCTTCATCGACGGCTGGGCGAACGTCCTCGAGAGCTCGATCGATCACTCGCCGCCGACGTTCGTCTCGGATATGGGTTCTTCGATAATGAGTCCGATCGTCGGTCGGATGGCCCGAACGCAGGAGCACGCGTTCGTGCTCGATTCGATGATACACACGGACGGCGATGGAACGTTCCGGTGTGAAATGCTTGCCTTACCCGACGAGACGGAACTACGGGAGGTGTTACGGGATCTGCTCGTCGAGCGGGCCGACAGAACTCACGTCGACCCGAGCGAGGTGTTCTGAGCTGTGGCGAGGCTCGTCGAGGGGCGGGCCGGAACTACCGACCGGACCAAGGTCTCGATCGCCGACTACGCGGTCGTCTCGGAAGGACTTTTGACCACGAGCGGGCTCGGATCGTGTCTGGGGGTCGTGATCTACGACGACGGCGGTCCGAGTGGCCTCGTCCATCCTATGTTGCCGTATCGGAGCGGCGACGAGGACCGTCCGGCCGAGCGGTTCGTCGATTCCGGAATCGGACTCGTTATCGAGGAGCTGCTGGCATCGGGAGCCACCGAACGGAGCCTCGAAGCGAAGCTGACCGGCGGCGCTGCGGTCGTCGATTTCGGGACCGAGGGGGAGTCGATCGGCGACAGAAACGTCGCCGCGGCCCGGGAGACGCTCGGCGAGTACGGGATCGAGGTCGTCGGTGAGGCGGTCGGCGGCGACTGTGGACGGACCGTCCGCGCCGACGCCGAAACGGGAACGGTCACCGTTAAACGGACCGACGGCGTGGAGATAGAGCTGTGATCCGTCCCGGCACGGGACCGTGATAACGCTTCGATACCGATCGCGTCCGCGTTCAGCCTTCACTTTCACTTTCACTTTCACTCCGGGGGTGGCTGGCCGTTTTGTGCCCCTCAGTACAAGGGAAAGACATGTCAGCGGAACCACTCCAACCAACGGACGGTCCGATACGCGCCCGAGTCCTCGCCGTCGGCGACCTTCCGGTCTCCGACGTCCAGCGATACGCACAGGACGCGGGCGAAGTGTACTTCGAACGCCGCGGCGGTCGCACGTTCCTCGTTTCGGATCGGTAGCGACGGCGAAGGGTTTTCGGGACTGCCGCGGTATCGCCCGTCGTGCAGGCAGTCGTACCAGCCGCCGGGCGAGGGTCCCGCCTCCGACCGGAGACGGACGATCGACCGAAAGGGCTCGTCGAGGTCGCCGGCAAGCCGCTTCTCGCTCACGTCTTCGATTCGCTCTCGGCGCATACGAGCGAGTACGTCGTCGTGATCGGTTATCTCGGCGATCGGATCCGGTCACGGTTCGGAACTGCCTACGAGGGAACACCGATCACCTACGTCGAACAGCCGAAGCGGAGAGGGCTCGCCGACGCCGTTCGGCGGACGGAACCGGCCATCGACGGCGGGTTTTTACAGCTCAACGGCGATAACGTCCTTCGGGGAAACGTCCGAAGGGTTGTGGAGACCCACCGCGACCGAAACGCCGACGCGACGTTGCTGGTCGAACGTGTTTCGCGCGAACGGGCGAGGCGAGGCGGTGTCCTCTCCGTCGAGGACGACTCGGTGACTGGCATCGTCGAAAAACCGGACTATCCTCCGTCTCGACTCGCCGTAACCGGTTGCTTCGCGTTCTCGCGGCGGATATTCGGGGCGATCGAGGCGATCGAACCCTCCGAGCGCGACGAGTACGAGCTACCCGACGCGATCGGCCAGCTGGTCCGTGACGGCGGGCGGATCGAGACGGTCCGACTCGACGGCTGGCGAGTGAACGTCAACACCAGGGGAGACGTCGTCCGCGCCGAAAGGCGGCTGACGGAGAGCTGAGCGGATGGCTCCGGCGTCACTCCAGCCGTTCGGAGCCGGCGGCGTGTCGCCGGGAGAGTTCGACGTACCGGTCGCCCGCCTCGTTCCAGTGTGTGTCCTCGATGTCCTTGAGTTTCTTCGCCGGTGTTCCCGCGTACAGCGTCTCAGCCTCGACGTCGGTCCCTTCGGTGACGAGGCTGTTGGCACCGACGACGGCCCGCTCGCCGACGACGGAACCATCGAGAACCGTCGCACCCATCCCGACGAGCGCCCGCTTTTTGACCGCACAGGCGTGGACGATCGCGGTGTGACCGACGGTCGCGTAGGGGCCGATCTCGACGCCTTCGTGGAGGACGGCGTTGTCCTGAACGTTCGATCCCTCCGCGAGCTCGATCGTTCCGTGGTCGCCGCGCAGCGTGACGTTCGGCCAGACGCTCGCTTTCGGTCCGATCGTCACGTCACCGATGACGACCGCGCTCGGGTCGACGTAGGCGCTCTCGTGGATCTCCGGCTCCGTTCCCTCGAAACTTCGGATCATGCGTTATCTCCCGGTAGAGAACTCTTAAACGCTGTCGTTGTTCGTCGGGGAGAGATAGTGGTGGTAGAAGGCTCTGTTGAAATCCTCAGAGAGTAACATGTTTGTCCTGTAATTCCACGAGATGGAGGCCCTCTCGAAGTCGCAGATTCTCCGTTTTACTGAAAAGGCAATCCATCTGGCACGTCGAGCCGCCTCTCGATACTCCTCAAAGTTTTCCAAACACCGTTATATACTCCCACAACACGTTGTTCTGTCGTGTCCCGAAATTGAGAAGAGTACGACCTACCGTGGTTTGCTCGACGAGTTGATCGAGACGACACGCCTCCGTCGTGTTCTCGGACTAGCCGAACGTCCGACGCCATCAACGCTCTGTAAGGCGTTCAACCGGGTGATATACACATGATCCGATATACATTTATTGGTTTAATACCATACGTTTATCGTACATTTATTTCATGAATAACATCTTACCGCCGGCGTTCGAGAGGCTTGTACATGCCGTAGTTCTGTTCTCTGACGATGGAACCCCGAAGGAATGTAATCCAGCGACTGAACAGCTGCTGGGTTACAGTCAAGAGGAGTTTTTTCACACCTCGCTGGCCGATCTGATCACACCACGAGCCGAGATCGACCAAGCCCAAGTGTCCGACTACATCAACAGTGCCGCCGCCGGCGAGCAGCAGACGTTCGAATGGCAGATCCAGCGCGCTAACGGCGAACCTCGATGGGTGCAGATAACCCTCTCTTCCACCTCATTGGACGACAACCAGTATGTACTGGGGGAGTTCCAAGACTTGACGGCGTACAAAGCCCGGGGACAGCGCCTTCAGTTGCTCTATCGAGTACTGCGTCACAACCTCCGTAACGAGATGACCGTTATTCAAGGATACGCCGACGAGCTCCAGAAGGCAGTCGAAGACGACGACGTCGAGCGCCAAGCCGAAATTATCAAAAAGACTGCCATGGACATCGGGAAGTTGAGCGACTCCGTGGCGGATCTGGAGCGGCTTGTCGAAAAGGATGCCACGGAACGCCAGCGGATGAACGTCGCCGAGATCGTCCGGACGGTCGTTGCCGACGTAGAAGATGAGTACCCCGAGGCAACCATCGAAATGAACATAAACAACGAGGAGACGTATGTCAGCGCTGACGAAGGATTCCGACTGGCGCTGGAACACGGCATCGCCAACGCCATCGAACACAACGACACCGACACCCCCCGCGTGATAATCAGCCAGGATATCTCCGGTCACGACGCCGTCATCAGAGTCGCCGACAATGGGCCCGGCATCCCCGAGATGGAGATTGATGCCTTGAAGAACGAGGCGACACCCGTACAACATGGCAGTGGGATGGGACTGTCGATCATTCAGTGGTGTACTCGCTCGCTCGGCGGCGATATCAACATTGACACTCATGAAGACACCGGGAGTACCTTGTCGATCCAGCTCCCCCTTCTCCATTGACCGATACGCAGTCCCTTTCGATCGGCTGTTCATTTCATAATTACGTCTGAAGAATGGAGCGGTGAAACCGAACGGATGAGGAGTAAATCCGGCCACAGGGACAGATATGGAAGATTACCCCGTATGAGCGGGACCAAAACCGGACACATCGAGAACCGGACGGCCGACTTCGGGTGATCCGGACAGCCAAGTTTAAATACTTCGGGAACCCTTGAACGACTTGCAATGACACAGCACGAGGATACGTCGGCTTCGCCGGCGGATCGAGTTCTTCCAGGGCACACTAGATAGTACCTCAGAGATAAGTGAGGCCCGAATTTTCGATACGACGCTGCGCGACGGCGAACA
>LKMJ01007456.1_pt1 | contig 10302 bp, 10 predicted proteins | sample 643391 | NCBI WGS metagenome assembly LKMJ01 (sample SAMN04112250, study PRJNA286221) | soda lake metagenome | biome: soda lake; feature: Kulunda Steppe; material: water; isolation source: sample PL-Br10 brine of Picturesque Lake | place: Russia: Kulunda steppe | collected 2010-07
CACACACACACACACACACACACACACACACACACACACACAAACATGCACACAAGCAGGTATGCTTGCATGCGCTGGCTGGCTCACGCTTCTTGCTGCGCATGGCCCGCTCTGATGAAAGCACATGGTAGGCGCTTCAGCGCACGCACGCAACCTCAGGCATGCCCATTGATGCCTCATGCCATGGCCGCCCGCTATGTGTCCTGAGCTCTCCTATGTTTGCATGCACGGCTGTGCAGGAGCGGCGGCGGTTTGGGCCCCTTGGCTGGAACATTGCGTATGGCTTTGACGACGGCGACCTGCGCATCAGCGCGCGCCAGCTGCACATGATGCTGCAAGAGAACAGCCAGGTCGGCGGCGTGCACCAGCCCGCCCCTTGTGCCCCTCGCGTGATGCGTTACGTGCTGTGTCGCACGCTGTGTTGCGTGCTTGTGTCCCCTGCATGCTGTGTTGCATGTTTCTTGGCAGCCTGTAGAGCCTGTCCCCTTATGTCCCCTGCATGCTGTGTAATGTGCTGTGTTGCATGCTGTGCTGCATGCTGTGTCCCTTTGCGAGCGGTGTTGCGTGCTGTCTTGCGTGCTGTGCTGCGTGATTCATGGAGGCCCTTGGTTTTGTTTTGCTCCACTTTGCAATAGTGGCTTGCGCATTGCTGTACCTTGATCAGTGACGCGCCGCTCTTTCACAGCCACACCCCTTTTTTGACACATGGCTCACGTTTTGTTTAGTTGCTGTGTGCCCACACCTGTCCACGCACACGCTTACGACTTTGGCACGCCGCAGCATCCAACAGGCAACCCCGCATGTGTGCACATGAGCACGGCAACCCCACGTGCGCCGCGCGCAGGTGCCATACCAGGCGCTGCGCTACGTCACCGGCGAGTGCAACTATGGAGGCCGCGTCACAGACGACAAGGACCGCCTGCTCCTCAACACGTTGCTAGAGCGCTGCTACTGCCCCCAAGTTGTAGATGACCCCGGCTACAAGTTCAGCGCAAGCGGTGGGTGGTGGATCTGTGCTTCTCTCGCGTTCAATCGGTGCACACATGGCACGCTGTGCTTTCGTCCATTGATGCATACATGGCACGCCGTGCTTCCTTCCATGACCTGCTGCCTTATCTTGGAGGCTGCGCACGGGGGGCAGCTCTGTGAGGGATGGGGGCAGGACGCCTTTTGCTTGCTGTGGCCCTGAGTGCACAGAGGAGGGCCAAGCTCACTGTGGCCTTAGTGTGTGCTGACAGCTGGCAACAGCTGGCAGCGTGCACAGAGGAGACCTGAGCTCACTGCGGCCCAGAGTGTGCTGACAACAGTCCGGGTCTCTCATGTGCTGCGCAGGGCTGTACTATCCACCGGAGGAGGGCAGCAGGTCCTCGTTCCTGGCCTACATCGACTCCTTGCCTGCAACTCCTCTGCCCGAGGCCTTTGGCTTGCATGCCAATGCAGACATTGCCAAGGTGGGTCGGGACATGGAAGTACATGGCTGCGTGCTGACGCATTGCCAAAGAGGATAGCTGCCTTTTGGTGAATGGGCTGCAAGTCACAGCAGACACTGCCCCGAGTGATTCCATGTGCCTCGCTTGAAAGGTTGAGCAAGACTCCCTCCGCCAACGCGTTACTGAGTTCAACTCAGTGAGTTGAATGATGCACAGGTGCATTGGCCAAAGGCACTCGCCCTCCCCCTGACCAACTCGCTTGTAGATCTATCCTGGGATTTGCAGCTTAGGCTTTGGCAGCTTTTTGGGGATTCTGCTCTGTATCCTGGGATGTGCAGCTCTGGCTTTGGCAGCTTTTCTAGGGCTCCGCTTAGAGCCAGACTTAAATGTGGGAATCTGAATGGCACAGCAATCTTCAGCGGGGGCGGTGTACGATGCCAGGCATGAATGCAGGGATGGCTGGCATGTTACTCAGCGTAGCATGGCATGTCGGCCGCGAGGGGCTTGAGCAGCAGATCAGGAGACCCATTCCAACCACAGGAAAAATGCGCGCGCCTTTTGCGTGGGAGGAGGGCCGCCTCTGAAGTGTGTGGCACGCTTGTGTGTCTCGCTGCCTCTGAAGTGTGTGGCACGCTTGTGTGTCTCGCTGCCTTTGAAGTGTGTGGCACGCTTGTGCGTCTCGCTGCCTTTCAAGTGTGTGGCACGCTCGTGCGTCTCGCTGCCTCTGAAGTGTGTGGCACGCTTATGCGTCTCGCTGCCTCTAAAGTGTGTGGCACGCTTGTGCGTCTCGCTACCCTTACGTGCAGGCCCTGACTGACACAAGCCCGGTGTTTCATGTCCTGCTAGCATGTACGAGCATGCGCCTGGTTGCGCACATCTGACATGCAGAAACAGACCGGCATGTGCTCGGTTTGCGCACTCTCAACCTGTAGGACCAAACCGACACGAAGCCTGTTTGTGCACTTTCAACTTGCAGGACCAGACTGACACGTACTCCATGTTCAGCTCCCTGCTGACCAGTACCTCAGGGGGGGGTGGAGCTGGCAAGAAAGGCGACTCCAGCGGTGGGGGGCTCGAGTCTGACCGAGTAGCTGCCATCATCTCTCAATGCTTGCACGTCCTGCCGCACAGCTACAACATCGAGGCCGTGCAGAACAAGTGAGTGCAGGCACGCTGCCAACATGTTATGTGCATTGCCTGGAACAGATTGCTAGTTCGTTAGTGTTGTGCAACTAAGAATAAAAAGGACAGGCAAGGGCAGGCGAGGATGGGCTAGTGCTGGCGGCGCTTGTGACAGCAGTGCAAGTGAGTGCAGGTCTACTAAGTCAAGGCCAAACAGCATTGGGTGATCCTGTGGCGCAATAGCTTGTGAATCTGGATTGAACTTCAAGTAACTTTTGTTAGTGGTGCCTGTTCAAAAGCGGCTGCAAATTGCAGCCCGCCCCGTCTGCTAGCCCGCCATCATAGGTCAACCAATGCCTTCGCAAGCTCAAAGAACCAGCAGCATGGTGGACTGAATTGTGGACTCTGCTTGGCCTGTGTCCTTCAGGTACCCAGTTTCGTACGAGGAGAGCCTGAACACAGTGCTGGCCCAGGAGATGTCCAGGTGCGTATTGGAGTACGCAGGATTTTTTGCTTCTTGCTTTGTAATGCGAGGTGCAAATTGGAGTACGCAGGATCTTATGCTTCTTGCTTTGTAATGTGAGATGCGTATTGGAGTACGCAGGATCTTATGCTTCTTGCTTTGAAATGTGCACACCTACCAGCCCATCGCAAGCTCTCTTTAGTGCATGCTCTGTTACATACATGCTCTGCTGCGTGCTTACCTACCCACCTTGCATGCTCGCCGGCCATCCTACCAAAGCGCCTGTCACAAACACCTGTGCCGCACTCGGCGCATTGCTCTTGGTAGTCTGAGGCCTGTAAACAGCTCATTTTACCTCATGCACTTCACAAACATGCATGCCTGACGTATGGCATGCCCATGCCTATGTGCTCCAGCTTGCACGTATGTACGTACACACACGCACACACGCATGCACAAGAGCAGCAAACAGGCTTTGGCGTCTCTCTTCTTTGCTCCTCCATGTGCGTGCAAACCTCCTGGCTTCTTCATCTATAGTCCAGCAGGAGTCAAAATTGATTCACAACCACCTCACATTGTCTTCCTGGTTTCGTTTTGGCACTTTGGTTTCCAAGCAAAGCTGCACCATCAACTTGGACCTTGTGGCTCTCCCAGGTTCAACCGGCTACTGGATGTCATCCGCTCTTCCTTGCAAAGTATGGACCTGGCGCTTAGGGGGCTTCAGGTCATGAGCGCTGACCTGGAGGCAGCCTACAAATCCATAAGCTTGAACCAGGTGCGCTGTGAGCTTGGACCATTTGAGTCATGAGCCCGGACCATGTGAGTCATGGGCCTGGACCGTGGGTGCTATGAAACTGGACTAAATAAGTTGTGAGCCTGGACCATATAAGTTGTGAGCCTGGACCGTGGGAGCTATGAAACTGGACTAAATAAGTTGTGAGCCTGGACCATGGGAGCTGTGAAACTGGACTTTGTAAGTTGTGAGCCTGGACCATGGGAGCTGTGAAACTGAACTAAATAAGTTGTGAGCCTGGACCATGGGAGCTGTAAAACTGAACTATATAAGTCGTGGGCCTGGACCGTGGGAGCTGTGAAACTGGACTTAATAAGTTGTGAGCCTGGACCATGGGAGCTGTGAAAGTGAACTATATCAGTTGTGAGCCTGGACCATGGGAGCTGTGAAACTGGACTTTATAAGTTGTGAGCCTGAACTATGGGAGCTGTGAGCCTGGACCATATAAGTTGTGAGCCTGGACCGTGGGAGCTGTGAGGCTGGACCTGCATTGTGTTGTCAGCCTGAAGCTGGTGCAATATCGGCCTAGAGCTGATGCAGTATTAGCCTGGAGCTGGGGCATTCTCAGCCTGGGACGTTCTAGTCATGAGCCCAGGATTGGTGTGTGGGATGACGTGCAGCCTGGGGCCATTCAGCCCATTAAACGGAGCTTGCGTGCCAGAAAGAAGCCCTGGTAGGGGCTGCGCACTTTGCTTGTGCTTGCCTGCTTGACTGACGTGCGCAGGATGTCCCAGCCACGTTTTGGGAGGCTGCCCTTATCAGGCCCCGAGTCTACGTGTCAGAAAATCAATACGAAAACCATCACCATACCCACAAGCAGATCAACCACCAAGACTGCCACCAAATCCACATCAGTCGTCTTGCGCACCTTTTGCAGGACCTTTCTTGCTCCACCTCAAAATCCTGTTTTTTCCTCTCCAACATCTCAACCTCTATCATAATCATTTTCAATCCCCGCACTCACGTGCTCCTCTTGGCTGCACCGAATTCCCACACAGGTGCCAGAGATGTGGCGCCGTGTGTCCTACCCCTCGTTGAAGCCGCTGGGGTCCTACTTGGAAGACCTGTACAGGTGTGCTGGATCCTCCGCCAAACCTGCACAACCTTTCTAGTGCTCCTGGGACTTGAAAGAAGTGTGAAATTGTGTAGAGGTGTGCGCCTCTGTTGGCGTGCATTACGCTTGGTGCAACTGGCCTGGGAATTTGAGTGTGTTTACCGAGTAGGCATTTGCCTTCAAGCAAGGCTTGCTCTCAGCTGCTCACTGTCTGCACCAATACGTCAAATTAATGATGCAATCTTCAACAAAGCTGTGTCATTGCAGACTCGCCATAGGATGGGCTTTGCACAGGCGTACCCAAAGTGTGGGAAAACATGTGGTGGATGCAGGCGGCTGAGCATGCTGACCAGCTGGTTTCAGGACGGCCCGCCGCCCGTGTTCTGGCTCAGCGGCTTCTTCTTTGTGCAGTCCTTCCTCACGGCAGGCTTGCAGAACTACGTGCGCCGCCACAAGATTCCCATTGACATGGTGCGCTTATCTAAGAGTTCTATACATGTATCTTGCTTTCTTTAGTCCTTGATCTCTTGAAGAGCGTTCTTCAGTATTTGGATTGCTTCATCAGCATGCACCTACATCCGTGCATGCACTGATGGCATGCGCATACTTTGCAAGGAAGTGGTCCCGCATCTGCGCTGGTCTTCAGATGGGGGCCCCTTTCTGCCGTGAACTTAGATATTAGGTGCAATGTTGCTGGGGCATATTTGTTTGGGGATGCACATGCCATTCAGCTGGGCTTCCATTCCGCCCTGCCATGCAATAGCGTGTACTAGAGCGCTGCAACATGCAAGTTTAAACTGTGTGCTGTGCAAAGCAGTGCTGTTCAGCTGTGTAAACTATAAGAATATGCGCCAAACCTTGTACCATGCAGGTGTGCTACGATTTTGAGATGTGTGCTATGGATGTCGAGTCTGCAGCGGCTGCAGCCAAGGGTAGCCAAAGGCAGGAAGGCCTTGTGGTGCATGGCTTGTTTCTGGAGGGATGCGGCTGGGATGCAGATGCCCGCCAGCTGTGTGAGAGCGCACCCAAGGTGCGTGAATATCTGGCGGTCTATGGCGCTGCACACGCGAGCAGTACACCTGGTCACTGCCTGTGGTGCTGTGCAAGTTAACGGTTCACCTGGTGCCTGCCTGTGGCGCTGTGCAAGTAAACAGTACACCTGGTCACTGCCTGCGGTGCTGTGCAAGTTAACAGTACACCTGGTACCTGCCTGGCACTGCGCACACGAGCGATGCACCCGCTAAGTGTGCAGAGAACAGCTGGACGTCTGCGGTGCTGCGCACAGTGCACTTTGCAGTCTGGAGAGACCTGGGTTGAAGCACTGCATCACCGCAACTTTCATGGCGCTGATGCGACCTGGCTGGGATCAAGCCTAATAATTGTGTGCCATTACGTTCATGGGTCCAAGGTGTGATGCTGCCATGCAAGCTGAGTGTGCAAGCAGAGTGCGCATGCCCAACAGAACAATCCTCCATGGGTGCTTGCACGTGCAGGTGCTGTTCGTGCCGGCGCCATGCATCCTGCTGAAGCCCAAGATTGCGGACCTGCTGACCACCTCCAACCACTACAACTGTCCGCTCTACCGCACCGCTGAGAGGCGGGGCACGCTTGCCACCACCGGGCACTCCACCAACTTTGTCATGTTTGTCAAGGTGGGTTGTCATGTTTGCCAAGGTGGGTTGTCATGTTTGCCAAGTTGGGTTGTCATGCTTGTCAAGGTGGGTTGCCTCTGCTTTCAAGGTGGGTTACCTGCGCTTCCAAGACCCGACCTTGTGGGCCTTCTCCTCCAGCAGCGCCTCACCGCTGCGCTTCCCTGTCATGGTGCATGCTCCAGATCTTTGACCTGGGATGTTACACAGCACTCGTGCCTGGCTGTGAAGCCGGACTGTCCTCCTAGAACCACACGTCTGTGTGTGCACAAATTTGCAAGCTCACAGCTGGCCTGTCTTGCTTTCTGTATGCAGATGCCCACCGACCAGCCTGCTGCTCACTGGATTATGCGAGGCGTAGCCCTGTTAAGTGCCCTGTCTGACTAGGAGGATGGCAGGCACACAGATGCCGCTGCGCTGTCTTTGACCTTGTAGGCCTGCTCCAGTCTGTTGGTGAGGTAGGCCAGTGGCAGCTTGGCCAGGCTTGCCATCTCTCTGGCCGGCCATACTTGCATTGCAGCAGCAGCAGGAGGAGCATATGGGCATTGGGAAATCAAGATGCATTGGGTAACCTGAAGTGAACGCACTTGCACACTGTGCAAGTGGCACTTGACACACCTGATGGTCAAGTGAAGAGAACTGCCACGTGTCTTACACCTCATTGTGAACAGCACTTGGTGACCAAACTATTTCATCAGGGTACATGGAATTGTAGTTAATATTGGTGTTTGTGTTGTGTCGCATGTGTTTTAATCCCAGTACTAAGTAATGCTGCATGAGCAACGATTAAACCGGTCATGTTTTAATCTTTACTTTAAAGCGTCTGTCACGCCAAATCACCGTCATTGGTGAATTACCATCTCAGATACACAAGCCACAAGGGGGATTTAAAAGAGAGCTAAATTAGGAAACCACCTCAAATATAACCCCCACCAACTAACTCAAGCACTCTGACTACGATTCATCGCTGACTATAATTCGTCGTGACACGTCAAGGCTACCATCAAGTGCAAGGGCCTGAATCTCTATGATGAGGTTATATTGTAAACTATGATGAGGTTACGCCATATAAGCTATGATAGCTGTGTCCGCTGAGCGAGGGCAGCTTAGCTGAAGTCTATCAGGTTTGTTAGAACTTGTCAGAGAAAACTTTCCTTGGAGTTGGCATCTTATAGCGCGAGGTTTGGTGAAAGCCTGAGGCTGATCAGTGTCGAATCAGAAGATGCTAAATTGGGCATGTTCACATGAAACCGAGCTTGTGCAAGGCATATCTCCAGGCATGCAGAGGAAAGCTCAGGGCAAATGGAGGGGTCCATGGGTATACAAAAAAGGGCCTTCAGTCAAGAAGTGCGAATGCTAGCCAGCTCATCATCAATTTCAGATTTTCAACCGCAAGGTTGATTTCAGTGCACTTCAATTGCACTTCAACCGTGCTAGGAAGTTTCTGACGATGTAAAACTATCAGTGCATGAAGAAAGAAATAAAGCTTATTGTTTTCCTGGCCCAGAAAAGCAGACACATTCAAGTTGTAGAAGCCTATAGGAGGAAATAGGGACGCATACTGTTAGTAAGTCCTTCGGAGTGAGACCACGTGTGGATGGGTGCAGTCACTCAGTCGCAGGCTGCACGTGAAAAAAGACGTGTTGCTCACTGAGCAAGATGGAATCTTGTACATCACAAGCATTACTAATGCTAATGTAGTACACGAGTCACAAGTAGGGGAGGTCTTGTGAGTCCAGGTCACAGTTTCAATTCGTAGGTGTGGACACGAAGTCTGAAGCGAGCCACGCTGCGAATAACGTCACGAGGAAGATCAAGGTGCATGTATCCAGAGAGGGTGTATGGCGAATGTGTGACTAGGGCCCTCTTGGTAGGGAGGGTGCATCATTGATGACAAGTGGAGCGCTTGCTGTTGCACGCTTGTGGATGCATAAAAGACAATAGAATTATACAGGAAAAAGCTTGTGTTCTGGCTCAGAAGAGTAGACAGATCGTTAGAAGCTGTGGAAGGCTACAAAGACGCATATCCTTCAGAGGGAAACCACAAAGGGATCATCCTTGCAATCTATGATAGATGCAGTGGAAATGGACATGTTGCTCGTATTGTACGTCTTCAGCGTCACGCAGGTCAAAGGTAGGGGAGGTGTTATGATTCCAGGTCACTGTTTCAATTCATAGGGTGTGTGCACTGAGTTTTAAGCATGCCACACTGACAATTCTTAGGCAGTACTTGCGTAGAAAAGAAAAGAAAAGAAATAGCACGTAGGCAGTGAAACCACTCCCTACATCGGTTAAGAAAAAGGAGACACAATGGCCCGAAGAGCAGTGAGTCTCCTCCACCAGAGAGAGAATGAAGAATTAGTGAGGATCTAAAGTAAGATACTACCTACATCGATGAAGGATTTAAAAGTACTACTTAGTAAGGGCCGCTTACCAATGATCAAGGCCTTACTTTAAGGAGTGGAAGGAGGGTGGCTATATTTGGGTAGGGGGCAGGGTTCTTTAGCGGCAGCCACCACCGCTGGAGGCAGACCCCCATCACCAGCCACAGCTTACCGGCCTAGACAGACTCGCCCCGAGAACCTCCCTTGGCAGCGTCGTACCACCCATCTCATTAAGATCAAAAACTGTAAAGACACTCGCCCGAGCAGCAATTCCAAGCTGCCCATGCTCAGCATGGTCGCCTTAGACGCAGCGTTACAGGAGACCATTTTCTTCACGTCATTCTCTTAGGTGTAGGGGGTGTTATTTACATTCCTCACACATTAGTTCCTTTGAAGAGTCTTGGCCTTGATTCGCAAAGAGTCAAGAAACTCGTTCTCAAGCTTCATGCTCATTCTGTGCACTATGCTCACAAGCTTGAACAGACCAGACGGTCTCTTGAGCATTATCCTCGCCTTCAAACCAATCATGAGAGGTCTGCTGGCTTGTCTGCCCGCAACCCTCCTGATCCTCACTGACTGCTTTCTTCTTTTCTGGTGAAGGGGCTTTTCTTCCCAAGTGGCCCCTTTTTCTTGATTGATGAGAGGAGGGTTTTTTATGCCTGCGTGGCTTTTCTTTTTCTTTTTTCTTTCCCAACTAACAACTGTCTGATCTCAAGCACACAGTCTCAAACACCAATTTGGCAGAGACACAATATGGCGTGACAAAAAGAAAGAAAAGACTAGGCCAGCAGGAATAGACAGCAGGGATAAACCCTGTGGCAAGTGCGAAGGCAAGGGTGTGCCATGGTGCGAGCATCAGGCCCAGTGCCATGGGGCCAGACCAAGGAGCAAGATAAACATGAATGGCATGGACCGCAGAGACAGGAAAGAAAACAAGGAGCCCCTTGGGATTTAAATCTGGAGGAGCAAAGTAAGTGCCATCAGAAGAGGCTATGGAAGAGTGGTCTCTTCCCCAAGTATGCCTGAACAAGGAGCTAGGACTGGGCCTCTGGAAGGCAATAGAGGTCAAATGCCTTCCTTCAATTTCTCCCGGACAGAGCCCTCCAACCCTGCCATCCCCTCACACTCCCCTACTCTCCTAGCCTCCTGCAAGTCTCCTAGGGCATACAGGCTAGTGACCCACCAGATGTGAAGCTGATGGTTTAACGGCTGAAGAGATACACACACCTTTGGGCGAGTACTCAACTAGTCCTTCTTCAGAGCATTCATCAATAATTGAGCGAACAGGCAGCACTAGAGACCTGGTCCCTTTGCAGCGCTGTTGTGCCTGCAATGGCCGCCTCAGAGGGCTGCCACCTGTGTGTGTGTGTGTGTGTGTGTGTGTGTGTGTGTGTGTGTGTGTGTGTG
>LKMJ01007457.1_pt1 | contig 10302 bp, 9 predicted proteins | sample 643391 | NCBI WGS metagenome assembly LKMJ01 (sample SAMN04112250, study PRJNA286221) | soda lake metagenome | biome: soda lake; feature: Kulunda Steppe; material: water; isolation source: sample PL-Br10 brine of Picturesque Lake | place: Russia: Kulunda steppe | collected 2010-07
CGCGATCAGTAGGTAATGATTTCGTAGTCGTCGGCGACGAGCGATCGGATACTGGGATGGCCCTCGTACTCGTCGAGTAGCCGTGCGGAACTGGCTTCGATCTCGTCGGCGACGCCGTAGGCGTTCGAACAGTAGTGACACGCGGACATGAGCTCGGTCAGCCCGGCGTATAGCGAGTGGTAGTCGTGGTCTTCGTCGGCGAGTTCCGGAATCCACTGGGTTCCAGCACCGTCGAAAATAATTTCGACGTCGTCACCAGCCTCGTCAAACTCCCGGGCGGTCTGCAGTCCGTTGACGACGCGGCCCATATCCGACGGTGATTCGGTGCCTGCGAGAACGACGATTGCTGCGTTTGGCATACAAAACTTGTTTTCGAACGACAGCAATAGGTGTTCTGCGGTTGTGTTCGTGGTCGCCACGATCGGGTCGTGGATTCGAACTGACACTCAAGTCGGATCGTGGGTTCGAGCTGCCACTCCAGTCGGATCATGGGTTCGAGTTGACGGTCTAGAAGACACGAACGTTCATAGGTGACTGTTGTCAATCGCTGTGTATGCTTCCCCGACTGTACTGGATCGGGGTGGTGCTGGTTGCAAGCGTCGTGGTGAGCATCGCCGCCGATATCGGGATCGTTGCATCGACACTCGCGGTGAGTCTGCTGGCGATCGCTGTCTTCGTTCCACTTCGGAGTCTCGGCCCGGAGAGCCGGCGACTGGCGTGGGCGACTGGAACCCGAAGATGGCTGTGGGTGGCTGGTGGGGCGGTGTTCGGAGCCGGAGTTGGGCTCGTGACGCTGCTCGGTGACCCCACGTATTTCGTCGATTGTGCTGTCCGCTCTACGCGCCGGTGTCGAACCAGCCATACGTGGGCGACGATCGCGTACGCGACCGGCATCGCTGCTGGCGTGATTGCAGTGAGTGCCTATCCCGTCTACAGACTGGTCCGGGATGGTCGTGAGACGACGGCAGCGGCCGTCGAGCCGGGCGACGTCATCGTCTCGGGCGAGGTCGTGCCAGCCACGGAGACGATCGAAACGCCGTTTACTGGGACGGACGCGGTCTGTTACCGGTATGCTGTCCAGGAACGGCATAACACACGCGCGTTCGCTGACGAGGGGTCGTGGCACACTGTCGCTGTCGGCGAGCGTGGCGTCCCGTTTTACGTCGAGGACGAGACTGGGCGTGTGCTGGTGTCGCCCGAAAACGCTGCCCTCACGCTCACCGAACTTACACCCACGACCGCTGCTGACGAACCGGGTGGGATGTACCCCGTCGATGCGTCGGTGACCGTCGCTGCAGCCGATCGGCCACCACAGCCGGTTGCCGACTGGGAAGCCGATCGTGGCGGCTGGTTCCCGCTTCGGTCGCGTGAAAAGCGATATACGGAGACACGACTCTGTGCAGGTGACACGGTTACCGTCGCCGGGCGTGCAACGACCGTCACCCACGACTACCCAGAGCGTCTCGTCATCGGTGGAGGGGGTGCTCCGACGAAAATCTCGGCTGAGGACCAGCTAACGGGACGGCTGACGGGAGTGGTATGGCTCTGTGGTGCGATCGCGACGCTGTTGATTCCGATCGGGTTCGTCGGGATGGTTGTGACGCTCTGATCGCCAGATGGCACTCGCCGATCGACCAGTCATACTGATTAGTGTCATCAATTACCGGCGACGGGCGGTAACTACGGACACTAATCAGTATCAGAGGGAGTGGTGTACCGAGGCCCCGCCGCCGATCGCAGCCGGTGGCGGACTCGCCGGCTCGGTGTCGTCAGTCTCTTCGATGACGTACCGCTGGCCGAGCATCGGATCGAGCAGGCTGTCGACCTCACCGCGGTCGTCGGTCAACACCGGCACATCGTCGGTCTCCGGATCGTCCATTTTGTTCTCGATCGGCGCTTCGAGGTCGACTGCGAGGTCGCGGTTATCGTTTCGATCGGCGAACGTCTGCTGTGAGAGGTTCGTTTCGGTCGTCGTCGCCACAACCTGGAGGTTCTGGACGGCGTTCGAGTCCGATGTCCGGAACGTATAGAGGTCGGGGAATACCTCGGCCATTGTTTTGTGCTGGGCGTGATAGAACTCGGCGGCTGGACCGCTCGGTGCGGCAACGACGTTTGCGTGGACCATGCCGTGTTCGCTCAGCCGATCGTCGAGCAGTTCCATGAACTCGACGGTAGTGAGGTGAAACGGCACCTGGTCCTGTTTGTAGGCGTCGAGGATGATCAGATCGTACGTCTCGTCGGTCCCGTCGAGGAACTGGCGGGCGTCTTCGGTGTGGACGGTGACTGCCTCGCGGTCGAGTCCGAAGTACGTCTCGGCAGCGTCGGTGACCTCGCCATCGATCTCGACGACATCGACTTCGGCGTCGTAGCTGTCGGCGAACTCCTGTGGGCCGGTGTAGCCGCCGCCACCGACGAACAGCACCCGATCGATATCGTCGACATCGTCGGCAGCCAGCATGGGGAGATTGAAGTACTTCGTGTACGCGAAGACGTGCCGATCGGGGTCCGATCGATCGATCGCGCTGTGGCGGGCACCGTCTAGGTACATGGTTCGGGTGTCGCCGTCGTCGACGATTTCGAGTTGCTGGTAGGGTGTCTGGGTTTCGTAGACGACGTCACCGCGGTAGTCGACTGCCACTGGGCCGCCGCCGGAGGCGACGATGAGCAACGCCGCGACGGCGACGCTTGCAACGGCCGATCGCCGGGGGATAGCCGGAAGGGTGAGCGCGATCGCCGTCGCAATGAGGATGAATCCGAAGAGGACGCCGATCTGCGTGATCGAGAGGGCTGGGACGAGGACGAACGTGGTTACGGCTGCACCGAGGATGCTGCCGATCGTGCCGAGGGCGTAGACTCGTCCGGAGGCCTCACCCGTCCCCGCAGTCTCGGAAAGTTCGGCTGCGTAGGGACTGATAAAGCCGAGCAAGTAGGTTGGTGGGCCAAAGAGGACGATCACGGCGGGCAACGAGGCATACCGTGGTGGTACGGCAAGTGTCGAGGTGTAGGTGAGCAACAGATCGCTCGCATAGACCACGACGGCGACGTAAACGGCTGTGGCGAGCATGAGCCACGACATCTCGCGAGTGGTCGCGAGCGATGCCCGTTTTCCACCCTGCCAGTAGCCAAGGCTCAACGCGGCAAGAAAGACCGTCAGGATGCCCCCAACAGTGTAGATGTGGCTGCCAAACTGCGGGGCGACGATCCGTACCGCGAGGATTTCGAGGCCCATACTGGTGATTCCCGAGACGAAGACGGCCAGTTCGGGCTTTGTTGGGCGATACGATCGAAGCGACCGCACGGTCATTAGGTACTCACAGTCGACGTGGCGGGGAGTATGTTCCGTTTGCGGGTGGCGGTTCCGATCGATTTTATAGGGTCCTGTGCGAACGCCCCCGGTATGCGCGAGGTGACCGTCTCACGGACTGTCGATGCAACGCCCGTCGAGATCGCTGCACGGTTCGATCCGGCGGCGATCGTCGAGGCCGAGGGCAGTTTCAGCGTTGAGTCGGTCAATGAGTCGGGCGCAGAGACGGTCGTCATGGCAAGCGGCCCGGGATTGCAGTTTCCGTTGCGATTCGAGTACCGTGACGATGCCCTGTACTACACACAGGAGGGTGAGCACGGCCCGTTCGAGGAGATGGAGACGTGGCTCACCGTCGACGACGGCGAGGAGACGACGGTCACGTTTCGATCGGTCGTCTCGTTATCTGCACCGCTTCCGTTTGGCGATCGGATCGCGACGTGGAAGCGCAAACGCGAACTCGTTCGGGCGGCTGAGACGATCGAAGCCGCTTTCGAGTGATTTATATCGCTTACCAGCAGTGTCCAAAATAGTCACTTCTCGACGATCGAAGCAGTAGAGAACGACAGCTAACCGAGTTATGATCTGAATGCCTACAGAATCACATATGAACCCGGTCGAACAGGCAACCAGTGCTCATCTCGCAGGGGCATACGCTGATGCGGCAGATCAGTACGCTGCTGCCGGTTTCGAAGTTATCGGTAGTTCAATATCACAGTCTTCATACGATGGCCCCAAAATGAGCCGAGGGTTGTGTCATTTATTTCGGAGCGGAGTCTGTCATAAGCTTTCTGACCAGACGACATTGTATCGGTTGCGTTGCCGACAAGGGGCCGAACTTGCAAAAGAAATCGTGACGCGTGTGCAGACTGTCGAACCCCCCGAAAACGCATATGATCGGGCGCACCGTGGTGTCTGGTATGAATTTCTCGGAGATTTTCGGCAGTTAGGAGGGTTTGAAGCACCTGACGACGCATACAACCACGTAGTTGATATTTATGTCGAGGCCGACGATCCTGACACAGGATACAGCGAATGGGGACACATGCGACTGATGGAATTGTTCGATCAGATCGCGGCTGGTGCTGGCCACAATGAACAGGATTGGCCAACATTCAACAATGACGAAACGCTTACAGACTGGGTCACACACAAACAGCAGCAACTCCCGGTGTATCTCGATGAAATAATACAGGCGGGCCAGTGGGAACGCGAAGATACTTGTGCACGGAATGAGTGACGCTGTAAGTAACCATGGGAAAGAGAGAATGTAACAACATATATTGTTCTACCGAGATCGAGTCAGCTATTATTCAAAGAGAGCAGAAAAAATTCAACAGTCTTATTCAAAAATCGGATTTGGATTATCGGTCAGATAATGGTAGTACTTTGTTACACAAAGCGGAAACCGGATGTAGAATTGAGTTGGCAGAGGAACTTATCACACGCGGTATTGAAATTGATGCGAAAGACGAGGCAGGATATACAGCGCTCCACAGAGCACTGGAAAACGAGAGATGGGACTTTGCAGAGTTACTACTTAAACACGGTGCAGATGCTAATACTATAAATACGTACGGAGTTTCACCGTTACACAGTACAATACGCCACGCACGGCGTGATAACAAATTTGTCACAATGTTGCTAGAGAACGGAGCGAACCCGCAACGTTCAGGTCCATCTGGAACATCTCCGTTAGAAATGGCACGCGAACTTGAATATACAGATATCGTTGCATTATTGGAGAGCAATATAGATTCAGATAGCAGCCTCTGAGTGAAGATGAAGCGACACCGATCGGACGATCACCGGCCTCAACGGCTGATGAGCCGACTCTCTTGGTCAGTGTCCCTGTCCAACAGAGCAGTTTGATCAGGCGCGTGCTCTTCTGGACGAAATCGGGGGCGATCGATTCCCATAGGACAGAATCGGATTCTTCGGCTTCACGCTTCTAAACCCGTGGTTTCCCCTGATTCGATTGTTATTCAACACGAGTCTCGAACCATTTGACCCCTTGCGATTCACAGCTAACCAGGATAGACGTAGCCATCGGCGTCCTGATAGGTTGTGAGACCCGTGTGGAACCAGCGAACGCCGTCGACGGTTGTGAACCGTTTAGTCTCACGCTCGGCGTCGTCGTTGTAGCCGTCGGCGACGTTCGGGCCTGAGATGACCAGTTCGCCGCAGGCCTCTGGCGGAATCTCACCATCCGGATCAGCAGTCGGACAAGTCTCGAAGCCGCCGCTGATGATGCGCGCCTCGGTGCCGGGAATCGCTCGGCCGAGCGATCGCGGGTCGCCGTCGACGTTGACGAGCGCGATCGGGCCTGTCTCAGTCAGTCCGTAGCAGTGGTACTGCTCGTCACAGTTCGCATCCACGAAGGCGTCGACCGCGGTCGTTGGGACTGTGCCCCCGACACAGCCAGCGACACGCAGCGAGGAGAGATCTGCTTCAAAGAGTGCATCACTGGCGGCGAGTTCGGTGTACATCGGTGGCGGAAGATGGAACACAGTGATGTCGTTCGCGTCGAGTTGATCGATCGTCTCGCCAACCGAGGGGGTGTCGAGCGACCGGTAGCTGCCACCAGTCGCGAGCGTTGCAAAGAGTACGGGAACGATGTTGAACAAATGTGCTGCCGGCAGGACACTCAGTTGCTCGTCGTCGGGGCCGAGTCCGCCCGGAACGAGGTCGGCGACAGCCTGTGTGTTCGTCCGGAGCGTCTCGTGGGACACCACTGCGCCCGTCGTCCGTGGTGTCTTGACCCCGGTGTAGGAAATGATCGCCGGGTCGTCGTCATCGCGACTGATCACTTCCCAGAAGTCGTGGAGCCCATCGGTGTCGATGAACCTCTCGAAGCCGATCCCAAAATTACTCCCCTCACCCACGCGCACTGTCGCCTCTTGTGTTCCGATCTCCGGAAGCAACAAGTTGATTGTGTCGTCACTACAGACGACGATGCCGGCCGAAACGGCGTTGACGATCGCTGCTTGCGTCTCGGTGTCGTATCGTGGATCGATCGGGACCGCAACGCTTCCGTTTCGGAGCGTCCCAAATAATGCGATTACGAACTCCGGTCCGTTGGGTAGACAGATAACGACTGTGTCTCCGGATTTAACACCGTGCTTGCGCAGTCCCCCCGCGAACTCGCTGGCACGGTTCCACAGGTCGCGATACAGCAACTCGGACTCCTCGGCGACAATTGCGTTTGATAGTGGGTGCTGTTCGACGGTTTCTCGCAGCAGTGTCGCGACGTTGGTCATATTTTGTCACCACCCGTCACCTATCTTGTTCTACTTTATATATAATCATTTTGCCCGTTAGAAACACTCGTTTATTGTACGAGTATCTAGTCTATATGTTGATTGAATCTAGCGTATCATTTTATGATTTGGGATAATACGCTGTCAGTAGTGTCGATCTGTTGTTGATTCATGGAAACATAGTGGTTGACCATATTACATATTCTTTTTCTGATTGTTTGGGTGAGGTTTAAGTAACGGATGTTCATCATATAGGGTGGGTCACAATACCATGGTACAGGTAGCGTGGATGGTCGTACTCGTACTGATAACGTTTACTGTCGGATACCTCGGTTACTCGAAGTATCTGGCACAGTTCGTGGAACTGGACGATGAACGGACAACACCGGCACACAAATACGAGGATGGACAGGAGTACGTTCCATCCAAGAAGCCGGTCTTACTCGGGCATCACTACTCGAGTATTGCTGGGGGGGCACCGATCGCGGGCCCGATCACTGCTGCAGCGGCGTTTGGCTGGCTTCCAGCCTTGCTGTGGGTCGCGATCGGGAATCCGATTTTCGGTGCCGTCCACGACTTTATGTCGCTGTCTTCGAGCGTTCGTCACGAAGGAAAGTCGATCGGCTACATCATCGGTGAGTACGTCGGCGATCGTGGCAAAAACATGCTGTTGTGGTTTGCGTTCCTGACGATTATCCTCGTGATCGCAGCGTTCGTCTTCCTCGTCGCCGCCGTGTTCAACGCGTTCCCGGCGACGGCGACGGCAAGTATAATCTACCTCGCGCTTGCGGTCCTCTTTGGTGTCTACCTCTATCAGCTCGGACTTCCCTTCCTGCCCGGTGCGATCGGCTTCGTGGGGGCCATCTTCGCCGGCGTTTGGGTCGGCCTCGAGTACCCAATCGCTCTGGTCGCTTTCGAGGGGATGCCGGAGGGGACGATTGCGATCTTCAGTGAAGGCTCGCTAACTTTCCTCCCGCTTGCTGAGGCGATGGGTGCGAACTTCGCCGCGTGGGCCGTCTTCGTCATCTTCTACGCGTTCGTCGCGAGCGTCCTTCCCGTCTGGGTGCTGTTGCAGCCGCGTGACTTCCTGACATCGTCGATTCTGTACGTCGGCGTCGGTGGGATGTTACTCGCCGTCATCGTTGGGACTATTATCGGCTTCAGCCCGGTCGAGATCGACGCTGTCTGGACTGCAGACGCTGATACGGTGACTGTCGATGGGCTCACTACGAACTTGCCCGCGTTCACCGGATTCGTCCACCCGGCACTCGGGCCGCTGTTTCCGTTCCTGTTTATTACGATCGCCTGTGGAACCATCAGCGGGTTCCACTCGCTGGTTTCCTCGGGAACAACGGCAAAACAGCTCGACAAAGAAACCGATGCCCGACTGATCGGCTACGGTGGGATGCTCGGTGAAGGGCTGCTGGCGGTGACGGCCATCCTCGCCGTTGCACTCGTCGCAGGCGCAGGTGACAGCCTCGCAGCAGCACTCGTTACCTTCCCGGCAGGCGGTGGTGCCCTGCTTACCGTCTTCGGTATCGGAATCACGGCCGCGACGACGTTCATCGGCCTGTTGTTCGTCAGCTTCCTGCTGACCAGTACCGACACCGCGATGCGACTCGGTCGGTACATGCTCGAAGAGATCATCGGCACGCCAGAGACGCAGGTCGAGGAAGTGATGACCAACCGGTATGCGAACGCCAGCGTCGCCGCGATCGGTGGCTACCTGCTGGTTGCCTCCGGCACGTGGGAGAACATCTGGCCGCTGTTCGGTGGCGCAAACCAGACGCTCGCAGCACTCGCCTTGCTCGTCGCGACAATCTGGCTCGCCAACTGGAGCGATAACAAACAGCTGCTCAGTACAGGAATCCCGCTGATCTTCATGATCTCCGTGACGATCATCGGGCTGCTCTGGATTGCGCTGTTGCGAAATCCCGGGGATATCATGTCTCCAGAAACCGGTACCATCGAGATGGTTTCACTTGGCTTACAGAGCGCTATCGCACTCACCTTGGTCGGGCTCACACTCGCCTTGCTCCGACTGGGGTATCAGAGCGTCTCCGAGGCCCGACAGGGACTCGATAGCGATGGCGTAACCGGAACCGAACCGAGCGACGACTGATACGGATCGCGATTTAGCGGCACACGACTCCGTATCGGCCACAGCGGCACACTTTTTCAACTGCGATCTGTAGCGCCATACCAGCTACAGATTCACAACGGAGCCGTCTAGCAGAGATTAATTCTACCAAACACATAGAAAGTATTATATATTCGCAGTATTGCTACTACGCTGTGGCAGTCGATCAGCAGTCGCCGATCGCCTCAGTGCTCAACGGGGCCGGATGGACGAGTAAGGTGGCGATCGAAGACGACGAAATTCACGCAGAAACGGTCGAAACGCCGAATTTGCGTGACGTATACGACGCGATCGCACACGAAAGTGACGGATGTGGTGTCGTCATCGTCGACGGACAGGAACAACAGTTTGCGATCGAGTACGAAAACGGCGAGGTGACCGATATCGAACAGCGGTCAGGCTCGTACACAATAAACCGGATGTCCCGTCTGGAGCGGCTGTTTTCGAGTCTCGCATCGGTGAGTCTCTTCCTGATCATTGGGTCGATTCTAACCGGCCTCGTCGGGCTCGTTCTTGAGACGCCGTTTTCGTTCGTCGAGTCCGTACTGGGCGTCGTCGCCGGAATTATCGGCTTTTTCATGTTCTCGGTTCTTACAGGCGTCGTCCCCGGGATGACCTATGGTACCCAAGATGGAACGCCCGGTGACGGCATCGCTGGCTTCGATCGGCTCGAACGCGCCCAACAGCTCGCCCTCATCGCGATCGACGATGCGAAATCGATGCGAAACGAGTCATATCAGTACGGACAGAAGACAGTGCTCACCTCTGCGGGCGTGATGGTCCTGTTTTCGTATCTGTTTGTTCTCGGCTACATCAATTTCGGCGCGATCGGCTTGATCGGGGTCGCAGCGATCGTGCTCCTGCGGACCGTTTTCGGGGTGCTGGTTTCGAACAATCTCGACTGGATGGCAACCGAGATCGACGACGGGCGGGTGCAGTCGATCATCGACGAACTCAACGCAAACAGCGAGTACAGCATCGATCCGGTGGTGTACGGCTACGGCAAGTCGGACAATCCAGTTCATGCGAATATCGCGATGGCGCTTCCCGAAAAGAATACGCTGTTGCTTCCCAAAGGAGACATCGAAAACCTTCGCCGAGACGAGCTGAAAGCGGTAATCGCACACGAGTACAAACATCTCGTCTCTCACTATCCAGCAGTGCTGGCGCTGGTCGAAGTGGGGCTGTATCTGCTCCCCGGTATCGTCCTGCTTGTAACCGGACTCACACCGACACCGCTGGAACTCGGCACGCTGTTGGTCGTCTACTTCCTCGTGTTTCAGGCGCTTACCGGCGCAGTCGTCAAACGCTGGGAGCGCCAGGCCGATGCGTTCGCTGCAGAACAGAGTTCGCCACTCAGTCTTGCCTTTGCACTGACCCGACTCGTCGACGGGCACGTCCTCGACAGCGGTGACGAATCGCTGCTCGCAGACGGTGCCACGGAGATCTACCGCTCACATCCGATTCCACACAAGCGGGTTGCAACGCTTATCGACGATCACACTGGCGAAACCTAATGAACCAGACAGATCGCTGTGGCTACACGTGGCCGCCCGGACACGACGAACACGACGCTCCCTCGAACCAGAGTTGCTGTTTCC
>LKMJ01007460.1_pt1 | contig 10300 bp, 19 predicted proteins | sample 643391 | NCBI WGS metagenome assembly LKMJ01 (sample SAMN04112250, study PRJNA286221) | soda lake metagenome | biome: soda lake; feature: Kulunda Steppe; material: water; isolation source: sample PL-Br10 brine of Picturesque Lake | place: Russia: Kulunda steppe | collected 2010-07
CACACACACACACACACACACACACACACACACACACACACACACACACACACAGAACGCACCACCGCCCGCCCCCGCACCTGGCCCGCGGCTGGATGGGTGCAGTGGCCAGCAGGTGGCGCATCAGGCCGGCCTTGCCACTGCCCGGGTCGCCCAGCAGCACCGGGTGCAGACCCGCGTGCAACGCCAGAACCGCTGCGTGCTCCAGGGCAAGCGTGCGGGCCGAGGGCACAAACAGCGAGGGCTGGCCGGTAGCCGGCTCGTGGTAAAGGTGCCAGCGGCCGCTGGGTCCCATGAGCCTGCGTGTGCACATGCATGCGGCGTACCATTGTGGTGTTCTCCTGCTTGGGCCCTCTGAATGTACGTGTGTTTGTGCGTGCATTCATTTGCGTGCATGAAAGCGTTTAATTTGAAGGCCACCAGAGGGCGAGGCAGGCACGCCACTGCTTTGCACAACGCGCGGTTTTCCCCGGGGGAAGGGGTGAAGCGCTCAACAAGCACTCACTCAGGCAACACAGGTAGCTTGGTGCATGCGCGAGGTGCGCTGGAGCTGTGCAACGCTCTACCACACACCCACACACCCACACCCACACACCCTCACAAAGCGTGGGTGGGCAGCTGCACCTTCACCCACACCCACACAAACGCGAGGGCGGCCGCACCTGGAGTCAAAGGCGTCAGGCGGGGGCTGCAGTGTACTGTGCGCCTGGCCTGCCAGGTCGCCGAGCGCCGCCTCCCACCGCACCCACTCCCCATTGCGGGGTCCCAGCACGTAGGCCCCGATGTCAGCGCCCTCCGGTGGTAGCGCATCCTCTGCCTGCACGCTCGCAGCGGCCTCCCGCAGCGCCTGGCTGATGCGTGTGCGCATGGACGCCTGCAAATAAATGGGCACAAGCAAGTGCGCGTACACACGTGTCTCCTTGGCTGTGGAGGTACACCACCCGCGTGCAGGCGTGGAACGACACCATGCAGGGTGTCATGTGCTTTAAACCGGCAGCACTTGCAAAGCATTTCATGCAGCATATAGGGCTGGATACACACAACACCAGGCCCTGCGCACGTGCACTGCCAGCTGTGAAGCAAACCGTACACACAGCCGTCCGCGCCACACATTTGTGTGCATCCGCGGGTTGGCAGGATTACATGCACGCTTTCACACCTGCACCCGCACCCACACAAGCAATAGCAATCAATGAGGAGCACGCACAGTCAAGCAAGGGGACGCCCACGATTGCACACACATACAGACACACACTCACCTGCATCGGCAGCGCCGCAAACGACCAGTGCAGCGCAAACAGCGTAGCACGAGCAAGCAGCAATCCTGCGGCCTCAGGCGCTGGCGGCAGCTCCAGGCCATCCAGCAGCTGGGCCAGCAGAGCCAGCGAGGCGTGCGTGGCGCTGGCTGCCAGCAGCGCGCCGTGCTCGTCCACCGCCACGCTGGCCGACACGGGCGGGGGCGGCGCATGTTGCTGCGGCGCTTTATGGGGGCCGAGCAGGTCCTGATCGTGCTGGGCGGTGGCACGCTTGCTGGGATGGGGGGAGGGGGCGTGCGCGGCCCCGTTGAGCACGCGCGTGCAGCCAGCCACGGCCTCCAAAATGAGCGTGGAGGGCTGGCGGGACAGTGCCTCTGCTGCTGGAGCGGGCAGGTAGTGGGCAGCGCAGGTGCGCGCGAGGGAAAGCGCCACCGCCCTGTGTGCGTGGGAGGAGGGGGAAGGGGGGGCTTGTAGGCAGCGCATTTCCCTTTGGGCCACATTTCCCTTTGGGCCACGTGCACGGGGTGCAGCACATGCAGTGCCCACACACATCCTTTCCCTCTTGTAACACACGCTCACACGCTCACAGATGCGCACACACAGCATGGTCAAAGTTGCACGCACAAACCACATTTTTGCACACTCACACACACATGCAGCCCCACACATTTTCAGACCTTAAATACACACGTACGCATGCACATGCATGTACGCAACAAATATACCTGCGTGTGGTGGCCCTGTTGTCTAGCAGCGGCTGGCCCAGGAACAGCACGGGCGCAGCGGCCACCAGCGCCGGCGACGCGCCTGCCAGGCTGCTGCACTCCCACACCACCTTGGTCCTAGGACGCAAGGCCAAGCCGCCCCCCCCGCAGCCGCCTACTGCCACCGCACACAGGCGCGCACACAAGCAGGAGATGGGTTTGGGGCGGTTGCGCATGCAGATGCCGCAGCTTGTGTGAGGCATGGTCTGCAGGATGCACGCGTGCTGTGTGTAAGAATCTTTGGGCAGAAGGAGATGAGTGGACCTGCAGGTACAAAGCAATGAGCTGCTGCAAAGCGGCCACGCCTCCTCCCGCTCATCAGGAAGCCAGCAATGCCCTGGTTAATGACTCGTCCGGTGTGCACACATGCACAGATGCACTGGTGCTATGCACCAACCTTGGCGGCCACTCAGCCACCGCCACACCTGCCCACCGCCCCCCCCCCGGACAAGCCAGAAGAAGGCGCCTGGCGCCCTGCGCACCTGCGGTTTTTGCGCGCGCGCCTATAACCAGGGGCAGCAACACCTCAGCCGCAAGGGAGGTCAGGGGGCCATCAAGCACCAGCCACTCAGACGCGTATGCCGCCGGGCCAGGGGCCACCTGCACACATGCGCCCATACACACATACATACACATGCACAGTTGGAGACGTGGTACGAACAGCACGCTTGCGCTCAACTTGCTCACGCAACACGTGCTCACTCACATGCACATGCCATGCCCATAGTACCGCACGCATAATGCACACATGTCATGCACATACACGCACAAGCACACATGCACACGCACACGCACACACATGCACGCATGCAAGCACACAGACACACACACACAAGTACGCAAGTGTGCCCGTCCTCACCTGGATGCGCGGCGCAGCGCTGGGGGGGGCGCCGAACGCAGCATTTGACGGCACAGGCCCAAGTCCCGCCGCGCCCACAACATCGCCAGCCTCCTCGCGTGCGCGCACGCACACCTGCTGCGGCTCCAGGCCCTCCAGCACAGACGATAGCCACGCGCCTAACCCCGCACGCGCCGCGGGGGCGGCAGCAGCATCCGACAGGGACCCCGGGGGACACGCGTGCCCTTGCCCTGTGCCGCTGCTCCCCCCTGCGCCCAGCACCCAGCCCGGCAGCGCCAGCGCCTCCGGGCAGCAGTGCACCAGCGGCGGGTGCGCGTGCGCGCGCGCACTCGGGTCCGCGTGCAGGCTCAGCGCGGCCTCGCCAGACACAGCGGCCACGAGCGCGCGCCAGGCCAGGCTCTTGCCCACGCCCGGCCCACCCACCAGCAGCACCGTGCCGGCGCCGCGCAGCTGGGTGGCCAGGTCCAGTACCGTGCGCACCAGGCGCGTGGGGTGCATGGCAGTCCAGGGCATGCCGTGCCGGTGGCCTGCGGGGCCGTGCGGGCAGGCGGGCGGGCAACGGAGGTTGGGCGCCAGGCGCAGGCACATGGCGGGGCATGCAGGCGGAGCACCACACGTGGCAGGAGGGGGGTTTGCGCTGCTTGGGGCAGCTGCAGGTGGGGGTGCGCTGCTCAGGGCATAATGCGTGTGGGCCGGCAGTCGCTCAAGAGGGCAGGCAAGGCAGCTGCAGGGTGATAGGCGATCCAGGCGGCGCCAGGCGCAGTGATCTACAGTGGGAAGGTGAAGGGGCACGCTGGCGAATGGCAGGGTGATAGGCGTGGGCGGGATGTATACGCGCGCACTCCATTGCTGCATGTCTGGACAGCATGCATGGGTGCGCACTCGGGCCCATGTGTGTGTCTGTGAGTGCGTGCGTGCGTGCTATCTGAAGCACTTGTCTGCGGGCCTGCATGGCAGCTTGCAGCTGCAAGGCGTACGTGCAGGTGAGGCACGCGCAATGGAGCTGCAGAGGCGCACACATGCTCTGACAGGCCGCTTGTTGGTGAACCACCACCTAATGAGGCGGAGCCTCCAGACGCCGGCCCACCCCCCCCAGCAAACAACCAGATGCAGCACGTGCTCTATCTGCCAAAGCAACCCAGCACAAACAGATGCAGCACATGCTCTATCCGCCAAAGCAACCCCAGCACAACCAGGTGCAGCGCGTGCTCTGGCCGCCAAAGCAACCCCAGCACAACCAGGTGCAGCACGTGCTCTTACCGCTGGCCCACCCCCAGCACAACCTTGCGCTGTCGACAAACATTTCCCCCAGCACGCACCACAGGCCCATCCCCAACCCCAGCCCCATTTCACCCCACACACCGCTCCACCCCACACACCGCTCCAGCCCACACACCGCTCCAGCCCACACACCGCTCCACCCCACACACCGCTCCACCCCACACCTCTCACACCTCACACACCCCACCTCCGCCCTATCGAGTCTCTCCCACCTTGAGCCACTTGGGGCAGCAAGTTGGCTGCCTTTGCAGGGCTGCCGCTGCCACTGCCACCGCCTCCACCACGGGGGCACTCCCCTGTGGCCTGCACGTAAGCATCGCGCGCAAACGCCTCCATGCGCAGCGCGTGGCCTTCCGGGGACAGCCCCTGGTGGCCCAGTGTGGCGCCCTGCACACCGCGGCAAGCACGAGCACACGCACGCAGGCAGGCAGGCGTTGATAAGAGGCGAGTAGCAAATGAATGACGGAAAGAGAGGGGAGCAAGCGCGCTTGGCAACCCTGCAGCCCCCAGGGTGAGCACCGGTGCCCCTTCCCTGTGCCGTGCATATGCAGCGTCACGGGCAACACTGCAACCACCCAGAGTGAGCGCTAATGCCCCTTCCCTGCGCAGTGCATGTGGCGTCACGCTCGTGCCCTGCTGCTGCCCCTATCCCCACCTTTGAGGCGATAGGGTTTACCATGGGCCATCCCCCTAAGCCCCCACACCCTAAGAGGGGGGCTGCAGGATGTTGCACAGCCTGCATGCACTAGCTCGCCCCCGCCCCACCTGCAGCAGCTCCATACCCCCGCGGATGCGACGGTGCTCTTCCCCGGCTGCCGCCGCCACCAGCATCTCCAGCCGCTGCTTGATAGTGTCCATGCTGGGCAGGCACCACTCTGTACCCTCACATGTCTCGCGTGGCCCGCCTCCTGAAAGCACGGGGCAGCCACAAGCACATGATCATGCACGCACCAGCTCGCCTGTGTGTGCATGTGCGTATCTCTGTGTTTGTACTCGCGCTGCGGAGGGCAGGAGGATGGGGGGATTAGGGGGGGGGGAGGTTGCTTTTGCAGGTGTGTGTGTGTGTGTGTGAGTGAGCCTGTGGACCTGCAAGTGTTGGGGTGCGTGTGAGGTTGGGATTTTGAGGGGCTTGGTCTGACACGCATACAACAGTACTAGATATGATGTTAATGTATGTTGACGCGAGCGTGGATCGGCCATGAGTGCATAAGCGCTCAAACACATGATGCCCGGCTACATTGCTTGTAGCGCTGCGGCCTGGCAGCACCTGCCTAGTCAGCTAACTTGGAACGAGTGCATGAGCGAGAAACGGAGGCCTTGCACAAGCAAACTTGCGGGAGGTTGCACTGCACATTGCAAGTTCCTGCCCACACTGACTCATGCAAACATGAGCCTTGCCGGTCAGCAGTAATAAGCTGGACCACCTTGGCTGGCCAATTATGCAGCAGTTCCTATTTTCAGTTGGAGCAGTCCACCAAGAGTATGGCAACATTTAGACCTGGAGGCGTTCAGTGGCATAGAAGGGAGCCTGCACATCTGCAGCTACCTGCATAGCTGCCACTGTTGGGTGATTCCAGGCTATTGGGAGACAAGAAGGTGGAGGGGGCGCGAGGCAAGGGGGGTGGGGCTGCAGGCGTGCCCGTGGGCGGCTGCGTGCGCGGAAGGCTGGATGTGACCTGCGTGCAGGTGTGCAGGTGTGAAAAGGGGTGTGCATGCATATGTGTGTGTGCGTCTACATTCAATACCATCGTGTCTCCTGACATGCATGTGTCTCCTGACAGACCAAGTGTCACCTGCATGAGGACTAATGCAGGGATTATTGCGAGGATCACAAACACATGCTGCGCAGGGCTGAGCGACGGCCAACTCAAGGCTCTGTGTAAAACAGTTTTGACAACAGTCACTGGAACGTGAGCACGCCAGCAGGCCGGGTGCAGCACGCGTCGTGTGCGCCGTGCCCCAGCAGCATGCCCCGGCCGCTGGGGCACCCTGCTACACACAAACACACGCTACACACAAACACACGCTGGGGCACCCTGCTACACACAAACACACGCTACACACAAACACACGCTACACACAAACACACGCTGGGGCACCCTTCTACACACAAACACACGCCGCTGGGGCACCCTGCTACACACAAACACACGCACACCCCAACACACACAGCAAGCAGGCTGGTGCAATGCGGGGAGCGCACAGCAGCAAGGCAGGTCACGGCGTGCCGCCATGCTGGCAAGCACACACGCGCGCACGCGTGCGCATGTGTGTGTATGTGTGTGTATGTGTGAAGAGCGGGGGGAAGGGAAAAGGGGGAAGGGGACGTGCGAATTTAGGAAGAAGGTGTGTGTGTGTGTGAGCGCAGGTGCATACACTTGTGTATGCGCAACGCACCTGGTGGACCAGGCGGGACAGCAGGGGCGCGTCGTCCGGGTGCGCGATGCGCAGCAGCACCGCGTGCAGCGCAGCGTCCACTGCATCAAGCGCGTTGCCGATGTCGCGCGGCGCGGGTGGCTGATGCGCAGAGCTGCCGCTGCTGTCGTGGCTGAGGCTGGTGGGGGCGGAGGGCGGGGGTGTGAATGATGCGGACAGCCACTGCTCGCGCACAAACACCATCAGGGAGCGCGCGAGCAGCAGGCCAAAGTTGTACTGGGGCCTGCGCAGATCACAGGCACAGGAAGGAGGGGAATTGCACGGCAAGTTGGGGGGAAAGCAGAACAGCCACAGGGGCCGCCGCTTCTTTGTACGATGCCAACCACTGAGAGACACAGCAACAGCATTGATATGCTAACACGTTGTAGTGAGGGTTCAAGGGTTGAGCATGTTTGCAAGGAGCGGGCGGAGGCGCACACAGGCGCGCATCACTTGGTGTCATGAGCGGCAAAATGGAGCTGTTCCATCGTGCACCTGTTCCATCGTGCACCTGCGTCCAAGTCAGGTGTGCCAGGGCCTTCAGTGTGCCACGGCACGCGCGCGCGCAGACATGCATGCATGCACCAAAATGCATTCATGAGAGCACCAGCACAGACACGCATACAGGCGCATGCACAAGTACGCACGTGAACGCGCGCATGCACGCACGCACCTGGGCGGCAGTTGCATGGCTGCCAGGTGGAAGCAGCACACCACCGCGCGCGCGGCCTCTGCGGCGTCCCGCAGCCCCATGCCCCTTAGAGAGATTTCCAGGGTGAGGGTGATGCCTGGGGGCGCCAGCATGACGGCGCGAGAAACCTGGCGCAGGCCTTGGCCCAGCTGGCTGCGGCCCACGCTGCTCGCATCCTGCGTGCGTGCGCGTGTCTGTGCTCAGCTGTGCACAGCCTGTGCAATCAGTGTGTATGTGTGCCATGCGTGCCATGCGTGCGGCATGCGCGCAGGTGAGCTTGGATGCCCTACATGTGTGCGCATGTTGGAGCGGCAGCCCTGTGCGCAGCAGCCCCAGCACATCAGGAGCCTCCAACAAAAGGTCCTACCTTGTTGGCTGAGTGTGCTAGTGTCCATGCACAGCATGCAATGCATGCCGACTGGAGAGGCGATCAAACACCCCTGTACACTACATTTGCAAGCGCATGCAGCCCAGCAGCAGCAGACGGCTGTGTCACTGTGTTGGCAGTGGGCTTGAGGCAGCAGACAATCCCAAGTACACACACTCGCACACACACTTACACACACACATGCATGCACACACGCACACGCACTTCTTCACATACGAACACACGCACACACACAAAAAACTACACACACACACACACGCACGCACACACACGCGCACACGCGCACGCATACGCACGCATACATGCACAAATGAATGCGTGCGTGTGTTATGTCACACAAACATGCGTTATGTCATACATGCACGCACAAGCACTCACAAAATCACGTGGGCATACAAATGCACAAGCACACACAGCTTGGCGCGCCCAGCAAAACTGAGTGCATGGGCCAACCACCCCTACAATCCGCTCCAGCCCCGGCACGCCGCACGCACCATGAGCAGGGAGTGTGGGGAGGACAGGTAGGCCCAGGCAGGCAGGGCCACAAACAGGGAGCAGGGCGCAGGGGCATCGATGGTGGTGGCCTTGGCCCAAGGGGAAGGGATGAGGCCTGTGTGGTTGCCGCCGCCAGTGGGCAGCACGATGTTGAGGCTGCCATAGAAGAAGGCGGACCACACCTCATGCAGCTGTTGGCTGAAGTAGGACAGCACCTGGAACAAAAAGGCGAGAAGATGGAGCAGGTAGAAGGGGGAGGGAATTGGGGGGGGTAAGGCACGCACACGCTGAGCATCACAGCGCAAGGTGGTTGTGCACGTACGTGCGTATTCATGTGAGCATGTGTGTGTGCATGGAGAATGCCCAGGCTGCACATGCACAGGCCACAGCTGCCATGCCTGCTTGACGCCTTGCGCATTGCGTACATGCTTACAAAGACGCACAAACTAATGATGTGGGCAAGATGGGGGCAAGCTCACATGGGGGCACAGCCTGCTGTGCTAATCGAGACGGAGCACGCTTGCAAGGCCTCCAAAATCAGTGCTGGGTTGCATGGCCGAACCTGCCTTGCAAAGCCATCAAGTGAGCAGCATGTCCTAAAAACCCTTCCAAGACTGCTTGCGCAGTCCGCCAGGCACCAGGAAAAAACAGTGAGTGCAACTGGCCAAACCAGCCTTTTGCACGCATTGGCCCAGGAAGGCTCAGTCTTGCTGCTGCGCTCCGCTGCCTTCTTATGGCCCAGAAAACGGTGGCCAGCAAGCCGCTATCCTCTCATCAGCCTGGTACATTTTGGCTCAGCACATCCCTCAGCATTACCACGATTGTGCATCCACCAGGCAAACGCTGCAAGTGCAGCTGACACTGCAAAAGCACACCTGGAGGCTCAGCTTGTATACACCATCGATGGCAAGCCAACAGTCCGATGCCAAGGCTCCCAGCAGCATCCTGTGCATGTGTGTGTGTGCGCGTGCGTGTGCGTGTTGGTGTGCATGTGTGAGCGTGTATGAATGTGTGCGTGATGTAAGCTTACAAGCAGGACAACAGCCTTGCAAGCAATTTCCAGAAGTCAACCTTGTGTTCTGACTCACACACACACACAGACACACACACACACACCAGGCAGCCTTGTGTTCTGCTATGAGTTCACATGCACCGTGCAGCCATGTGCGTATGCTATGATTCACAGACACACACGACTGTTTCCACTCTCCCAACCCCGCTCCATCCACGCATCCACTCCTGTCTGCAGCCATTGTAACACTGAGTGCGGAAATTCGTCCAAAGAGGACGAGCACAACGATCTCCCGCCGGCTGACGCAGCAGGTAGCTCTTGGACCGATAGGGCTATAGGACAAATAGGACACCGACAGGAGACCTACAGGACTAATAGGGCTATAAGACCAATAGGAAGTAAAGGGCCTTAGGACCAACAGGGCTAGGACAGCCTGCAGCAAGCACCCGTCTCTGCTTGGCACGATAGAGCAGCTGTCACCCACCTGACGCAGCAAGCAGCAGTGGTGTCCGGCCCGAGCTCTACAGCCGCGGCATACTTGCCCACCACCTGGGGAGGCAAGTGGCGCGCAGAGGGATGGGCACGGCAGAGCTGAATCTGGTGTGGGGCCAAGGGGCACATGTGTGTGCGCATCGTGTGTGCGCAGGCGATGCGTTGGGTGTACCTGCACACTGTTAGCTTGCAGGCCATGGCCTGTGGAGACCTGGCAGCACAAGACTCTCCCCTGACATGAGATGGCTGTGCACGCAGGCCAGGGCGGCGGGAGTACTGGCCCTTACAAACGGAGGGAACATGCCACTCACAAACAATGACGACAACACCCCAGCCAATGGAGGAAGGCTTAAACCAAGGCAGAGGGGGTTTACAAGTTCGGACAGGAAGGTGTGCAGCAAGACTGCTAAGGCAGCATCCCACTGTACTCAAACAGGGCTGGCAGGCTGCAGCGCCAAATGCCCAAACATAAAGCCAGCAACCCGCATGCGCGTGTGGAGGTTGTGCCTGAGCCCACAAGAAGGCACAACTAGGACGGTGTGCCCCAAGATATGCGCAAAGGCACAACTAGGACGGTGTGCCCCAAGATATGCGCAAAGGCACAACTAGGACGGTGTGCCCCAAGATATGCGCAAAGGCACAACTAG
>LKMJ01007462.1_pt1 | contig 10298 bp, 16 predicted proteins | sample 643391 | NCBI WGS metagenome assembly LKMJ01 (sample SAMN04112250, study PRJNA286221) | soda lake metagenome | biome: soda lake; feature: Kulunda Steppe; material: water; isolation source: sample PL-Br10 brine of Picturesque Lake | place: Russia: Kulunda steppe | collected 2010-07
CTGAGGAGGGTGGGAGATGGGTTGCTGCTGCTCCTGCTGCTGCTGTCGCTGCTCCGTTTGGCGGCACGTGACGAGCAGGCGGGAGAGGTTGGAGTGGAGGGAAGAGAGGGCAAGGGCGTGATGTTGGGGTTGAAGCTGAGGAGGGTCGGAGATGGGTTGCTGCTTCTCCTGCTTCTGCTGTTGCTACTGCTACTGTTGCCCATGGGCGTGTGTGGAGGGCTGGTGGGTTTGGTTGGGGTGTGGGGGAGAGAGGGTATGGGCACGCTGCCGTTGCTGTAGTTGAGGAAGGTGGAGGATGGGATTCAGCTGCTGCTGCTGCTGCCCCATTTGGCGGCACATGGTGGGCTGGCAGGAGAGGTTGGGGTTGAGGGAAGAGAGGGCAAGGGGGCGCTGTCGGTGTTGAGGCTGAGGAGGGTTGGAGATGGGTTGCTGAGGCTGTTGGGGCAAGCTTGGGGCTAAAGAGCCGAGCTTGCAAAGGAATGCCCTCATCTGCTCGAGGGGCTTGGCTAGGGGACACGAGAAGATGTGGGAAGGCTGAAGCTGGGTGGCGGGAGGGATATGATTGCGGGCTTGAAGAACAGCTGCGGCTGCTAGGATCCTTGGGTCCGGACCCAAGGGGGCGTGCGGGAAGTGACTTGGGTATACCCAGCTTACGCAAGCTGGAGTATCAGGCATAGAGCCCACATAGCGTGCCTGGCCGCGATGTGCTCGGCCCAGGGGAGGACCCCTATTCCCCCCTCCTCAAGAGACCTTGCCAAGAGGGTAGATGGGATTCCCTGACGCCCTTCCCTACTGTCACCGTCCACGGTGTTGGCTGACAGGCGCTGGATCTTCCGCACACTCTCAGGAGGCACTTCCCGAAACTTTGCAAAGAACACAAGTTTTCTTAGAGCATACTTCAATGTCCTAAAAGCCGTGCCGCAGGTGGCGGGAGAAAAGCGGCTGAGCTTCCCACGTTTGAGACGGGCGCTCTCAATGAGGGCATATGCATCCCAATTGCTGGGCTGGGCTAACCCTAGATTTGAGGTTTTCTGCTTTTTTTGACTGCATTGAGCACCATGCTTGGTTCAATGATAGAACAATATCGATACTTGAACAATGATACAATGGTTTCTGAGAGTCATATCCTGCTGGGGAAGTCTATTAATGCAGTTTTGTCATAATAGACTGCCTCTGATGTAAAATGGTCATTCATCAACCCGAGTGTGGATGTGCAGGAGATTGGGGCACAGCAGCTATTCTTGCTACAGAAGCCATGCAAAAGCTGCATATCGAAGCTGCCATCATCTATTATAAATGCCAACCTCGTCCAGTACCAAACTCGGCCAAGTTATCAAGAGCATATATTTTGTTGAGCTCAAGAAACCAGAAAGTAGAGTCGTAGATTCCTGTTTCTGTATCAATGAGATTAATATCCCGCTGCCAGAGAGATGTGCATGAATAATCGAAGAGGTGCTTGCACACCTGAACAAGCGCAGCGGCTACTGTGCAACACAACAATGAAAGGATATTTTGAATATTATCTATATTGTCCTGTTCGGTTTGGTTTGGTGGAACGAACAAATCACAACGGACAGCTCTGGGATGCCAGCTTAAACAAACATTAGGCTGCGCTAGATTTGTAGGTTGCATACGAGCTTGAAAATAGACAAAATTGCTTAAAAGTGCAGATTTTGCGCCCAGTGACAGGCATGGCGACCCAGGCTGAATGCTGAGACTGCGAGCCCTGCCTCCGCTGTGCTGCAGTCACTGCTGCTGCTGCTGCTGAGGGCAGGCTGCGCGCAGCGGGAGCGAACACGCAAGCACTGCGTGCAAGCAGGAGCGTGCCCGAACTGGGGGAGACTCCCCCGCCGTTCACTTCTGCCCAGATTACCCCGGGTAGGCGAGCAGAGGCTGCGAGTACGAGTGCATGCATACATATGCAACACTGTGTGTGCGGGCAGGCAAGCGCGTCTTGTAGTTGGAGTCTTCAGCCTTCCGTGAGGCTTGCTCCTGGAGTGTGCTCGCATTGCTGCCTCCCTTTCGCAGCTGCCTAATGCTCAAGGCCCAGCGCGGCCCGTGAACTGATCACAAGCATCCTCGCTACGTGTGTGCGTCTGTCGTGAGCGGCAGCTCTGCATGCGTGGCTCCTGGGACTGCAAGTTTAACTTGCAGCAAGGGTGGGCTTCCCTCTCCTGCCCTTCCCCCGCCCTGTTTGCCCTCTGGCCCGCCCCACACCCGCCCCTGTGTGCTGTGTATAACACATCCACCTCCCCATGTGTGCCTATTTGGTGCCTGACAGCCCTGGGGCAGGCTATACAGGCTGCTTTCACCTGACTTTTCCCGTCCTGCCCTCTTCCAGCTCTCGTGCCTGCTCCCCTGTTGCGCCTCCGCCACCCGTTTTGGCACCAGGAGGCGCGTTCCGATATCAACTCTATGATGTGGCTTGGCGGACGGCTTCCGGATTGCGGCCTGAGGGCCAGGTGCAAGCATGCCACATCCATTCGCACGCCCTCTCTCTCTCTCTCTCTCTCTCTCTGGCTTGCCCGCCCCCCTTCCTTTCATCTCAGCCCCTGCGCACACATTTGCAGGCACTGCGGCATGAGCACCTCGTCCTCTCAAGATGACGTGCAGCCCATCCGTGACTGCATCCAGCAGCAGCAGCGGCAGCAGCAGCAGCAGTATGGACCCTCGACCTCCGCTGCTTCCCAGCCCCCTGCCTCCGCACACTTCGACCCTGTGCTGCCTGGCTTCTGCCTGGGCAGCTCCTGGTGCGAGAGCAAGCGCTACACGGTGCAGGAGGTGATCGGCAAGGGCAGCTACGGCGTGGTTTTTGCCGCGATCGACAGTACGACAGGCGCCCGGGTGGCCATCAAGAAGATACAGTCGGTGTTCGACAATGTAGCAGACGCCACGCGTATTCTACGGGAGATCAAGCTTCTGCGGCTGCTCAAGCACCCGGGTGAGTGTCTGGTTCTACTCATCCGCACTGCTCGCCCGATGAGCCCGTGGCCCAGTCATGTGACAGCAGTTCGTTGATCCTTCCCACGCGCCTTCCCAACGAATCCCAATTCAATGGATCTCCCACTGCTCCTGGAACTCGAATAGATTTGCAACGGGCGACAGCGGCACAAGGTCACATGGGCGGGACTTGCGTCAGCCCGGCTAAGCCGACAGCTACCTGTTGCCGCCGTCCGGCCGTTGCTCGTTTAGAGGCACCAACCATTCTGGCGTTTCAGATCGTGGTGGTGCCACGCCCTGCTCAGCCTGGTCTTGCAGTGCTGGCTTGGCATCCAGCCTACCTCTCTCCCCCTCTGTACGGCAGGGCTCTGGACTGCCTGTGCCTGACCTGTGCCTGGCCGCAGATGTTGTGGAGATCAAGCACGTGCTGCTACCCCCTGATCCAAGAACCTTCAAGGACATCTATGTGGTGTTCGAGCTGATGGAGTCGGACCTGCACACGGTCATTGAAGCCAACGATGACCTCACTCATGACCACCACAAGGTAGGCAACAGTGCCACTCTGCGCATTGCGGTCCAGCCCACCGCTGAGGGCTGCCTCAAATAGGGTATGCCACTGCGATGCTCTGCGCCTGCTGCTCTGCTCGCTCAAATCAATGCGCAACATTGTCCAAACCCGCTTCCCAGGTTTTCCTGTACCAGCTGCTACGAGGCCTTGATTTTATCCATTCGTCTGGAGTCCTGCACCGAGATCTCAAGCCCAAGAATATCCTTGCCAACTCCAACTGCAAGCTTAAAATCTGCGGTAAGGACAAGGAGGGTAGAAGCTTGATCTCGGTCATCTCAGTGTGCACCATGCCTCTGGCCAAGCTGCGCGTGTGGGCCAGGGCTCCAGCTCTGCTGTTTTGTCGCGCGGAAAATTTAAGGGCTTGCAGGGCTCGACACCCACACCCTGAAAACTTGCTAGGGAGCAGCGATAGCCCTGCTTACTTGCAGCATGCGACCCTGCATTCTCTTGTCATGCAACACTTCACCTTTTCAAAGATGGTCATTCCCTCAACTTTTAAACAGGCATTCCACTTGTTTTAAGCATGCAGCTATGGGATTTTTCCTGTAAGCTCCAGGTGAAGGCGCATCGTAGTGACGTATCATGCAGGTGCTCTGTGCATGTTACGGCATGAACACTGATAAAATTGTTAGGATCAAAATGCCCTGTGACTGTTAGGAACTTTTTCTCATCTGGCACTGACCTTCTTGCTCAGAAGATTGTAGGTGGCAAGCGACTCAATAGGAGTAAAAGGGAAGGCTTCTCTCGCTTGCTGCGTCAAAATGCCAACCCAGGACACACAGGTTACGTGTCAAAACCTATGTCTGGCCTTCAGCTTGCACCTCACATGTCATTATGATACAATGAGCACAGCCTTCAACCCCACACCCACAGTCTTCCTCTCCTTTTTTCCTTCTGCACGACAGACTTCGGATTGGCCCGTCCGTTCATCTCAGACCCCGCCACCTCTCCCATTTTTTGGACTGACTATGTAGCAACACGGTGGTACAGGGCCCCTGAGCTCTGTGGCTGCTTTTACGGCCGTTACACCCAAGCAGTGGATATCTGGAGTATTGGTTGCATTTTTGCTGAGGTGCTTCTGGGGCGGCCGCTTTTCCCTGGCAGGGATGCAGTGAGCCAGCTGCAGGTGCGTATGGATGCACGTCGGCAGCCTGTGCAGCGGTACTCAGTCTGCCCATGCGATGCTTGCCAGGCAGGCGGTCCTGCCCATTCATGTGTAATGTTTGCATCATGCCTCAGGATGGCTTCGCTTTGGCCCTTGCAAACAGGGCTCCTGTGGCTGCGCGCCTGTTCTTTGACCCACAATTTTGGTAGAACAAAAAGGGATATTCTTCATACTCTCACTTGTTCAACACTTCCTCAATGATTGCCTGCACAGATAATCACCAACCTGCTGGGGAAACCACCACCTGAAGTGATTGAGCGCATCAGCAACCAAAAGGTAATGCTTGGGTCTGTCGCCTGTGATTTGTTGCAGTAGTTGTGCTGTAGGTTGAACTGACTGTAAGAATGGATTTTTTTCGCTTTCATTGCTGGTTAAGTCAAGGGGGCCTCTGCTTGCGTAGCTCTGTATGGAGGTACATGAATTGTCACAGCCTTAGATGCCCTCTGCTTGCGTGCTTTGTGAATTCTAGAAGGCAATACACTCCAGCATAGGCAGTTGCTGTTGTCGTTTCCCTTGCTCAAGCACTTGCGCAGCGAGCGCATTGCTGAGTGCATGCTCATAAACATGCATGCTCTGCCATGCTTGTTGTGTGCTCGCAGGCCCGCACCTTCTTAGCAGCTATGCCCCCAAAGCCACCAGTCCCCTTGGAGCAAAAGTTTCCGAATGCAGATAAGGGTGCACTGGCGCTCCTGCAGAAGCTCATTGCTTTCGACCCAGCAGACAGGCCGAGTGCTGCGGAGGCTTTGAAAGACCCGTACTTTGCAGGCTTACCAAGCACGACTCAGGTGCACAGGCCGCTGACAGCATCTCCGTGTTGGCTTCTGAATAATATTGTGATTGGCTGCTGCCCTGCAAGTGCATGCCTGTGAGAATTGGCTGCATCTGGCATGCTAGCTCCACTTGAACTATGACAGGGTTTTGCTTCTGCAAGAGCTTGCGTTAACATCCAAGAGTATATTGAGGAAGCTGGGAACAAGGATCTTATGCCATATTGAAATGGGCATGCCTACATGGTCATGCTGAGCGTTTTGTGTGTGCAAATTTTTTTTGGTGCAGGAGGCTTTGCCAATCTCTCAAGGCCACTTTGATTTTGAGCTGCACAGATTGGATGAGCCAACAGTCCGAAATCTTATTTACCAGGAGGTAAGGACAGGTTTCGCTGCTGCCGTCCTCACAAGCATGTAGGCTGCTTGCTAGCTACCGCTAGCCCTGAAAGCCCTTGCCCCACCCTCACATCTGAGCAACGCTGACGTCTGCTAGCTGTGCTGGGCATGTGCATGCAGATTCTGCACTACCATCCAGCTGTTTGTGCCGCCTACCAAGCCAACATGATTCGGAACTCCCAGCAGCTGGGCGTGTTTGCGCCTGTGACTGCACCAGGCAGCGATGTAGGACTCAGGCAACAGTTCCTGATGGTAAGCCGTGCTCCTCCCTGCGCTCCCTTAGCTCATGCCATGATTGGTTGTGGAAGGCTCTTTGCTGGCCATGCATTCATGGGTATGAGGCGGAAAAAAAGGGCGAATGTTTGATTGCTGCACCCTCTCCCCATGGTGGTGTTCACGGTGCCTGCCTGACGTGCATGGCCTCTATGTGATGCTTTTGGATTGTGGTGAGCTTACCGCAGCCTTCCGTCCCCGCTCATTCAAGCATTTCACGGGTCTGGTCTACCTGCACAGGCGGAGAGCTCGCATGCCACCATTGAGGAGGCCCAGCAAGCTGGCAGGGCGGCCGCGGTGGCGCAAGCAGCTGCAGTCTCCAAGCACGCAGCCTTGCAGCAGCAAGCCCTGTTGCTGCAGCAGCACCTGCAGCAGCAGCAGCAGCATGCACACCAGCAACAACAGCACATGGCAGTTGGCATGAACCCGCAGTGGGTGGCGGACATGTCTAGCTTGCCGTTGTCCCTCTTGCAGCAGCACCAAGGGCCTGGGCTGTACAACTCCCACTACCTCCAAGGCTTCAACCAGCACACGCAGCCTGATGCAATGGCGCACATCTCCCTCGCTGCAGCATATGCGTGCCAGTTGGAAGCTGCCAGTATGCACATGGGGGGCGGGCCTGGCAAGATGTGTGCTCAGCAGCCGCAGCCCGTGCCGTATGCGCATGGGCTGCCGCCCCTACAGCAGCAGCAGCAGCAATTGCAGCAGCAACAGCGGCTGCCCAGCCTGGGCGGCAGCGGGAGTGGCGGCAGCGCTGGAGCGTTTGAGAGCTCGACCATTCCTGAGTCCCAGCAATCAGAGTTCGATGCGCTGATGGATGCGGGCCAAGGCGGCGGCAGCTGCTCTGGGGGTGGTAGTAGGCTGGCGACGGACCTGTACGCGTAGGTAGACGCCCGTACCCCTACATCAGGGAACAAATAGGACGCAGGCCAGTGCGCATCTCATCAGGGAGTGTGTGGACAGGGCGCGAACCCTGAAGAACCCTGAAGTGCCTGTGCGCATGTGCCGGGGCCAGCATGCGCGTGAGAGTACGTTCACAGGGTCAAGCCTCTGTGTGAAGTCAGGTGTGCCTTAAGGTGCTGGTCCTGGAAAGGGCTACAGGGGCGCTTTTGCAGCACTCTCAAGCCAGAGGATAGTTATGGAAGTAGGCAAGCAGGGAACGAAGCAGCATGCTGGGCAACGCGGGAGTGCGCAGAACCAAGTATTAAGGTATGGTTAACCCTTACCAAGGGTTGTCAGCAGGGTTACAGGGGGGGCCATGAGGCAAACAAGAAAACTGCAGGTCTGATGACCGTAAAAGGTGGGGAAGGCTATTGTGATGGCAGTGGCCACTAGGGTCATCAGTCGGCGCCTGACGCCTACCCTGTGATATGATCATCTGAGTCCTCATGTGCAATGTACTGCTGTAGCCTGTAGAATCTCAGCCTAGGTGCGCGCGCTGGGTTATTACTTGCTTGATCAGGAGTGTAGCCGCGATCGCGACCGCAAATTCCTGTGTCTGCATGAATCTGGGTTTGCTTGAGCATGTGATGCAGTTGCCGGCCTCGGTTTGATGTGTCTTGGTGCTTGGTTGCTGGGCTGTCTGGGTGGGCAAGCCGATGCAGTCTGCCACCTGCCCTTGGCTGATGTGTCTTGAGCCCTTGCAGCTCATTGATTATGGCAATTGATATAAGGTTCCTCCCACAGGGGCTTGCACTGCCTAATCGTTTCGAGTCAGCACGCATGCAGTGTATTGAATGAACTGTGGGCCGCTGCATGGCCAAGAACTACAGGATATGAGGGTGTTGGGGTTGTATTGGCACCAGGCAAGCCACAGGGAATTCTCGATTTGTTATGTGCATTAGTTGTATTTATCGGTCCCTAATGGTGCCGTCAGCTTTTCCCAGTTGCGTAGGGTGTGTGTGGATGAAGGCACGTGGCATCAGGGTCAGGCCCTTCCAACTATTAAAACATGTTATGGTGGGGCACTGCGGTGTTTCCTGGCTTTTGTGTAGCTATAATGTGCAAAAGAACCAGATGGTAGATGCGGCAAACAGCCAAGGTTGGTGTGAGGCACAGGCAACCCCCCACTGGAAATGTGGGGGATCATGGCTTGCAGTTGATTCTGGGTTGCGCATCTCTTGATTTTGTATTGCTCAAGCACTGCAACATGGCTGTGTGCCTGCGTCGCAAACACATAGCTCCATTTGGACTATCTGCTCAGGTAGAATGTTGTCAGGCTGTAGCTCCTCGATTCTAAGGTAGGTCCGACTTGCACAAGCCTCCACGTTGCCCCAGTCCTCCATTATTCCCAATAAACCTTCCTGTGTGCATGCTCTTGCAAGCTTCCTCCGCTCTTTTGTATAGACAAGATCAGGTCAGTCTTCGCAAGGACCAATTCTGATTATCCTTTGTGCAGTTGTAGAGCAGCTAGGGAAGCAGAGCAGTTGAGCCTGACTGGTCAGTAGCGTAGATCATTAGTTTCGCTTTCAAGGGAGCCGAGGATGAGATTTAGTGGCAGGCATAGTGTAGCTCTTGATGGGCCGTGAAGATCATGTGTGCTCCTCTATTCATGCATGAAGCAACTACAAGGATGATGTGTGCAACTTCAGTGGCAGTCAGTCCTATTATTTATCTCTTTCCACTTTTTCGGGTCCCTAAATAAATAAAGTAAATAGAATATTTGTAACTTTACAAGGTCAATCCTGTTTCTCAGCTGGGTTGCCGCTTTGAGCAAGAGGATCCAGGTATGTGCTGGTCACTGCAGGTCGATCATAGATGCAAGCTCAGGTTTACTAAGCTTTTCAAGGCTGCATCCGCCAAACGTGGGCAGCATACCAAGGTTTACAAACACTCAGGCAGTTGAAACGTTCTGCTCCTCACACAGTGCCAGGTGCAATTTGTGCAGTATCCTAAGCTTGTAAGGAACTCTGTGCTGTTGTTGCAGAGCAGCTCGACATTCAGTTTGTGACCAGAGAGTTTGAGTCAGGAGGTAAGGTTAGGTACATAGATGTATCCGCCGAACGAGGGCAGCTTAGCTGAAGCCTAAAAGGCCTGCAACCCAAACCAAAAGGGAAGCGCTCACAGCAGAAGATGGGTAGTGTCTGAAAGCCAGATGTTTTCGGTGAACAGCTCTAAGGCAGTTCATGAGCACTCAGGGACAAGATCAAGGCAAAGTTTACAAGTTTCAGTTTGACCTTCAGCCAGGTAGTTTGACTGATCAGGTTGCTGGTGAACACCAGCCATAAAAAAAACATCCATAAGCTCTGAAATAAAACGATAGGAATCATTAGTTTTTCTGGAAAATTTGAAGACATCTTCAGAACAAGCTTGAGAGAAATAAAAAGCTCCAGTCTGATTGACAGTAATTTTGTGCCATAGGTGAATTGTGAAACAAGTCTGCAAACAAGATCAAGGCAAACTTTGCCTTGAAGGATCTGGTGGTTATAAAAGACAGGAAGTCTACGTATCGTTACACTGTGCAGTTGTTGCCGGAGCTGCTCGACATTCAGTTTTTAACGAAGAGCAGATAAAGTAAGTTACAAAGGGTTTAGACCTTCAGCCAGATGGGTTGACTGCTGGGCTTGCATGGCACTGCCAGCCAGACAAAAAATATCCAGTCTCAGAAAGAAAAATCAGCGAATTGTTCTGCAAATTTCCTTCTCAAATAGCACATTTCCAAGCAAGAGCATTAAAAAGGAAATGTTTTTCATCCTGGACATCACGCAAGTCACATTTGTCACAGTGCCTATTGTGGTTTTGCCAACAGCTAGTTTCAGCTCTCAGGGTATGGGCGGAGAGCAGATAAGACCTCATATGTCCAGATTCCTTTTCTGTGTGCCTACTGATAGCTGATGCACTTATTGTAGCCGGCAAAACCTCTTCGCTGCCCATACGGAGACAATTGGACTATAATTTGAGAGTACGCCATTTGCTGAGCATACAATGATCAAAACGATACATCTTAATAGACAACAATGAGCATTCCAAAAACAAGCTTGACAAATTACAAGTTACAAATTACAAATTCGTTGTTTTTATCTAAAATGTCACGCCAGATTAGTGCAGTGCCAGGTTTATGCCGCATTGTGACCTGGAGGTTGGTTGAGTCAGTTGGTAGAGTATTTGATCCCTTGCTCAGTTCAGCTATAGCTGTATTTGAGCACGTCAAAGACGAACTCGCAGTAATACCTTGTTTGCTCCTAGCGAC